>Ga0224506_10001626_pt1 | contig 15939 bp, 11 predicted proteins | sample SF_Jan12_sed_USG_2_FD_169108 | JGI IMG/M metagenome (GOLD analysis project Ga0224506, IMG submission 169108) | Sediment microbial communities from San Francisco Bay, California, United States - SF_Jan12_sed_USGS_8_1 | ecosystem: Environmental > Aquatic > Marine > Sediment | place: USA... | reverse complement strand
CAATTCACGCACTTCCATTTCAACCAATTCGATCAGTTCTTGGTCATCAACCATGTCTGCTTTATTCAAGAAGACAACGATGTACGGTACACCTACTTGACGTGACAACAGGATGTGTTCACGTGTTTGTGGCATAGGACCGTCAGCTGCATTTACTACCAAGATAGCGCCGTCCATTTGCGCAGCACCTGTGATCATGTTTTTAACATAGTCAGCATGGCCTGGGCAGTCTACGTGTGCGTAGTGACGATTTGGTGTTTCGTATTCTACGTGCGCTGTCGCGATGGTAATACCACGCTCTCTTTCTTCAGGTGCGTTATCAATATCCGCGTAGTCTTTGAATTCACCACCTTGGGCTTCGGCCATTACTTTTGTAATCGCTGCTGTCAATGTAGTTTTACCGTGATCTACGTGACCAATGGTGCCCACGTTTACGTGTGGCTTCGTTCTTTCAAATTTTTCCTTGGACATCTCGTCTACCTCACTTAGCTATATTTATTATCTTGTCTTACTTATGACTGCATCAGCCACATTATTTGGTGTTTCTGCGTACCGGGCGAACTCCATAGAGTATGTTGCCCTACCCTGCGTTGCAGAACGTAAATCTGTTGCATAACCGAACATCTCAGCTAACGGCACCTCGGCACTAATTATCTTGCCATTTGCCGCATCTTCCATACCGTTCACCAAGCCACGGCGTCGGTTTAGGTCACCCATCACATCACCCATGTACTCTTCAGGTGTGACTATCTCAATTTTCATTACTGGCTCTAATAGCACAGGATCGGCCTCTAAGGCCCCATTCCTGAAACCAAGCGATCCGGCAACTTTAAATGCCATCTCGTTAGAATCCACATCGTGATAGGAACCATCGAACAATGTCACTTTGACATCTTCAACTGGGTAGCCCGCTATTACACCATTTTTCATCTGCTCTTGTATACCCTTATCTACAGATGAAATATATTCTCTTGGCACAGATCCGCCTACAGTCGCATTTTCAAAGGCATAACCGTCACCAGCTTTTTGTGGCTCCAACTTCAGCCAGACGTGTCCATACTGCCCGCGGCCGCCACTTTGGCGCACAAACTTACCTTCTGCTTCAACTGTTTTTCGGATAGTTTCACGATAGGCAACCTGAGGTGCGCCCACATTTGCATCAACGCTAAATTCTCTTTTTAGACGGTCTACAATGATGTCCAGATGTAGCTCACCCATACCTGCAATGATTGTTTGTGCAGACTCTTCATCTGTAGATACTCTAAACGAGGGATCTTCCTTAGCTAGCTTGCCAAGTGCGATACTCATTTTTTCCTGATCAGCTTGTGTTCTAGGCTCTATGGCTACTGATATGACCGGTTCCGGAAATTCCATGCGCTCCAGAGTAATCACATGATCTGGATCACACAAGGTATCGCCCGTTGTTGTATCCTTAAGTCCGATGGCAGCAGCAATATCGCCGGCACGGACTTCTGTTATCTCCTCGCGACTATTACTGTGCATTTGCACAATACGGCCAATGCGTTCCTTTTTACCTTTAACCGGATTATATACAGCATCACCGGATTTTAAGGTACCAGAATAGACACGGAAAAAAGTCAAGGTTCCAACAAAGGGATCAGTAGCTATTTTGAAGGCAAGTGAAGCGAACGGTTGCTCATCTTCAGCAGATCGACTAGCGATGGAGTCATCACTGTCATCTAGAAGTCCCGTGATAGCAGGAACATCTATTGGCGATGGCATGTATTCAACAACGGCATCAAGCATAGCTTGTACGCCTTTATTCTTGAATGCGGACCCACAAAAAGCTGGGACAATTTCATTAGCTAGCGTTTGGGCGCGTATGCCGACTTTAATATCTTGTTCCGAGAGATCGCCCTCTTCCAGATATTTATTCATTAATTCTTCGCTGGCTTCTGCAGCAGCTTCGACCATTTGCTCGCGATAAGCCTCACATTCAGCAAGCATATCAGGCGCAATGTCACGAGCTTCATAGGTCGCACCCATGTCAGACTCATTCCAGTAAATAGCTTTCATCCGGACCAAATCAATCACGCCTTCAAATGCGTCTTCGGCACCAATTGGTAACTGCATAGGGACTGGGTGAGCACCCAGACGATTTTTGATTTGTTCAATAACACGTAAGAAATTAGCGCCTGAACGATCCATCTTGTTGATGAATGCCATACGTGGCACTTTATATTTATTAGCTTGTCGCCAGACCGTCTCAGACTGTGGCTCAACACCGCCAACAGCACAGAACACAGCAACAGCACCATCCAGCACACGCAATGAACGCTCAACTTCAATTGTAAAGTCAACGTGTCCAGGAGTGTCGATGATATTGACTCGATGCTCAGGAAACTGTTTATCCATTCCAGACCAGAAACAGGTTGTTGCAGCAGATGTAATGGTAATTCCGCGCTCTTGTTCCTGCTCCATCCAATCCATGGTAGCGGCACCGTCATGCACTTCACCAATTTTATGCGATATACCCGTATAGAACAGCACACGTTCAGTAGTCGTGGTTTTACCCGCGTCTATATGAGCCATGATGCCGATATTACGGTATCGATTAATAGGTGTACTTCGTGCCACTAATAGGTACTCTTAAGCTAATAAATAAATTGTTAAAGAACGATTAAAACTATTTTCGAACCTAAATAATTAGGCTCGAAATTAAAACTAAAAACGGAAGTGAGAAAACGCCTTGTTTGCTTCCGCCATACGGTGAGTATCTTCTTTCTTTTTAACTGCAGTGCCTTTGCCATCAAAGGCATCTGCAAGCTCACCAGCCAAACGCATAGACATGGATTTTTCACCGCGCTTACGTGCGGCTTCTGCCAACCAGCGCATCGCTAATGCAACGCGACGTTCAGCACGAACTTCGACAGGCACCTGATAGGTAGCACCACCAACACGTCGTGACTTTACTTCAACCATTGGGCTGATATTTTCTAGCGCCTGCTGGAAAACCTCGAGACCATTTGTACCTTTTGTTTCAGCTACTGTATCCAATGCGCCATAGGCAATTTTTTCAGCAACAGATTTTTTGCCATCTTTCATAATGACATTAATGAACTTCGCTAATCCGATGTTTGAAAACTTTGGATCAGGTAGTACTTCACGTTTGGCAACAACCCTTCTTCTTGGCATTTGTCTTTCCTAAATTCTTAATTATGCAAGGTGTTAAAGTAGCAATTAGCTCTTCGGACGCTTGGCGCCGTATTTAGAGCGACCTTGACGTCGTTCTGTAACACCGGAGGTGTCTAGTGCACCACGTACTGTATGGTAACGAACACCCGGTAAATCTTTAACACGTCCACCACGAATCAATACAACAGAATGTTCCTGTAGATTGTGGCCTTCACCACCGATATACGATGTCACTTCAAAGCTATTCGTCAACCGGACACGAGCCACTTTACGCATCGCTGAGTTTGGTTTTTTTGGAGTGGTTGTATATACACGAGTACAAACACCACGGCGTTGCGGACAAGCTTGCAGCGCTGGTACGTTGTTCTTTTTCTTTTGTTTCAATCTTGGTTTACGAACCAACTGATTTATTGTTGCCATTAATACAGCCTTAACAAATATACAACGATGGTAGCCTGCGATACTATTGTTCTCGCATTACCATCTAAAATAAAAAATGGGGCGCCCGAAAATATAGGGCGCCCGACAAAGAAGTGGAATTTTACTACTCAATCAAACATTGAGTCAAGATATCTTTTATTTAAGATATATTTTCCAGTGCCTCACTATCATCTTCAGCTTTAACTGCTGTTACTGCCGCCTTCTCTTCAACAGCGACTGTATCAACATTTCCATGTCGTTTACGGTAACGTTCTTTATGATACGCCAAGCCCGTTCCAGCAGGAATGAGTCGACCTACAATGACGTTTTCTTTTAGGCCTCGTAAACTATCACGCTTGCCAGTTACAGCCGCATCCGTCAGGACGCGAGTTGTTTCCTGGAAGGATGCAGCTGAAATAAATGAATCTGTTGCCAATGAGGCTTTGGTAATACCCAATAACAACGGATGGTATGTCGCCTCAAGTTTATCTTCAGCTCGAACCTTATCATTTGCTTCTAGCATAGTATCGTGTTCAATCTGTTCACCTTTCAGGAATTTAGTATCTCCAGGTGAATTGATTTCTACTCTACGTAGCATCTGGCGCACGATAACTTCAATATGTTTATCATTAATTTTTACACCTTGTAGGCGATAAACTTCTTGGACCTCATTCGACATGTAGTTGGCCAATGCCAACACGCCTTTCAAACGCAAAATATCATGTGGATCTTCTGGCCCGTCTACCAATAGCTCACCTTTTTCAATGTGCTCACCTTCAAACACAGAAACATGGCGCCACTTCGGAATCAATTCTTCATGTGGCTCACCTTCTTGAGGTGTAATGATCAGGCGCTGCTTACCTTTGGTTTCCTTACCGAAACTGATCGTGCCCGAAATTTCTGCCATCAATGCAGGATCTTTTGGTTTACGTGCCTCAAACAAGTCTGCAACACGTGGTAAACCACCAGTAATATCACGAGTTTTACTACTTTCTTGTGGAATACGGGCTAATACATCACCAATACTCACTTCCTCTCCATCAGTAACACGAACTATCGCGCCGCCTGGTAAGAAATATTGAGCTGGAATATCTGTTCCAACAATAAAGACATCGTCGCCGTTACTGTCTACCAATTTAACCATTGGACGCATATCTTTGGATGTAGTGCTACGCTGTTTAGGATCACGCACTATCAAGCTCGTTAAACCTGTGACTTCATCAACTTGTTTGTCGACTGTCACACCTTCAACAAGATCCTTGATTTGAACACGACCAGTCATTTCAGTTACAACCGGATGTGTATGCGGATCCCACGTTGCTACAACCTGACCTGCTTCAACAGCATCATTGTTAGCAACACTAATTTCGGCACCATAAGGAATTTTGTAGCGTTCACGTTCACGACCATTTTCATCAATCAGATGCAATTCGCCTGAACGTGATACCGCAATAAATTTACCGCTGGCATGTTGAACTGATTTAATATTGTGGAAACGAATATTACCTTTGTATTTCAAGGAGACAGCATTATCAGCCGCTGTTCTTGATGCCGCACCACCAATATGGAATGTACGCATTGTTAACTGTGTACCCGGTTCACCGATAGACTGGGCAGCAATAACACCGACAGCTTCGCCAACATTAATCTGATGTCCACGACCAAGGTCACGTCCATAACAGGTTGCACAGATACCATAACGAGATTCACAGGTAATCGCTGAACGTACAATGACTTCGTCAATCCCTCTTTGTTCGAGCATAATGACCGACGCTTCATCCATCATAGAACCTGAAGCAATCACTAATTCGCTGCCATCTGAGCTCATGACATCTTGTGCAACAACGCGACCTAGAACACGCTCGCCTAAAGGCTCAACAACATCGCCACCCTCAATGATAGGCATCATTCTGATGCCGTTCAAAGTGCCACAATCCTCTTCGACTACGACCAAATCTTGAGCCACATCGACCAAACGTCGTGTCAAATAACCAGAGTTCGCAGTTTTCAACGCGGTATCAGCCAAACCTTTACGAGCACCGTGTGTTGAAATAAAGTATTGCAGTACGTCCAAACCTTCACGGAAGTTAGCTGTAATTGGTGTTTCGATGATAGAACCATCTGGTTTAGCCATCAAACCACGCATACCGGCTAACTGACGAATCTGTGCCGCAGAACCACGAGCACCCGAATCAGCCATCATGTATATGGAGTTCATCGATTGTTGTTTTACTTCGTTACCTTCAGCGTCAATCACCGTGTCAGAACCCAAACCATCCATCATTGCATTAGCAATTTGATCGTTAGTTCTTGACCAGATATCGATAATTTTATTGTATCGCTCACCATCTGTTACCAGACCTGAAGCATATTGAGTTGCAATCTCTTCTACTTCAGCTTCAGCTGCTGCTAATATCTCAGCTTTCGCTGCTGGTATAGCCATATCATCAACACCAACAGAGGCACCTGATTTGGTCGCGTGACTAAAGCCCATGTACATCAACTGATCTGCAAAGATAACCGTGTCCTTCAGGCCCAATCGGCGATAACAAGTATTGATCAAGTCGCCGATGGCTTTTTTGGTCATTGCACGATCAACCACAGAGAAAGGCAGGCCTTTCGGTGTAATGCTGAACAAAATTGCACGCCCTACCGTTGTTTCAACACGAATAGTTCTGTTTTGTTCTGGTTCAGGCAAAGTGACATCTGTTTCTTCAAGACGTACAGTCACTCGTGCATGCAACGCAGCCTCTTTGTTATCGTATGCCCGTATTAACTCTGCCAGATTTGCAAACTTGATGCCTTCCCCTTTTGCGTTAATCAGCTCACGGGTCATGTAGTACAAACCTAGAACAACATCTTGTGAAGGAATAATGACCGGCTCACCATTGGCGGGTGACAAAATATTGTTCGTCGCCATCATCAATGAACGCGCTTCTAACTGTGCTTCCAACGACAATGGCACATGAACAGCCATTTGGTCACCATCGAAGTCAGCGTTAAAGGCACTACACACCAATGGATGAAGTTGAATCGCTTTACCCTCAATCAATAATGGTTCAAAAGCCTGAATACCAAGTCTGTGTAATGTCGGCGCACGGTTAAGCATAATAGGATGTTCACGAATAACTTCCTCTAGAACATCCCAGACTTCTGGTCCTTCACGTTCAACCATTTTCTTGGCTGCTTTAATCGTTGTAGCCAATCCTTTACGTTCTAATTTCCCATAAATAAATGGCTTAAATAATTCCAGCGCCATTTTTTTAGGTAGACCACACTGATGCAATTTTAGATATGGGCCAACCACAATGACAGAACGACCGGAGTAATCAACACGCTTACCTAACAAGTTTTGGCGGAAACGACCTTGTTTACCTTTGATCATGTCAGCCAACGATTTTAGCGGCATACGGTTGGTGCCAGTAATCGCGCGACCACGACGACCGTTATCAAGCAAGGCATCTACAGATTCTTGCAACATACGCTTTTCGTTACGAACGATAATGTCTGGCGCATTTAGATCCAGTAATCGTTTCAAGCGATTGTTACGATTAATAACACGACGGTACAGGTCATTGAGATCTGAAGTCGCAAAACGGCCACCATCAAGCGGTACCAGTGGACGTAAATCTGGTGGTAGCACAGGCAGTACTTCCATTACCATCCACTCTGGCTTATTGCCAGAATCCTGGAAGGCTTCCATTAATTTCAGACGCTTGGTCAATTTCTTGATTTTAGTTTCTGAATTAGTCGCATCGATTTGCTCACGAATAACTTCAACTTCTTTCTCAAGATTAATATTACGTAATAATTCCTGAACAGCTTCAGCACCCATACGAGCATCAAATTCATCACCATACTCTTCAACAGCTTGGAGGTATGTTTCTTCAGATAACAATCGTCCAGTTTCGAGCGGTGTCATGCCAGGATCTACAACCATAAATGCTTCGAAATAAAGCACACGTTCTAAATCGCGCAGTGTCATATCTAAAAACAGTGAGATCCGTGATGGTAATGATTTCAAGAACCAGATATGTGCAACCGGGCTTGCAAGTTCAATATGAGCCATACGTTCACGACGCACTTTTGCAACCGTAACCTCGACACCACATTTTTCACAGATTACACCACGATGTTTAAGGCGCTTATATTTACCACATAGGCATTCATAGTCCTTAACAGGTCCAAAAATCTTGCAGCAGAATAAACCCTCACGTTCAGGCTTAAATGTACGGTAATTAATGGTTTCCGGTTTTTTTACTTCACCGAAGGACCATGATCTCACCATTTTTGGTGATGCCAAACCAATTCGGATAGCATCAAACTCTTCTGGCTGAGACTGCTGCTTTAATAGATTAAGCAAATCTTTCATGTTTCTTTCTCCGCGGCCGTAAAACGGCTAATGTTTTGATTATCAATAAACTATTAACAAACACGTTTTGTTAGTCATCAACTAGGTTCATGTCTATACCGAGAGAACGAATCTCACGTGTCAATACTTTGAAGGATTCAGGCATGCCTGCTTCCATACGATAATCACCATCCACAATGTTTTTGTAGATCCGGGTACGACCAACTACATCATCTGATTTCACAGTTAACATTTCTTGTAAAGTATACGCAGCACCATAAGCCTGTAGTGCCCATACCTCCATCTCACCGAAACGCTGACCACCAAATTGAGCCTTACCACCCAATGGTTGTTGGGTAACCAAACTATACGGCCCTGTAGAGCGCGCATGCATTTTGTCATCAACCAAATGGTTCAATTTCAACATATGCATGTAACCAACTGTCACTGGACGCTCAAAAGCATCGCCAGTTCGTCCATCAATCAACGTTGTCTGACCACTACGTGGCAAGCCCGCTAATTCAAGCATATCTTTGATTTCAGTTTCTTGCGCACCATCAAATACAGGTGTAGCCATTGGCACACCTTCTTTTAGGTTCCCAGCCAACTCAATGATCTCATCGTCTGATAATGAGTCAAGATCTTCCTGTTTACCACTCGTATTATAAACCTTGCCCAAGAACTCACGAAGTTCGGCAACTTCACGTTGTTGTTCCAGCATCTCGGCAATCTTAAAACCTACACCCTTAGCAGCCCAACCCAAATGGATCTCAAGTACCTGTCCAATATTCATCCGCGATGGTACACCAAGGGGATTCAACACGATATCAACAGGACGACCATCTTGTGTATATGGCATATCTTCAACTGGTACGATGTTTGAGATAACACCTTTATTACCGTGACGACCCGCCATCTTATCACCAGGCTGAATACGACGCTTAACAGCAAGGAAGACCTTAACCATACGTTGTACACCAGGAGCCAGATCATGACCTGAGGTCAATTTTTCTTTTTTGGCTTCAAACGCTTCGTCCATTTCCTGACGATATTGCTTGATTTGTTCCGCTGCATGTTCCAACTGGGTATTCAGTGAATCTGACTCCATATTAAGTTCAAACCACTGTGCATGTTCAAGCTTCTTCAGGTGAGTCTTCGTTAGCTTGGTACCAGCGTCAATCCCTGGACCACTTTTAGCCACTTTACCTGTTAAGGCTTTTTCAAGTCGTGCAAATACGTCATCAACAATAATTCGATGTTGATCTTTTAAGTCAGCACGCACTTTTTCCAACTCCGCTTTTTCAATAGCTAAAGCACGTTCGTCTTTTTCAACACCATCACGAGTGAACACATGAACGTCAATAACTGTTCCGTACGTGCTTGAAGGCACACGCAATGAAGAGTCTTTAACATCGGCCGCTTTTTCACCAAAGATAGCACGAAGCAATTTTTCTTCTGGTGTCAGTTGAGTTTCACCTTTCGGTGTTACCTTACCAACTAGAATATCGCCAGGTTTAACTTCAGCACCAACATAAACGATACCTGACTCATCCAGTTTGGATAATGCACTTTCGCTCACGTTAGGAATATCACTGGTGATTTCCTCTGTACCTAATTTGGTATCACGAGCAAGACAGTTTAATTCCTGAATATGAATTGTTGTGAAACGGTCTTCTTCAACAACACGTTCTGAAACCAGAATCGAATCTTCGAAGTTGTAGCCATTCCAAGGCATAAAGGCAATTAGAATGTTTTGACCCAATGCCAACTCACCTTTATCGGTAGATGGTCCATCAGCCAACACGTCACCTTTAGCAATCACATCACCCGGTTTAACCAGTGGGCGTTGATTAATACATGTGCTTTGATTTGAACGTGCATATTTAATCAGGTTGTAGATGTCTACGCCTGATTCAGCATCATCCGCCTCATTATCGTTGACACGAACCACAATTCGGCTTGCATCAACAGAATCTACCACACCACCGCGTCGGGCAGTAACCATAACACCCGAGTCTTGGGCAACTGCACGTTCCATACCTGTACCAACAATCGGCTTTTCAGCTCGTAATGTAGGAACAGCCTGACGTTGCATGTTTGCACCCATCAGGGCACGGTTAGCATCATCATGCTCAAGGAATGGAATCAATGATGCCGCTACCGATACAACTTGGCGTGGCGACACATCCATATATTGAACCTGATCAGCAGGCATTAATGTAAATTCATTTTTATAACGACATGGCACCATATTGTCTTGAATTTCACCTTTGTCATTCAAGTTAATCGTTGCCTGAGCGATCTTATATTCACCTTCATCGATCGCCGATAAATACTCTATTTCACTGGTCGCTTTGCCGTCTACAACTTTACAATATGGCGTTTCAATAAAGCCATATTCATTAGTACGTGCATACACAGCCAAAGAGTTAATCAAACCGATGTTTGGACCCTCTGGCGTTTCAATTGGACATACTCGTCCATAATGGGTGGCATGTACGTCACGTACCTCAAATCCAGCGCGCTCACGTGTTAAACCGCCTGGACCTAACGCAGATACACGGCGTTTATGAGTCACTTCTGATAATGGATTATTCTGATCCATAAACTGTGACAACTGGCTTGAACCAAAGAACTCTTTGATAGCTGCTGCCACTGGTTTTGCATTGATCAGTTGTTGCGGCATTAAACCTTCAGATTCCGCAATACTCAAACGCTCACGTACTGCACGTTCAACACGAACCAAACCAACACGGAACTGATTCTCTGCCATTTCCCCAACGCTTCTTACGCGACGGTTACCGAGGTGATCAATATCATCGACAACACCATCACCATTACGAATGGAAATTAATTCTTTTAGTACGTCAACGATGTCTTGATTAGATAAAGTACCCTCTCCTTCAATATCTTTACGACCTAAACGGCGACTGAACTTCATGCGGCCAACACCTGAAAGGTCATAGCGTTCACTAGTGAAAAACAGGTTATTAAACAAGTTCTTGGCAGAGTCTTCTGTTGGTGGCTCACCTGGACGCATCATGCGATAGATTTCGACCTTAGCCTCTAACGGAGTCGTTGTCTCATCTAAACGCAATGTGTCAGAAATATAAGGGCCATCATCAAGATCATTTGAATAGATAGTTTCAATTGTATTGATGTCAAAACGATCTAACGTTGCCAACATCTCTTCTGTGATTTCATCATTTGCAGCTACAATTAACTCGCCAGTATCTGTATCTATCATATCTTTGGCAATGACTTTACCAATTAAATACGAAGCTGGAACAATCAAGCTTTTCATACCTGATTTTTCCATTTGACGAATGTGACGACCAGTAACTTGACGGTCCTCTTCTACAATCACATCACCATCTGGTCCAGTAATTTCACAAGGTAGTGTTTGCCCGCGTAAACGCTGTGGCACAAGTGCCATCTCAAAATCATCACCTTTCTTAGTGAATGTGTCGCGGCTAAAGAACAAATCAAGAATTTCTTCATTGCTAAATTCAATAGCGCGCAATAGTACTGTCGCAGGCAATTTACGACGACGGTCAATACGAACAAAGACCGAATCTTTTGGATCAAACTCAAAGTCAAGCCACGAACCACGATAAGGGATAACGCGAGCATTAAATAAAATTTTACCTGATGAGTGTGTTTTTCCTTTGTCACTGCCAAAGAAAACCCCTGGCGAACGGTGAAGCTGAGATACGATCACACGTTCGGTACCATTAATGACAAAGTTACCTTTCTCTGTCATTAGTGGGATTTCTCCCATATATACTTCCTGCTCTTTAATGTCTTTTACGACTTTTGATTTTGCAGGGGCATCTTTATCATAAATGACCAGACGCATTTTAACTCTAAGAGGCGCAGCGTATGTTACACCACGCAACTGACATTCTTTTACATCAAATGATGGTGTGCCAAGGCGGTAGCTAACATATTGCAGTTCAGCCATACCTGTATGGCTTTTAATCGGAAACACGGAATTAAACGCCGCATGCAAACCTTTCGACGAACGATCATCAGCAGCAATGCCTTGTTGCAGAAAGTTCTGATACGAATTAACCTGGGTTGCAAGTAAGTAAGGAACATTCAAGACACTTGGACGCTTTCCAAAATCTTTACGAATCCGTTTTTTCTCGGTAAACGTATAAGCCATTTTTACACCTCAAGAAACGTCCCGACTTCACATTGACTGTGTAAGTAAGGAATTGTCATTTGTATTTATCAGCCAGTGATGTTTATCACTAGCCAGCAACGGAAAAAGGCCGGTGACAAATATCACCAGCCAATTTCTTTATCATGATGACAAAAATGTCATCACGATGGATGGACAGCTTACTTAAGTTCAGCAGTCGCACCAGCTTCAGTAAGTTGTTTAACAACATCTTCAGCTTCAGCTTTTTCAGCGCCTTCTTTAACAGTCGCAGGTACACCTTCAACCATGTCTTTAGCTTCTTTCAAACCAAGACCTGTGATTGCACGAACTGCTTTGATAACGCCTACTTTATTCTCACCAAAGCTAGTCATTACAACATCAAACTCAGTTTGTTCAGCAGCAGCAGCGCCTGCACCAGCATCACCGCCTGCAGCAGCAACAGCTACTGGAGCAGCAGCAGTTACACCGAATTTTTCTTCCATTGCTTCGATCAGATCAACGACCTCAACAACTGTCATATTAGAAATCGCTTCTAAAATATCATCTTTAGATACAGCCATGTTATTTTCCTATTTCAAGCTTACAGAATTAATAAATATAACAACTCAATCCTAAAACAGGATTAAGCTGCTTCTTTCGCGTCGCGGACAGCCGCGAGCGTACGAACCATCTTGCTAGTCGGAGCCGCCAAAGTACGAACAAATTTCTCAACCGGTGCCTTCATAGTACCCATAAGAATAGCAATCGCTTGATCCTTAGTAGGCATTTTGGCTAGTTTCTCAATATCTGAAGCAGGTAATAACTTACCGCCCAGAGAAACCATTTTGATTTCAAGTTTGTTATTTTCTTTGGCAAAAGCGCCCATGACTCGTGCAACAGCACCTGGATCTTCTTGCGAAAACCCAAATACCAAAGGTCCTGTCATTCCTTCCTGCATGCAGGCGAAATCAGTACCCTCTACGGCACGGCGAGCCAAAGTGTTTCTAACAACACGCAAATAAACATTCTCATTGCGCGCTTTAACACGTAACTCTGTCATGTCTGAAACAGTCAATCCACGATACTCTGCTGCTACAGCAGAATGAGCGCTTGATGCTATTTCAGCGACCTCAGCAACGACGGCCTTCTTACCTTCTAGATTTAGAGCCACCTAAGTTACCTCCTTAGGTTCACTACTTAACGTAGTGGTGTTGCTAAAAGAAGAGAAATATATCTCTCTTCCACCATTTACGGTATCCAACACAGAAATTCTGCAGCTGAACCCGTCTGCGCAGGCCAATCACACGAATGTGATCGATTAAACTCACATACCTACGGTCTTAGACGACCCGCCCCCTAAAAGTAAAGGGGACGGGCGGTCCAAATTTTCAAATCAGTCTTAATCTAAGAATGATTTATCAACCGTTACACCAGCACCCATAGTGCTAGATACGCTAATACGCTTCAGGTAAACACCTTTAGCTGAGCTTGGTTTTAATTTATTTAAATCGTCAATCAATGCTTTAAGGTTTTGCTTCAACGCTTCTACTTCAAAGCTAGCATTACCAATTGGGCAGTGAATAATGCCTGCTTTATCTGTACGGTATCGAACCTGACCTGCTTTAGCGTTTGTAACCGCTTCAGCAACATTAGGTGTGACAGTACCTACTTTAGGGTTAGGCATTAGACCACGTGGACCCAATACTTGACCTAATGTACCAACGATACGCATTGCATCAGGACTTGCGATAACAACATCAAAATCCATATTGCCCGCTTTAATTGATTCCGCTAGATCTTCGAAACCGACAATATCAGCGCCTGCTTCTTTAGCAGCATCTGCATTTGCACCTTGTGCAAACACAGCAACCCGTACAGTTTTACCTGTACCGTGTGGTAATACGGTTGAACTGCGAACGACTTGATCAGATTTACGAGGATCTACACCCAGATTGATTGCAGCATCAATCGACTCTACAAACTTAGCCGACGCATTGTCTTTAACAAAAGCCAGTGCCTCATCAACTGTGTACTGTTTATTTGCGTCTAGCTTCTCACGGATAGCGCGACTTCTTTTACCCATAGCAGCCATTATTCAACGCCCTCTGTATTCAAACCCATACTGCGTGCTGTTCCAGCAATTGTTCTCACAGCAGCATCCATGTCGATTGCTGAAAGATCCGCCATTTTAACGTTGGCAATTTCTTCCAGTTGTGCACGGTTAACCGTACCCACTTTCTCAGTATTTGGTCGACCACTACCACTTGTAAGACCCGCTGCTTTTTTCAACAAAACAGCTGCAGGTGGTGTTTTAGTAATAAAAGTAAAACTTTTATCACTAAATACGGTGATCACAACAGGGATTGGCAAACCAGATTCCATGCTTTGAGTTTTGGCATTAAATGCTTTACAAAACTCCATGATATTTACACCGTGCTGACCCAAAGCTGGACCAACAGGAGGACTTGGATTTGCCGAACCAGCTGGCACTTGCAGCTTGATATAGGCATCAATTTTCTTCGCCATTATTTACTCCTCAACGGGTTCAAACGCCTCCACGGCTCCCCAACAAAAAACCAGCCATTATATAGCTGGCATAACCAGTTTATCCTTTAGCAACCTGACTAAACTCAAGTTCAACAGGTGTAGAACGGCCAAAAATAACCACTTCCACGCGAATTTTGCTTTTTTCGTAATTAACTTCTTCTACGACACCAGTAAAGTCATTAAATGGACCATCAATGACACGTACCACTTCACCTGGCTCGAACAACACTTTAGGCCGTGGGCTTTCCACGCCTTCTTGTACGCGTTGTAATATCTGATTGGCTTCTGCTTCTGTAATCGGTGCCGGGCGATCACCACTACCACCAATAAATCTCAATACGCGCGGCAAGTCATTCACCACATGCCATGTTTCATCATCCATTTCCATGTTGACTAATACATAACCTGGGAAGAATTTACGCTCGCTCTTACGCTTTTGTCCTTCACGCATCTCAACCACTTCTTCGGTTGGAACCAGAACCTCACCAAACTTATCTTGCAGCCCTAAACGTTCGATACTCTCTTCCAAGGAGCGCTTAACATGCCCTTCGTAACCAGAAAAAGCTTGAATCACATACCAATGCTTACTCATTATTCAAACCTGTCCTTATAGTGTCAGAGCGCGAACCGCCCAACCTAACAACGAATCAAATGCCCATAACAGTAATGCCATTACAATCACCATTAAGATGACTATCATTGTAGTTTGTACCGTTTCCTGGCGGGTTGGCCAGACAACTTTTCGCACTTCTACTTGCGTATCACCGATATAGCTCAACATTGTTGAACCTACAGCTGTTCGCGATGCAATAAACAAAGAAAGCCCGGCAGCAAATAGCAAACCAAGCACTCTTAGCAATGTTGAAACCTCTGCATAGGTATAAAACAAAGCGATCGAAGCCACCATAATGATAACCGCGAAAATTAATTTGATATTATCTGCCATTATTTATTCGTTATATTACCAATAATTGTGAAAAAAATGGCAGGCCAGGAGGGAATCGAACCCCCAACCTACGGTTTTGGAGACCGTCGCTCTGCCAATTGAGCTACTGGCCTAACATATACTTCAAACTAATTGAGGGTGCTCCAAACACCCTCAACCATTGTTTTTCTATCTACTCAGTAATTTTACTAACGACGCCAGCACCAACAGTACGGCCGCCTTCACGAATAGCAAAACGCAATCCTTCTTCCATCGCAATCGGTGCAATCAGGGTTACATCCATCTTAACGTTATCACCAGGCATAACCATCTCTACTCCAGATGGCAATTCACATGCACCAGTTACGTCAGTTGTACGGAAGTAGAACTGTG
>Ga0224506_10001625_pt1 | contig 15948 bp, 15 predicted proteins | sample SF_Jan12_sed_USG_2_FD_169108 | JGI IMG/M metagenome (GOLD analysis project Ga0224506, IMG submission 169108) | Sediment microbial communities from San Francisco Bay, California, United States - SF_Jan12_sed_USGS_8_1 | ecosystem: Environmental > Aquatic > Marine > Sediment | place: USA... | reverse complement strand
AAAATTACAATGACCATGATGAGTTCTATCAGAGTGAAACCCTGGTTAGACTTACGCATATTTACTTCCTCGTTTATTGGCTTTTAATTATAACTATGTTCAGTATATGAAACTGTTACATCGAATTCATTAATTTTTTTAAATCCATACAGGAAATGACCTGTATTCAGGTTTTTAATTCTTTGCTTTTTTTATGATCGGGCTGCTGCCGATAGATCCCACATGGGTAAAAATACGCCTAGGGCCAAAATGAGGACCAATACACCCATAACAATCAGTAACATAGGTTCAATGTTATCGGCCAGCTTTTTAAGGTCGTAATCAATTTCCTGATCATAAAAGTCAGATATGTCGTTCAGCATATCTGAAATATTTCCGGTTTCTTCACCAACAGCTAACATCTGCAAGACCAGAGGATTAAACATGCCGGTATTACCCGCAGTATTTAAAATAGTATCACCCCGTTCGATACCCTTGATCATCGACTCGATGTGAAACCCTACATATTCGTTACCAACCGTTCGTGCCGATACCGTTAACGCTTGAATAAGGGGAACTCCGGCATCCAGCATCATCGCAAACGGACGGGTAAAACGGCTAATGGTAATGCGTTCAAGAATGTGACCAATTAAGGGGATTTTTAATTTTATACGATCCCAGTTGAATCGTCCGCGTTCGGTTTTTAAATAGTGTATCCAGGCACTAGCCGCCACGACCGCACCAATAATGACGGCCCACCAGTATTTGACTGAAAACTCCGACATAGCGATAAGAATTTTAGTGGCGAACGGCAAGTCAGAGCCAAATTGTTCAAAAACGGTGGCAAAAGACGGAATGACTTTCATATTAATAATGGTGACTGCAACGAATATGGCGGCAATGACAAAGGATGGATACCGAATCGTGGCAATAATGCGCTTACGGGTCTCTTTTTCTTGTTCCAGGTGATAAATAAGCTGTTGAAATGCCTGATCAATACGCCCTGTGGTCTCGCCCATACGGATCATGGATACAAATAGCGAGCTAAATATATCATGGTGTGCCAGCGCAGTTGCTAATTCTGTACCTCCCTGAAGGTTTTTTAATACGTCTCTTAATGTAATTTTAAGCCGCTCATTTCTGGCGGTTTCGGCCAAGCCACTGATGGCCCGTAATAAGGGTATGCCCGCTTTCATCAAGGCGAACATCTGTCGACAAAACATAATGAGATCATCATGTTTTACCGGCGGCATCTGCAGTTCTTTCCACTGTTTTTGTAATGCACCTGCCGATATATTCGAAGAAGATTTTTTCTTGCCTGGCTGTAGCTTTGAAGGTAATACCTGACGGCGTTTTAAATCTTTTAATGCGGATTCAAGGTTGCTCGCTTCAAGGGTACCTTCTACCAGTTTCCCTTCACTGTCTCGACCCGAGTATTCAAATAACATCTCAGACTTGATCCTTGTCGAGTACCAGATCGCTGGTAATACGGAACACTTCATCCAGATCGGTCATGCCCTGAATAGCATATTCAAGCGCTCTATATGACATGTTAACGAAACCGGACTCTTTGGCCGCGACGTTAAATGCCTGATTATCTCCCGAACGCAGTGCCTTAAGCATATTTTCATCAAGTTCCAGAAATTCAAAAACTCCGATTCGACCCGAATAGCCGGTATTGTTGCAGCGATAACAGCCGTTACCCTTATGGAAAACCAGGTCTTCATGGTTTTTGCCTTGGTACATTTGTTCGAGCCAAATTTTTTGTTGTGGCTCCGGCGCTCTTGGTACCGCACAGTTGGAACAAATGCGTTTGACCAGTCGCTGGGCGATAATAGCGCGTAAGGCTGAGGCGATTAACCAGGGCTCTACGCCCATGTCGGCTAATCGCATGGCAGAAGATACCGCGTCATTAGTGTGCAGTGTACTGAGCACCAGGTGGCCTGTTAATGCGGCTCGAATTCCGATGGACACGGTTTCCTGATCACGCATCTCACCAATCAACATAACATCAGGATCCTGCCGGAGTGCAGAACGTAAAATGGTGGAAAAGTTAAAGTCAATCTTGGCATTGACCTGAACCTGATTGATTCGGGGTAATCGATATTCTATGGGGTCTTCCGCGGTAATGATCTTTCGCTCGGGGGTATTCAATTTGTTCAGCGCGGCATAAAGCGTGGTTGTTTTACCCGAGCCAGTCGGACCTGTCACTAGAATGAGTCCGTGCGGTCGCTCTATATGAAGCTCGAATTTTTCCTGAATATCCAGTGGCATTCCCAACGATTCCATCGAAAGGATACCTGCCGACTGATCCAGTAGTCGCATAACAACCGACTCGCCCCATTGGGTTGGCAATGTTGATAAACGAATATCAATACTTCTATTCAAGACTTTAATATTGAAACGACCATCTTGAGGTAATCGTTTTTCAGATATATCCAAATTGGACATGATTTTTAAGCGCAAAATTAATGCCGCAGCAATACGCCGCTCTTTCATGACTTGTTCTTGCAGTACGCCGTCAACTCTCTGTCGGACACGCAGACCAAACTCATCTGGCTCAATATGAATATCGGACGCCTTAACCTGAACCGCATCTTCCATAATGGATTGGAGTAAACGTACCACCGGTGCTTCACTATCGTCAGAGTCAGCCGCCAAATCGTCCAGTACAAAATCACTTTCACTCAGTTCGGTATCCAGCTCTACGGCAATACTTTGAATTTCACTGTGCTTTCGATAAACCAAATCCAATGTCGCTAATAACTCTGACTCTCTAATAATCGCCGGGTAAATGGTCTTTTTGGTAATTCTGTGAATTTCATCCTGGGCTACCAAATCCAGAGGGTCGGCCATACCAAGGAGATAACCTCCATCTTTTTCAGAAAGCACCAATGCTCTATAGCGTCGCGCATAGCTTTCATCAAGATTGGCAGATAATTGCTGGTCAAGCTGGAAGTGTTTCATTTCTAAAAAAGGGATCTTCAAGTGAGAAGAGAGCGTTCCTAATAATTCGCTTTCAAGAACCATTCCCATATCAACCAGTACACGGCCAATTTTTTTCCCTGAAATTTTTTGTTCCTGCAACGCCAGCTTTAACTGTCCTTCAGTGATTAAACTCTGGTCTACCAATAAATCGCCAATTCGGATGCGCTTAGGCTCTGCTGGCGGCGATTCACTGGGAGTTTGTTTGTTGGGATCTAGTGTTTCCAGTTCCATTAACTGGCGAGCTCCTGAATTTGTTTGCGTGCAAATCTGGAATATTTATTTTCAGACTTGGTGTTTTTTAGGTAAATTTTATAATTTAATGTTGCATGAGCACTATGACCCGTTTGTGCCAAAGCGTAGGCCAACCAGAAATGCCAGTTATTATCTGCATCTTTCAACCCGGTTATTTTTGTTAATTTGGGTATGGCCTCCGCAAATTTTCCGCCATCAATTAATATATAAGAGTGAATGGATATGAAGGCCGGGTTTTGCAGCTCTGTTTCATTCATCGTTGCCATTAGTTTCTCTGCTTTTTTCATATACTTTTGTGCGCACAGAACCCAGATCTTTAACCATATTAAATGAAGCGAAGAAGAGTCACTGGCTAAGCCTTCATCTATCAACAATGTTGCTTCGTCGAACTCTTGATCTTTTAACATATCTATAGACATTACTACGAGTTGTTGAATATCGCCTTTTGATTCCCTTAGATAGCGAATATCTTTTAGTTCAATTAGCGGCAGTTCAATTTTACTTAATTGGAAAGTCACATTCTTAATTGTTGCTTTTTTGATTTTAGGTTCTTCCGGTTTTTTTCTGGGGGCTTCAGGAGCATCCATTGAATCTTTTTTAGTTGTATTGCTGTCAATTTGTGTCGTGTTATCCGGTTCTATCTTGTTGTTAGAGCCTGCGGCGGATAGACCAAGGGCCGCTTTTAGCGCCGCACGATCGGCTAACAATGCCTCAGCGCGAGGAATATGCAAGTCTTCACTTAGGGCCGTGAGTAGTGAACTGTAGCTGAGGGCTTTCATTTCCACCAATATATGACCAAGTAATCGATGGGTTTTACCGTTTTTTTGCGCCTCAAGCGCTTTTTCAAGAGAAGCTATCGAGATTAAATCTCTGCTAACTAAAACTTCACCAATTCGTTTTTTAGTTGCCATTATAGTTGCCCGGTGTTGGTAATATTTTTCATGCGTTCTAATGCAAACACTCTTAGTGTTTGCCGACTTCCTCTGTTTTTTGAGAATCTTTGATACCAAATATAGGCTTGTTTTGTGTCTCGAGCATTTTCAAGTAATACCGCATATCGTAACTGGTAGCCATTTATCAATGTATTTGACTCTGCAAGTTGCCGATATAATTGCATGGCCTCATCAGTATTTTTCATGGTTTCAAAAATAAGAGCCTTAAATGCAATTGCTTCAGGCTCATTTAGATCGTCAATTATCTCCAGGGCATTTTCTGGTTGCTGTTGATTTAACCAAAGTTTTGAAACGGCCAATCTGATATCTAAATTATCGGGTTCAGACTCCATAGCTTTAGAAAGCAAACGAAAAGCCGAGTTTACGTTGCCATTCTTTTGCGCTATTGATGCCTGATAAATGATTTGTTGTGCATCAAAACTGTCACTACCTGAGCTAATAATAGACTTATTTTCCGGTTTTATCTGTGGAGCTGCATTTTTCAAATGCGGTACTGTCGGAGTTGTCGATTGAATGGACGGTGTATCAGCCGGGTTCATATTTTGGGAGGGGGCACTGCTAATATTTTTATTAGTTGAAGATGCCTGCTCAGTTTTCGTCAGTTGGCTGGTTTCAATAGGCTTTACTGGTGCGGCAGGTTCAGGTGTCGTTGTAATTTGGGGTGGTATATCAGGTGCTTTAACTGTTTCACCAGGCTCTGTTTTAGTTAATATAGAGTCTGTTTTAGCTAATGACGTCTCATTATGTTGACCGGGTTTATTTAATTCACTGACTGTTGTGGCTTGTGTAATTTGTGTGGTTGCCGGAATGTCGAGTTCAATTGTTTTTACTATGACGACATCATTAACCTCTTGTGTCGTATTGGCAATTGAGATGTCGGTCGCTATAGGTTGTTGCGTATTCAAAATTCCAGTTAAGGCCAAATAAGCAAGTTGGGCAACGATGATCAGAGTCAGCACTGCGATGAAAACACGTTTGTATTTGTGTGATCCCAAGGAGAATTGTTGTGCATAAGGGCTTTTTAGCGATCCTTCACCCAGGGTTCGATCTGGTAATTGGTTTAATGCATCGTTTACCAGGCTCATTTTATAATACCCTGAACTGCAGCCAGCCGAGTAAGGCGATTACTGCTATCAACAAAAGGCTGCCTGACCAAAACCAGTGATTGGTTGTTTGACTTTTATCACTACCGGAATCCTGAACAGCCCGGGTTACATCCTTTATGTCGACTATAGTGCTACGACGACTATAGGCTGCTAATAGCGATTTATGTGCAAGTATATTGATGATTCTGGGGAACCCTTTGCTTTTCTGATATATTTTTTTAATTGCCTTTTCAGAAAATAAACGTTCACTCGAGTTTCCCGCTTTCATGGTGCGATGTCTAATGTAATGCTCTGTTGCTTTGCTGTTTAGGGGGTTCAGATGGTAAGAAAAGGTAATGCGCTGTTTGAGCTGCCTGAATTGATGTTTAGCCAGTAATTCATCTAGTTCAGTCTGGCCAAAAAGAATGACCTGTACTAATTTGTGTTTTTCCGTTTCCAGATTAGTGACCAGCCTAAGGGCTTCAAGTGTATCTTCAGGTAAGGCCTGGGCTTCATCGACAATAATGACGATAGACTTTCTCTGGTTTGCGAGCTCAAGAAGCTCAGCGGTGATTTGTTCCAGAATAATATCTCGGGTCAGGTTGTCAGCCAGACGAATGCCCAGTTCATTGGCTAAAGCGCGAAATAATCCAGTAGGCGAGAGTAACGGGTTAGGGATGTATAAGGCTACAAACTCGGCAGGTGAGTCAGTTTCTGTCTTTAGGTGGCGCAGAAGTTTTCTGCAAATAATGGTTTTACCTGTACCTACATCGCCAATGACCTTTACAAAACCTTCACCGGTTGACAGTGCGTAGGTGATGAGATCGAAGCACTCTTGATGTCCGTGAAGGTTCACAAACTGATCGGTATCCGGGGTCAGGCTAAATGGCTGTTGTTGAAAACCAAAATATTGATTGTACATAGTATTTGACTATTGCCCCATTCGCTCTCTGGCTGCAGATATTTCTTCCTGCCAGATTGCACTGCTCGTAACCTTAGGTTGCAACAGGATTATGAGTTCGCTTTTTTCATTCAGGCGTTGCTGTTGGCCAAATAACCATTTTAACCCTGGAACATTTGAAAAGCCTGGAATGCCGGCTTGCTGGTTATCCCCCTTGTTTTGCAATAATCCACCGATGATAACGATCTGGCCATTTGAGGCCTTGATAATACTGTCCGTTTCTCTGATGCTTGATGCGGCTAACGGTAATTCATATGTTTTTCCGCCAACATTGATGATCTTGGTTTTTTCATCGACATCGGTTACAGACGGACGGACGTGTAGGATAATTTCATTGGTTTTACCGATCTGGGGTGTCACATCCAGTGCAATGCCAGAGAAAAATGGCTGAAGAGTGAGCTCAGGAACGACATTGTCTCCTTCGCCTGCACTGGAAACATTAGTGACAAAGTATTCATCAGTACCCACTTTGATAACGGCTTTCTGGTTGTTAACGGTTGAAATTCTTGGGCTGGAGAGAACCTTAACGTCTCCCTGATTAGACAAAACCTGAATCAATGCAGTGAAGTCGTCTGTGTTAACACCCAGGTTAAAAATGCCCCCGAGATCAGGAACGCCGGATAACGGATTTCCTTCTAATGCCAAATCGTTAGCAAAGATATTCCAGTTGATTCCGCTTTTGAAGCCTTCTTGCAGGTTGACTTCAAGAATGCGAGCTTCAATGATGACTTGTCTTTGTAGTGTCGATTCAGCGCTATCCAGGTAGCTGGCAACAGCTTGCAGCTCTTCAGGGTTGCCACGAGCTACAATGACTCCTGTTTGTCCATTGATTACAACGCTCCGCCCAGGAGCGTTACCAATAATAGTCATTAATGAGTTTTCCAGTGTTGACCAGAAATCGGCATCGTAGGAGGTTGAAACCTGACTGCTTTGGGAATTTTGGTCGCTAATTTGACTGCCTGAAATACCGGTGCCTGAAGTTCCAGATCGGCTAACGTTCAGGTAATCGAGAGTGAATATACGTGTAGCAATTCGGTTTGAAATGATGCGATAGCCATAGCCCGTCTCCTGATAGGCTATACCATAGCTGTCCTGCACGGCATTAAGGGTTTCAAGTAACGTAACATTCTTTAGTTGAAGGTTTATTATGCCGGATAATGCAGGATCAACCACCAGGTTTAGGTTAGCCCCTATAGACAGGTCTTTAAAAAACTGTTGGGCGTCAACATTATCGGCAACAACATCAAAACGAACTTCGGCCTGTTCAGTGTCTCCATTCAGAGATAGTAAGTCATCGGTTAGCGATTGAGGCATTTCGACTATAGGACTTTCAGGCAACGCAGAATTAATCAGTAACGCATAATTCAGATAGGCCTGGATGTCAGGAGCGTCAACACTGACCTTTTCGCTGGTAGTGCTACATCCTGTAATTATAAGCAGGATAATAAGCCACAAGGTGGATGTTGTGTGGGATAAAGTTCTCACTCTGTGCCCTCAATATTGTGATCTAGTGGAATTATCTTTGCTTTTTGATTCCGGGTTTGAACGACATACTGTTTACCCTGAAACAAGAAAAGTGCTTTGTCATTCATGATTTCAATCAATTTGGCACCACGAACCGTATCACCAGTTCTTAATGATTTCCCTTCTATCTGAATTATCCGATAAGAGCCAATTATAGTAATAGATTCAATGGAAAGACGAGGAAACGTCTTGCTTGTGGATTTTGCCGCCACACCGGTTACATCCTGAGTTGTGCTGGCTAGCGGAAACTGTGGTTTCATCGGGTCAGTTAGTGATGCCGCAAACAAAGGCGTCATACCCAGGCCCAGAAACAAAGCTGCTAGCGTCAAGCAAAATTTAAATATCAAGCCAGGACTCCTCTCTGCTAAGTGTATGTATTTCCAAGTGTAATTCGCCTTTAGGCCAGGTAGCAATGGAATACTGAAGTCGATCCCAGTTTAACACCCAGGGAAGTTCTTCAATTGCTTTAAGCCAGGATGTCATTGCGGGGAAGGTACCCTTTACCTTTATTGAAAGACCGTGACTAAACAAAGGGAGTTGTTTATTTACTGTCTCAATTCTAATAGGAGATTGAGTATTGAAATCTACCAGTTCGAGCTGAGCATGTTGCAACAACAAATTTTTGAGAATATTTGGCATTTCTTTGGGGGGGATCAGGAAATCTGCATTTAGTTTTACCAGGTCTTTCAGTTGATCGAGAGTCTGCCTTAGCTGCAATTCATCGGCTCTCAGTTGCTTCATTTTATTACTGTTTTGTCGTTCAACTATCGCAACTATGGCTTGTTCATTAGCCTTGATCATGGTTTGCGTTTTATTAATTTCATCAATTACCGGTGTTGGGTCGCTAAGGGATAAGAGTGTTAATATACCCTGTCCAATACCGAAGATGGCTAACATTGCTGCAATCAGGATGAGAACTCGTTCTCTAGGTTGCAATTTAAAAATTTGCTTGGATAGTCTATAAAATAATGCATTAAAGTTCATAACTTAATTCGCTCCAGCCTTGTTTGTATTGCTTGTGCTGGTATTGGAGAGACTACTATCAAATTCGAAATCATAAATTTTCGAATTTTCAATCATCCGTGATAAGCGAAGTTGGCTGAAATTAGTACCTTGGAATTCGGAGTTGGATAAGTCTGATATATATTCGGGTACGAGTGCTGGCGCTACAGTCTGTCCTTTTAATCGTGCTTTCTGGCTACCAGGCATTAATTCAAATTCAGTGAGCCATATACCCTCTCTGGCATTATTTGACAGAGAGAGCAGGTACCGATAGAAGCCTTTGGTTTGTAATTTATTGTCGGTATCTAACAGGGATAAAATGTTCTTTTGTTCGGTAATATCATCTTTCAGCGCGGAGTTTGATTTTTCAAGCTGCTCTTCAAAGCTTAGGTTTGGATACTGCTGTTGTACTTTGGCTAGCTCTTCCAAACTGTTATTAAACTGGTTTTTACGTTCCATTAATTCTATTTTATGCTGACTAACGTACCAACCCTGAATACAGGTTGCCAGTATTACGATAAAACCCCCCAGAATCATGAGTACAATCAGTTTTCGTGGCTGTAATCCACCCTCGTTTTCATTTAAATCGTCCAGTAAGTTAACCTGAGGTCTCATGAATTTACCCCGATGTTTCGAAGTGCCCCACCTAATGCAATACAATTTGATGTGAAAATATCATTTTGATAATTCTGATTTACTTTTAAATGTTCATTGGGTGACAGTCGCATGACCCTGGACTGGAACGAATGATCAATTCGCTTCATAACCGATTCGTCAACTTCATCAGGTGCAATGACAAATATTTCCGGAATTGATCCAAGCCCTAGTTGGCTTTCGAAATAGTCCAGGGATCGTTGAATCTCCAGCGCCATTGAATCCAGATGTATTTGTAAGTTGTCTACCGTAAGTCCTTGATCAGGATTAGAGGGAATAATTAGTTGATTTAAACCTACGTCGACTCTTCGGTTAAGGCACATATACCCCTGGAAGCAGCAATTGATATTGCTACTGTCATTTCCCAGTCTTAAAACGGCAAAGCTTTCTTTCTGAGTAACCAACATACCAAGGTTTCTAATAGCCATGTCTGCAATATCGACACTCTCCAGGCGCAAGCCCAGGTATCCGAATTCATCTTGAAAGTTAGCGATTAAACTCTTTTTTGCAGCTACGATATAGGCCATTTTTAACCGGCCTCGATATGCTTCACTTGGAAGGTGAAATACCGATAGTGCAGCTTCAGAAATTGGGTATTGTAAAAGATCACTGGCTTTTAATTTTAACGTATTATTAATTTCTTCTTCGGGAATTTCAGGTACATCGACCTGTAATAACTGATATTGACTTGAGGTTAATACCAGATTCCAGTTCGCATCTAACAGACCTGATTGAGTAGCGATATCTTTGATTTGAGACGACAACTCCTGATTGGGTTCTCTACGCCACTCAGAAAGTTCCGTTAACTCCAAAACAGACGAGTATTTCGCAATAGCGGCGATATTAATTCTATCATCAGAAATGACGATGCTAGCCTGTTGTTTTGACACTGAGTTAAATCTGAACAATATTTAAGGCTCTTCTTATTTTTATCAATTAAAACACCCCTTCCCAACGTTAACCTTGATTGTGGGTATCTGTTTACAATAATTTATGTACCGTCACGAGCAAGATTTTTATAAACTGTATCGATACTTTCATGGTATTTCATCTTAGGGTAATGTTCCACTCGTAAAAGCTTTATACCGGCTTATTTGTACCCATTTTGAACCCTTTTTGTTAATTGAGCTAACCTATGCTGAATATTTTACTTTTTGAACCGGAAATTCCACCTAACACAGGCAATATAATTCGGCTCTGCGCCAACGCTGGTGCAGCACTTCATTTAATTGAACCCCTGGGTTTTGATATGACGGATAAGGCTCTGGTAAGAGCGGGCCTCGATTATCATGAATTTGCGGATGTACGCACCCATTCCGGGTGGCAGGAATTTAAAACCTGGTACCAGTCTCATGATGGCGACCTGTCACGAATTTTTGGTTTTTCAACCAAAGCATCTAGTCTATATTCAGATATAACCTATCAAGATAATGATGTGCTTATGTTTGGTCCTGAAAGCAGAGGTCTACCAGAAGATATAAGAGAGGAACTTGGTTTGAAACAATTACTCATTCTTCCAATGAAACCGGGTAGTCGAAGTTTAAACTTATCAAACTCAGCATCTATTGCTTTGTATCATGCATGGTTTACACTAGGTTTTAATAATAAATAGCGTGACAGTGCTACGTATGATTAGCCTATGTGAAAAATAGCAGGAAAGCCTTTGAAACTAACAAAACTTCATTTCCTGTCGAGTCTGTCTAATTTAATGATGGCTCGTGTCATTAAATATATTGGCATTGGCTTGGTTGCTCTGATACTTATTCAGTTTTATGCAACCTATCGATTACAGTTAGACAATAGAAATAAATCCATTTCTTATACCCTCGATAATATTGCTCCAGTACTAGAGTTATCTCTATGGAATTACAATAATCAGGAAGTGCAGCGTTTAAGTGAATCGTTAGTGCAAAATCAGTTGATTCAAGGTGCCATCATTACGGATGATTTTGGTAATATTATTGTCACCTCAGGTGATCAGTCAGTTATCATGCAAAGTTATTTGAACTCTGAAGAGGCTTCAAACTCCGACCCTTTCACCCTAAATCAAGATGTATCGATATTCTCCAAAAAGATATATTTCCAGGATATTGAAGAACCGGTTTTAATCGGCGAGGTAGTCGTATTAAGTCAAAATAATATGATTTGGCGGGCAATAGCTGAAACACTTTTTGTTCTGGTATTGTCACTTATCGGGTTTGTTATCATAGTGTTGGCTATCTTATACAGCGTTCAATACTCGCTAGTTTCTCGCAGGTTGGCAATTCTTGGTAGCAGTTTGTCACTTATGGAGTCGCAGGATACGATTTTGCCGTCAATGGAACTGGAAGAACTTATCCAGTTTGATGATGAATTGACTGAGGTCTATCACGATTATTGTGAAATAAGGCAAAGACTTAAAGAACGTGATGCCGAGTTGACTCAATATCATAAAGATCTGGAACATAAAGTAGATACCCGTACTGCAGAGCTAAAACTTGCAAATGAGTTTTTAACGGACTCACTAGCCAAGTTGAAAATGGCACAAGCAGAATTAGTTGAGCAAGAGAGGCTTGCGTCTTTAGGCAGTTTGGTGAGTGGCATTGCTCATGAGGTAAATACACCCTTAGGTGTTTCTATTACTGCCAATAGCTTTCTATGGGAGGAAGTTAGAAACGTTGAAAAATTATTTGTAGAAAATAAGTTAACAAAATCTGTGATGAAAGAGTTTATGAGTAGCTGTGAAGATTCTTGTGCCATTATGACTTCCAATATGGAGCGGGCGGCCACCCTGATAAAGAGTTTTAAACAGGTTGCTGTAGATCAATCTTCTGAAGAAGCAAGGGAACTGAATGTGTCTGAATATCTTTCAGACATAATAAGGTCGTTGAAGCCTCAGCTAAAAAGAAGTCATGTATCCGTTCTGGAGCAAAATCAAGCTGATTTTAAAATTACCACCTATCCGGGAGCTTTGGCACAAGTCATAACTAATCTGATTATGAATGCTTTTGTCCATGCCTATGAAAATGGCGAGCATGAGGGCGTTATTACAGTAGGATTATCGGTTTCCAATAGAAACAAGAATGAACTTGTCATATCAATAGCAGATCAGGGTGTTGGCATACCTGAAGACATAATAGACAAGATTTATGATCCGTTTTTCACTACCAGACGAGGGCGAGGAGGAAGCGGGCTAGGATTAAATATTGTTTACAACCTGGTGGTTCAGAAATTACAAGGCAAGCTTGAGTGCCATAGTGTATATGGGGAAGGGACAAGGTTTTTATTGTATCTTCAAAACGCTGAGTTAAGATCTGTTGGGAAGGAATAGGGCTGATGTTCGGTGATCGTTATATATTGTCAAAATGCAGCGAGACCTGTTTATGCTCTTCCTAATATTTAGATATGAGCATCAAGGGTACTTTTATTGGCATTAACGGCTTTCAGATTTATAGCATGGTGAATATCAGCAAAGTGGCTAGCTTTGGAAAAATTTATTGCCCATTACCACGCCACTCCACCTGTAATTGATGCGCTAAGTGAAAACCTGGTTTCAATTTTTGAGGTTGATAAACCGTCCATACCACATTTTATTGCGAGTAAATTAGCAAGTTCCATCCACTTTGATGGCTTTGGCTCGCATACTACCAGGGTCTGTTCTTGCGGCTGATTCTGTCAATCCAAAGCAGTCGACCCAGTCGCCGGTATCTAGTTCAGGTAAATATTTCTCAGATTGCTCTTCAGTACCAAACTCGTAAATAGGGAATTTGACTAAAGCGTTCTGTACGCCTGGGACTGAGCGTAACCGCTATCACTAGGTTCAGCTTTTCGAGCAAGGCCGTAATGGTGACGCTAGTGCAACCATGCTTCTTAGCCAGTGTACTGTCCAATAACAGCAATTCACCTGATCCATTCATGATCTCTTTATCGAACCTCTCATTTTGATGAGCTTCAAGTACTCTGGGCATAAGTTTATCCTGGTCGTATGATTGGGTGTTCGGCGACAATTTGGGTCCTATTCCAGATCATTCTTTCATTCTCTGCTAGTTGGGAATCCAATTCGACAGGTTTTTGCCGGTTAACGGCTGGTCTTGAAGCCATGGTTATGTTCCTGGATTCATTTTTTCAAACGAGGGCTTTTTCTGAAAACTGGTCAGAATATGGATGAACATTAGCGGGTATAGATAAAAAATCGGGACTTGTGAACGTTAAAGTATGTTCAGTTTGCATTCACGTGTTGCATTAGCCGGTTGCAACCACACCTGTTTTTTCACAATCGTCTATTTCATCCGCCTTTGAACAACCGTACAAAGATTCGCACCATTGAATATACTCATATTTTGGGACAATGGGGAGTTGTAGTTTTATTGTCAGTTTAGGATGAAATAACACGAATCATTGATGTCGTTTGAAGCTAATGGCAAGACAATTGCTTGGTCAGGTAGTAGGTTTAGTATTTTTAAAGGAAAAGGAGTTTCTGCCCACAATTAAGTAAGTGCTGCATATCGTTGAACTTCATAAAACACATGTCAGCTAACTCGTCGTTATAACAACTTATAATTTCGTAATTGCTTATGTGAATAAATTCGTCATACAAATGGGTAGATATGAATTTATATAATTTAAATCAACAAGTTAGGTTCGCATTATCAGTTTTGTTTTTCCTGGTTTCGGCAACCATTGGCTGGTCGTTGAGCCAGTCTCAAGGTGCAGCGACAGTCATTTGGCCCGCAGCTGGTGTAGGGGTTTTAGCTTGGCTTATTTGGCGAAGTATAGGCTTGGCGGGTATTTTTGTAGGCTCTTTATTATTCTATTCGTTAGTTAAGATTCTCGACTCTGAAAATGATTTTATGGGAAAAATTTCATATTTGGGAATTCTTACTGCATCAGTAGTAACCGTGGTGCAATCCTGGTTAACCGGTTTGCTGGTGGAAAAGCACATTGGATTTCCAATAGAATTTCCTCGCCTTCCAACAGCGTCCAGGTTGTTAGCCGTCAGCGCTCTCACTTCTCTGATAACTCCAATAGTTGTTTTAGTTCAAATGCACTTTCCTAATATCGATGTTGCAGTCATGCACCAGTTGTATTGGTGGTGGGCCGGATGCATGATCGGTGTAGTGCTTGTTTTACCCTTAGGGTTTTATCTGGTTTCAGAGCCGCCTGACTGGTTGCCTCCTTTTAAGACGGTCGCCGGACCCATGATCATAATCTGGGGTTTTACTTTTGTACTCTACGGAATTGTATTGCAGGTGCAGGGACGTAGTAACGGAACCTTATTTACAGCGCAGAGTAGATCAGTCGCTGGAATTTTAGAGAAAACATTAAATTCCTACGAAGATACATTACGAGCTTTTGAACGTTTTATTACCTCGAATCCAGGTTTTAGCGTGGACGATTTTCAGGAGTTTGGTCGTCCAATGATCAACAATGTACCTGGTTTGTTGGGTTTTTCGCTTAGCCGCCCTGTTGATAGAGATAATCTGGATGCCTTTATTGATCTGCAAACAGACCGATGGTCGATAATTGCAGAAAAGTACCAGTCTGCAAAATTTCAGGAGAGTCTGAACTTTAATGAATCTGACCTGACTAGCTCATTTCTGATTAGCGATTATACGTTCGTTAATCCTCTTGGTATCAATGTATGGTTGGACGAAAAACAGAATCCAAGGCGTGCCGCAGCGATTAACCAGTCAATAGCAACGCGGGAAATGGTTGTTATATCCTGGATGACTGAAAAGATAGATCTGGTGCAAATATATGTGCCAATCTACGCTCCTGGTTCTTTTGATCCGGTGGCAATTCTTTCTGCAAATTTAAAAATAAAGCCGGTTCTGAATGATATCTTTGCCATTCAGGGACATATCCCTCACCAGGCTATTCTATTGCGTAATAGCTCTGTAGGGGGAGAAAAGGTGTTATTTACCACCGAAACGATAGATGGAGCGGTTAATGCGCTGGCTAAATTAAAACTGAGCTGGAAGGGTGTGTTTTCAAAGCATGAACTTTCGATAGGCATGGAGACCTGGGAACTTTATCAGTTTACCAACAAGCCCATTGTGTACGACCAGTTTCTTTTAAGCTCGGTTATTGCAGGCGGGTTTATGTTTTCTGGTGTTTTGTGTTGGTTTGTACTGGTATTGGCGGGTAATGCAAAAAATATTAGTTTGCAAGTTCAAAGACAAACCCAAGAGCTTAAAATTTCTGCCGATCTCATTCATGCGTCACAACATATCGCCAGGTTAGGCTCATGGGAGTGGCTTCCTTGTGAAGATGCTAATCAATGGTCGACCACCTTGTATAGTATTTTGGGTCTGGATGAATCAGTGAGGCCTTCTCCAGAAGCCTTTCTTTCGCTAGTACATTCTGAAGACCGAAACGAGGCTCGCCAGGTCATTAATAGTTGGCGATCGGGTCAAAAATTAAAGTTAAAATTCCAGGTTAAAATTTACAATCCGGTCACCAGGTTCGATGCGGTAATCCTCCCATTATTAACTGCTGCTAAAAGTAGAAGTTAAGCAGCCATCAAAGGCGGTCTGCCTCCGTTGGCTTTGTGTGGTCGTTCATGATTGTA
>Ga0224506_10001624_pt1 | contig 15949 bp, 15 predicted proteins | sample SF_Jan12_sed_USG_2_FD_169108 | JGI IMG/M metagenome (GOLD analysis project Ga0224506, IMG submission 169108) | Sediment microbial communities from San Francisco Bay, California, United States - SF_Jan12_sed_USGS_8_1 | ecosystem: Environmental > Aquatic > Marine > Sediment | place: USA... | reverse complement strand
GCCCGGCGGCCGCGCTGGCGCTGGTATGGTGACTCGGACCTGGTGCGTGTGGCCAGGCTACTCTGGATGCGACGGCGCATTCCCTGTACCCGGTTAATGTTCTTCGGGGTTTGTCCCGGCTTCCGCCGCCTGGGCATTGATGCTCTCCTCTTCGACGAGGTCAAGGAATACGCAGTCCAGCGGGGCTACCGCAAATGTGAGGTTTCCATGCTCTTGGAGGATAACAATCTGGTCCTGCGCCCTTCGGAGTTCATGGGGGGGCAGCGCTACAAGACCTGGCGCATTTATGACCTGCCGTTAGAATAAGTACTCAGGGAATGCGGAAGTAGACCAATCGTGCCCCACTGCTTCCCTGCCCGGAACATGGCATAGATACTGACACAGTCTCCGTCCTGTAGCATGTAGTCCTAGGGAGCAGCGGGCCACGCCTCCTGACCGAAGGCGTTGGATGTTTTTCCTTTCCTTATTAGACCGGGGTCGGGGAATTTGAACCCTCGTCCTCAGTATCTAAGAGATATATCCGTCCCGGATAAGGAGTTCAGCTACCAGGACTGCGCCTTTAGCAGCTCCCATCTTGGTGTTGTGGGACACCAGGACATACTTGATGCCATTTTCCAGGACAGTGTCCTTCCTGATTCTGCCGACCACGGTGGCCATGCCGTCTTCGGCATCACGGTCAAGCCGCGGCTGAGGCCTGAAGGGGTCATTGAGCACGATTATCATGTGCTTCGGGGCCGAAGGCAGGTCGACTTCACCGGCCGAGCCGACGAATTCCCTTATTGCCCTGGCAACATCGCTTACGTCACAAGCTTTTTGGGTAGAGGCGAAGACCGATTCCGTATGCCCTTCCCGCACGTTAACACGGGTACAGGTGCAGCTCAGGTTAAATCTCGCCGGACTGATTGAAGTGCCGGCAAAATTGCCCAGGATTTTCTGTGTTTCGCGCTGCACCTTTTCTTCTTCTCCTGGAATGAAGGGAATGACGTTGTCCAGGATATCGAGGCCTAACACTCCAGGGCTCCGACCGGCGCCTGATATAGCTTGCAGGGAAGTCATTATGACAGCGTTTAGCCCAAAGGTCTGGTAGATTGGTTTTAGTGATATTGCCAAGCCGGTGGTGGTGCAGTTGGGAATAGGTGTAATGAAGCCCTTCCATCCCCGCGACTTCCTTTGCATATCAAGCAGTTTGGCGTGTCCAGAATTGATGCCCGGGATCAGGATGGGCACATCGTCATCATAGCGGAAGGCTGAAGCGGTGCTTATAACCGGTTTGTCGCTAGCAAACTTTGGTTCGAGGACCTTCGCCGGGGCGGATTCTATAGCGGAGAAGACGATATCTATAGCGGAGATATCCATTTCGGCGGCATTCTGCACCGGCATTGCCATAACTTCTTCTACCGGCGGCTCCTGGCAAAACCAGCGCAGGGCTCCGGATTGAGCCTCGGTTATGGCTTCCTTATAGCTGCGGCCGGCTGACCTCTCGGAGGCGGCAAGGGCGGCAATCTCAATCCAGGGGTGGTTTTTCAGGGCGACGAGAAATTGCTGACCGACGATGCCCGTGGCTCCCACGATTGCGGCTTTTACCATAGGTTCTCTCCGTTCTCTTGGTCGGGGCGAGAGGATTTGAACCTCCGACCTCAGCGTCCCGAACGCTGCGCGCTACCACACTGCGCTACGCCCCGCTTGTTTATGCTATTATAAGATGATTTAATTATTCCGACAACATTTGGCTGGATGAAATACTGTATTCTGATAATAGATGGTGCTGCAGGTTGGCCATTGCTTGACCATGGCGGCAGGACTTGCCTTGAACTGGCATACACTCCAAACCTGGATGCTATGGCAAGGGAAGGTATTGTTGGACTTGTTCGTACCATCCCAGAAGGGATGGAGCCCAGCAGTGCCTGCGCTTGCATGTCGGCGCTAGGCTATGACCCCAGGGTCTATTATCGGGGCCGAAGCGCCATCGAAGCCAAGAGTATGGATCTTTCCATTGCTGAGGGTGAGGTTGTTTTTCGCTGTAACTTGGTAGCTGTTCGGGATGGAAAGATGAGAAGCTATAGCTCAGGCCTCATCGAGAGTGAAGAGGCTAAGGTTCTCATCGCTGCTTTAAATGAGAAACTTGGCAGTGATGAGGTGCAATTTTATCCTGGCGTCAGCTATAGACACATATGCAAAATAAAAGGACGAGAGGACACACTCTTGGCTACTTGCACCCCTCCGCATGATATCCCGGGCAAAGCTATCAATGAGTTTCTTCCCCGTGGCCCTGGGAGTGATTTATTAAGAGACCTCATGGCGAGGTCGGAAGCTGCGCTGCGCAATCACCCGGTAAATGTAGCGCGGAAATCTCGTGGCGATATCCCGGCCACAATGATTTGGCTTTTCTGGAGTAGTGCTAGAATACCTGATATGCCCGCTTTCAAGCAGGTCTATGGGTTTGATGCTGCGATGACATCGGGAGTTGACCTTTTACGGGGCTTGGCTAAAATGATGGGGATGAAGATATTAAGTATTCCCGGCGTGACTGGTGATCTGGGCAATGACTGTACTGCTCAGGCAGCAGGAGCCCTGGAAGCGCTTAAAGAACATGATTTAGCAGTTGTCCATGTGGAAGCACCTGATGAGGCTGCTCATGCTGGCTCTATTGAGGATAAAATAGGGGCTATCCAGAGAGTGGATGCTGAGATGGTGAGCCGAATCCGTGGTTGGGACAAAGATTCTCTTCGGGTGCTAATTATGCCTGACCATCCAACGCCAATTAAGGTTCAGACTCATATTGGGGAGCCGGTTCCATTTATGCTGTGGGGGTCGGGGTTTATGGCTAATGGGGCGGAGAGATTTAGCGAGGTCGAAGCTAAAAGAACAGGCGTTTTCATTGAGGAAGGGTATAATATAATGAGCAGGCTGATAAGGTGACGAAGCCTGAGTGTCATGGTAAACTTCGCTAAGTAAACAGTCTAATGCCTGAGGACGGTCATAGCGATAGCGAAAGCGGTGGTTTAAATGCCAAAGAAGAAAGATAAAAAAATACGCGAGTATGCTACTCCCAGTGAAAATATATATGATGTGGTTAGTCAACAGTTAGGTTTACCCATTTACTCTTATGTGGAGGAGGCATCAAGAGCAGTAGAGCTACCAAGGTCAGAGTATCCCGATATTTCCTTCTTTAATGACATCGATATTAACCAGTGGAAGGCATACGATGAAATAATCACGGACAGTCTGTGGCTTATAGGAAGTCGGGATAAATCGGGTACACACACAGCAGAGCTACACGGGAACTTTATTCCCCAGATTCCCCATCAAGCAATGTTGCGATATACCAAACGTGGAGAAATAGTATTAGATACCTTTCTGGGGAATGGGACCACCCTAATAGAGTGCAAGAGACTGGGGCGGAGTGGTGTGGGGATCGAACTCTTGCCAACTTTGGTTGAAAGAAGCCGAGAACTTATTGCCAAGCAGGTTATAGGAGGGTATTATGGCTAGGCTATATAATGTTTCTATCATAAACAAACACGATATATGGCTAAAGAAAGACGAAGAAAATCCTATTAGCTGGATAGTAATGAGCAAGGAACAACTTGAACAACACCTTCAAAGGCAAATTAGAAGGAAAGAAGAGATTAAAGGAAGAGCGATTATCGGATACGATGACATCGTATGGAACAAATTTATGTAGTTTGCTTGAGGCAAAGAGAGGCAAAATATGAGGCAAGAACGGCTGACATATTCTGAGGCGATTGAAAAAGTCCTCCTAGCAAATAATTATGTCGCGCCTCTTAGAAAGATATACAAAGAAATCATAAAATATCGACCTTTGACGGGTAAGACTCCCTTTCAGACGATCCAAGAAAGAGTTCAGCGAGACCCGAGATTTACTAGAATTGGGTTAGGTGTATATGCCCTAACTGAGTATTTGGATAAATTGCCTACTTCTCCAAAACCACAAAGCAAAGAGCAGGGAGAGGAGCAAACTCATTATTCAATTCAAGGGATGCTATTAGAGATAGGAAATATGGAGGGCTTTGATACTTATTCGCCAAATAAAAATGCAATCTTTAATAATAAACCCTTACTGCAAATAATGACCCTCTCTGAATTCCCACTCTTCACATATCCAAATATAATCCAATCGGTGAGATTTATAGATGTTTTGTGGTTCAATGACCGAGGTTTTCCTAAATCTGCTTTTGAAGTGGAGATTACACCTCAATTCAGGAACTCTTTAGTCAAATTCGGCGAATTGTGCGATTTTCACGCTTCATTTTATTTAATAGCTGATGCAAAATACTATGACAAATATGAAAATGAAATTTCACGGGTAGTATTCAAGGAAATCAAAGAAAGGTGTTTGTTTACGACAGTTGAGCAGGTTACAGATATGTATTTAAAATCTATTGAAAAGCAAAAGGTTTCCGCTGAGTTTTTCAAATGAGAGAGGATATAATTTTTGAACAAGATTTTATCAAGGGGGCAAGAAGTGAATAAATGTCTTAGGCCTCACAGGATAACTCTATGGAAAAATGAAGATATAGATTACAGACATGTTCTATCTGATGGGTATGGTATTCCAGCAGTAGTTGTAGGATGCCCAATGGGAAGGAAGTTTAAGAAATATACTGGTAAGGATGAATACGGAGACAAAGTTAAGGGAATTAGCTTTGATGATTGCAGTGACTGCGGGTTTTTCGAAGGATTTGGCTTTGGACAAGAAATTTACTGCACTTGCAAAAAGTAATCAGGATTGGCGGTATCTTCTATGGCTCTAATTGTTCAAAAGTATGGTGGAAGTTCCGTTGCTGATGGTGGAAAGATTAAGAATGTGGCTCGGCGTATAGCTAAAGCTAAGGACGAGGGGAATCAAGTAGTAGTTGTTGTCTCAGCAATGGGGGATACCACTGACGAGTTAATCCGAATGGCTCAACAGGTTAGTGAACAGCCAGACGAGCGAGAGCTTGACATGCTCCTTTCTACGGGTGAGCTAATTTCCAGCACTCTTTTGGCCATGGCTCTGGAAAGCTTGGGCTACAAGGCAGTCAGCCTTACTGGTGCCCAGGCGGGTATCCAGACTGATTCCAGCTACAGTCGAGCTCGAATTCTTCGCGTTGTCCCCCAGCGAATCGTGACCGAGTTGGAGAAAGGCAATATCGTCATTGTAGCTGGATTTCAGGGTGTTACTCAGGATATGGATATTACCACTTTGGGTCGAGGTGGCTCTGATACTACGGCAGTCGCTCTAGCTGCCAGTTTGAATGCTGAGGTATGCCAGATTTACACTGATGTTGAAGGAGTCTATACCGCCGACCCACGCCTTGTGCCCACCGCGACTAAATTAAAGCAAATTGACTATGAGGAGATGCTCGAGCTGGCTAGCTATGGAGCAAAAGTAATCCACCCAAGAGCAGTGGAGTTAGGTGAGTTATATAATATGCCTATATTGGTGGCTTCCAGCTTTAGCGATAGTCCAGGAACTCTCATTTGTAAGGAGGCATCTATGGAAATAAGAAATAAGGTTAGGGGTGTTACTCATGATACCAATGTGGCTAAAATTACTATAATTGGTGTTCCTGACCACCCTGGCATTGCTGCGGCAATCTTTGAGCCCTTGGCTAGGGCAAATATAAGTGTAGATACTATTATCAAGAACGCCAGTATTGAGAATATTACCGATCTTACCTTTACAGTGGCACGAAGTGATTTGGTTAGGGCGCTGCCCATTATGGAACCGGTGATAAAATCTATTGGAGCAAAACGATATGTTGCTGATTCTACATTGGCTAAGGTTAGCATTGTAGGCACTGGCATGCAAAATATGCCGGGCTATGCTGCCAGGATGTTCCGTGCCCTTTATGAGCGGGACATTAATATCCAGCTAATCACTACTTCAGAGATAAGGATAACCTGCATTATCGCAGAGGATAGAGTTAAGGACGCCGTTCAGGCCTTGCATAAAGCCTTTGAGCTTGACATTGCAAAGTTTTCTTAATCTTTGTATTGTTTGCTTTGTTCAGGGATGAGTTATCAGCGAGAAGAAGAACAAGCTAGCCTAGGACGGCGATTAAGTGAGGAAGCCACAGCCTTGGCTATTCAAGGTAGGTGGGAAGAGGCTGTGGCAGTAAACAGAAGTATAATTGAGAAGTTTCCTAGTGATGTTGGGGCTTACAATCGTCTTGGCAGGGCTTTGGCAGAGTTAGGGGAGTTTGCCCGGGCTAAAGAGGCGTATAGCAAGGCTTTGGAACTTGCTCCTAACAATGTTATTGCGGTAAAAAATTTAGCTCGACTAGCTAGTTTACCGGCGGCTAAAGCCCCCTTAGATAGGGGGCATCGTAGGGTTGCTCCTGAACTCTTTACTACTGAGATAAGCAAGGCTGGTGTGGTCAACCTTTGTAATTTGGCCCCCACGGAGGTATTAGCCAGGATGGGTATTGGTAATCAGGTCTGTTTGAGAGTAGAGGGTCAAAGCTTAGTGGTAGAGAATGACCAAGGGGAATATTTGGGGGAAGTTGAGCCGAAACATGGGTTACGACTTATCAAGCTGATAGAAGGCGGGAATAGATACGCTGCAGCCATCCACAGTGTAGGGGAGGACGGAGTGCGAGTAGTTATTAGGGAGGAATATCAACATCCTAGCCAGGTGGGGTATCCTTCCTTTCCCGTTAAAGCTACTGAGCGTTTGCATTCCTATGCTAAAGAATATCTCCTTAGTCGCGATGTTAGCTACTGGGAAGGCGAAGAAATAAAGGAAGTTGAAGGAGTTGAAGGAGAGGCTGGAGATTCCGAAGAAGAAGGCGGGGAAAAAGGTTTGCCGGAAGGTTTCTCCATACTTGGGGAGGCTGATGAAAGGTGAGGTTTTGAAAGGCAATGGAAATTGGGATAGTAAAGCCTGTTGATATTGAACAGGAGATGAAAAGCTCCTATCTGGACTATGCTATGAGCGTTATCGTCTCTCGAGCATTACCGGATGTGCGTGATGGCCTAAAGCCGGTGCAGCGGCGTATTTTATATGCCATGGATGGATTGGGACTGCATCATAATAGTCCGCACAAAAAGAGCGCTCGAATTGTGGGTGAAGTTCTGGGGAAATACCATCCCCATGGAGATGCCCCCGTATATGAAGCCATGGTGCGCATGGCACAAGATTTCTCCTTGAGATATGTTTTGGTTGATGGCCAGGGTAATTTCGGCAGCATTGATAATGATCCGCCGGCAGCGATGAGGTACACTGAGGCTCGGCTTGCTGAAATCGCTGGAGAGATGCTGGGCGACATTGATAAAAATACTGTCACCTTCGTTTCCAATTTTGATGATTCCCTCAAGGAACCATCCGTCTTGCCGGCTAGGTTGCCTAACTTATTAGTTAACGGTTCCTCAGGCATAGCTGTAGGCATGGCAACTAACATCCCACCGCACAACCTGGGGGAGGTATGCGATAGCATCGCCTACCTAATTGACAACCCGCAAGCCACCACAGATGAGCTAATGGAGTTTATCCAAGGTCCTGATTTCCCTACGGCAGCCGTAATTTTGGGGAAAGAGGGGATAAAGGATGCTTATGCTACCGGGCAAGGAAAAGTTGTAATTCGAGCTAAAACCGATGTAGTAAGCCCCAAAGAGGGTAAGAGCAAATTAGTCATTACCGAACTTCCCTATCAAGTAAACAAAGCAGCTTTGGTAGAGAAAATAGCTGGGCTAGTTAAAGGGAGAAAAATCGCCGGGATAGCTGAAGTGCGTGATGAGTCGGACAGGGAGGGCATGCGTCTTATCATTGAACTCAGAAAGGAGGCGCAACCCCAGCAAGTACTTAATAATCTGTATAAGAATACCATAATGCAATCTGCCTTTTTTATCAATATGGTTGCTCTGGTTAAAGGGCGACCAAAAGTAATTAATCTTAAGGAAGCCTTAACTTGCTACATTGATTTTCGTCATGAGGTTATTACCAGGAGGTCCCAATTTGAGCTTGAAAAGGCGAGGAATAGAGCTCACATTCTTGAAGGCTTTAGGATCGCTCTAGATAACCTAGAGCAAGTGATTAGACTTATTCGGCAATCTGAGACGGTTGACGCTGCTCGTGCCAATTTAATGACTGTTTTTAGTTTATCCCAAGCTCAGGCACAAGCTATCCTTGATATGCCGCTGCGCCGCTTGGCTGGGCTAGAGCGGGAAAAAATAGCCCAAGAATATACTGGAGTAGTGAAGGATATTTCCTACTTAGAGGACCTATTAGCTAATCCTAGAAAGATATTGTTCCTCATCAAGCAAGATGTTACTCAGCTGAAATCCAAGTATGGCGACAAGCGGCGCACTTTAATTAGCGAGGAGGAGGTTACAGAGTTTCGTCAGGAAGATCTTGTTCCCCACCAGAGAGTGATAGTTACGTTTAGCAGCCAGGGATTTATTAAAAGGCTTCCTGCTAGCACCTACCGGCTACAGCGCCGTGGAGGAAGAGGAGTCATTGGAATGATGACCCGTGAGGGTGTTTCGGTGAGCCATATTTTGGCCGCCGATACACATAACAATTTACTCCTTTTCACTGTTCGAGGCAGGGTTTATTGCCTTAAGTGCTATGAGATTCCTGGGGATTCGTCTCGAACTGCTAGAGGTATAGCGCTGGTTAACTTATTGCCCCTTGACCTGAAAGACAAAGTAACTGCATTACTGGCTGTGGCAGATTTTCCCTCCAATGAATTCTTATTAATGGCAACCAAGGCTGGTGGGATAAAGAAGACCTCTCTGGCTGAATTTGCTTCCATCAGGCGAAGTGGGCTTATTGCTATGGGACTCAAGAATAACGATGAGCTGGTGGCAGCTAGGATAGTTACCGATTTGGATGATGTTATTCTAGTAAGTCAAAATGGGCGAGCTATTAGATTTAAGGTTAAAAACCTGAGAACTGCGTCTCGTAGCAGTGGCGGTGTTCGTGGTATTCATCTGACCGACGATTGCCTTGTTGGTATGGACACTGTTTTCCCCGATGCTTATCTGCTGACAGTGACCGAGAGAGGTTTTGGCAAGTTAACTTCCGTAGGGTGGTATCCTATCCAGCAGAGGGGAGGGAAAGGAATCCAAGCCCATAGAGTGAGTGACAAAACGGGTAAGATAGTGGCGGCTAGGATTGTGAGCAAAGATGAAGGATATTTGGTGATGTTATCAAGTGTGGCTAATGTTGAGTGTATTCCCCTCGAGCAGGTCTCAGTTCAGAGGCGGAAGGGTCGTGGTGTACATATAATGGCCTTGGCTGAAGGTGATAGCATAGTTTCTATCACTACTATAGGTAGCTTGGTGATAAAGTCATAAAGGTGTCCATAGGCGATATTTTCTGGGAGCTAGGTCTAACCCTTTATTGAGAACGTGTATAATAATGACAGCATGACCTTAAAGGGTCGCACTACATTAAGGCGGAAAAGCCTCACGCATTTTATATTTGTCCTGGCAGACAGGTTGCCACCTCTGTAAGCCACAACCGTTGCACTTTCCCTGATGACAATCTGGAGTCTCCTTTTCCTGCCAGAGGTTATGATACTCTCTTTTAAGGAACTCAGGAGTTACCCCGACATCAATGTGGTCCCAGGGCAATATCTCATCCAGGCCTCGCTCTCGATTAGCATAGAAGGAAGGATCAAGTTCATATTGCTTAAAAGAGTCAAGCCACCTTTGATAGTCAAAGTGTTCACTCCAAGCATCGAATTTGCAGCCCAGTTGCCAGGCGTGATAGATAACCTTACCCAAGCGGCGGTCACCTCGGGATAAAGCTGCTTCAATTTGGCTTATCTCAGGGTCAGACCATGAGAATCCCACTCGTTCATGCCGCAACCCTTGCTTTAATATGTCATATTTGGGGAGTAGCTGCTCCTCTGTTTCTTGGGCTAACCATTGGCAAGGGGTATGGGGCTTGGGAATAAAGGTAGAAGTGCTAATTTGCAGTCTAAATTTTTGTCCTAAGTGGCGTATCTTGGTTACTAGTCCAATAATGCTACGCACGTCGTCCATGGTTTCACTGGGCAACCCCACCATGAAATATAACTTGAGATTTGTCCAGCCTCTATCCAAGGCGGCGGTTAGTATTTCCAATATTGCCTCTTCGGAGATTTTTTTGTTAATGATGCGCCGTAATCTTTCACTCCCTGCCTCGGGAGCAAAGGTCAGAGTTATTTTGCGCTGTGAAGGTAGTAAACCCATTACCTTTACTGCAGATGTATTTAGGCGCAGGCTGGGTAAGGATAAAGTCAAGCCCTGTCCTGAGCCGGAGCCCTGAGCAAAGCGAAGGGGCAGCGAAGGACATTCTCCACAATACTGATGTGATAGTTCGGCAATGAGTTCCTTGATAGCAGGATAATCCCCAGTGCTAAGGGAAAACAAAGACACCTCATTATAGCCACAATATTTTAATAGCTTACCTACAGCGTCTATTATTTCTTCCTGCGGGCGTTCTCGCACTGGCCGGTAAATCATCCCTGCCTGGCAGAAGCGGCAACCTTGAGTACAACCCCGCTGAATTTCTACATTACCGTGGTCATGCACTACCTCGATGTAGGGAATAACTGGCTTAGTGACCGGGGGTGGTAGTTTAGTTACTATCCTGCGGTGAATCCTTGGTTTAGCTTCAGGTATCTTGGGCGTAATACTATTTATAGTGCCATCTTTTCTGTAGTTGACTTGGTAGAAGCTAGGGATATAAACGCCGTTAAGTTTAGCGGCCTGCTGCAGTAGCTTTCTTTTATTGCCCCTATATGCTCTAAAGACTTCCAGCAGGTCCACTATTACTTCCTCGCCTTCACCAATTACAAACAGGTCGATGAAGTCAGCCATTGGCTCTGGATTAAGAGCACAACTACCACCGGCTATTACTAGTGGGTATGAATCTTCCCTCTGGGAGCTAAATAAGGGAATTTGAGCTAAGTTGAGGATATTTAATACATTGGTGTAAGTAAGCTCATAGCCTAAAGAAAAGCCAAGAATATCAAATTCCTTTACTGGGTGTTTAGATTCTAAGCTGAAAAGTGGCATATTTTGTTTTTGCAAAGCAGTTTCCATGTCTACCCAAGGAGCGTAAACTCTCTCTGCCAATACATCTGGCTGATAATTCAGTATCTCATAGAGGATAGGTAACGCCAGATTAGACATGCCAATTTCATAGACCTCGGGATAGCACAAGGCAATTCTAATAGGTGTTATTTCCCATTCCTTAGAGATGCTATTCCACTCGCCTCCGGTATAGCGACCAGGTTTGGAAACTTGGTTTAAGACATTATTAAGGCTTTTCATCTTATTATTTTATTTCGTCCTTAATTTGAGCATTATAGCCCCTTATTATTCAACTCCTCAAAGCCTTTCTCTTTCAAGTTGCTCTTCCAATGACTTGGCTCCCTTTTTGACCGCCAGAAAATGTCAGGGCGGTTGCCATCAATTTGTAAGCCCAAACTTGTTTAGTTGACCTTTATTATTTTCTTATGTTAAAATAAAAATTTAGCGTCTACTGAAAAGTAAAAAAGGTTATAGGTCTAAGGAAGTCGGCTAGTTGAAGCCGGGTAGGATTTTGAAGTAAGTAGACCGGATATGACTAGGCGGCTTTTTGATTGCCTAAAATATCAGGGGTTGTAGAAATGGCAACAGTTAATCAACTTGTTCGCAAGGGGCGACGAAAGCCTGGCAAGCGAATTAAGGCTTTAGCGTTGCGTCTTAGGTATAATGCTATGAAAGGCGAGAGCAGGCGGACTCAAGGGTCGCCTCAGAAACGAGGCGTTTGCATTCAGGTTAAGACTGTTACGCCTAAAAAGCCTAACTCAGCACTGCGTAAGGTTGCCCGTGTAAGGTTAACTAATGGTATGGAAGTGAATGCTTACATTCCTGGCGAAGGGCATAACTTACAGGAGAGGTCGATAGTTTTGATTCGTGGAGGCAGAGTTAAGGATGTTCCTGGAATTCGCTATCATATCATTCGTGGCACTTTGGACACTGAGGGAGTGGCTAACCGGAAACGAGGCCGCAGTGGGTATGGCTCTAAGAAACCGGAAAAGTAGCGAGGGTATTAAATGCCAAGGAGAGCTGGGAAAGTAGTAAAAAGAGTGATAGCTCCTGATGCCAAATATGGCAGCCTCACAGTGGCTAAATTTATTAATAAGATTATGCTGAGGGGGCAAAAGGCTACAGCTGAGCGTATTGCCTATGATGCCCTGTTGCTTACTGCTCAGCAACTCAATAGCGATCCTGTGGAAGCTTTGGAACAGGCGATTGGGAATGCCACGCCGATGATTATGGTTAAGCCACGTCGTGTTGGCGGTGCTACTTATCAGGTACCCGTTGAGACGGAAAGAGGCCGAGGGCGTTCTCTGGCCATGCGCTGGCTCATCGCCTCGGCGCGGGTGCGTAGTGGAAAGTCTATGGCGGAGAAGTTAGCAGCTGAGTTAACCGACGCTGCTCAGGGACAAGGAGCAACAATTAAGAAACGCGAGAATCTTCATAGGATGGCTGAGGCTAACAAAGCCTTTGTTCATTATCGCTGGTGAGAAAATAGAGTGAATGCGGTACTCGAGGTAAAGGATAAGCTTATGTCACGGACTTTCCCTTTAGAAGAGATACGAAATATAGGAATCATTGCTCATATAGATGCTGGCAAAACTACCATCACGGAGAGGATTCTTTATCACACCGGGCGTACTTATAAGATCGGCGAGGTGGATGAAGGAACAGCGGTGATGGATTGGATGCAGCAAGAGCGGGAACGTGGCATTACCATTACTTCGGCAGCTACCACTTGCCACTGGCGCCAGCATCGCATCAATATCATCGATACCCCGGGACATGTGGACTTCACTGCTGAGGTGGAACGTAGCCTTCGGGTACTGGATGGTGGGGTTGTGATTCTTGATGCTGTGGCTGGAGTAGAAGCTCAATCGGAGGCAGTGTGGCGCCAAGCAGATAAGTACAATGTAGCCAGGATTTGCCTTATTAATAAGATGGATAGGGTTGGTGCTGATTTTTATCGCGCAGTCACTATGATCGAGAAACGATTGCGAGCCAAGGTTTTACCCATACAGCTTCCTTTGGGTGCTGAGAGTTCCTTCCGAGGGATTATCGACCTTGTGGAGAACAAAGCAATTACTTTTCCCGACGATCCTTATCTGATGCCAGTGGAGGAAGCTATACCGGAAGGTGATAAAACTGTTGTGGCTAAATACCGCCAAGCGCTCATGGAAAAATTAGCTGAAAGCGATGACCAGATCATGCTTAAGTATCTTGAGGGTCAAGAAATTCCTGTTTCTCAACTCAAAACAGTGATAAGAAGATTGACCATAGCTAACCAGATAGTGCCTATTCTTTGTGGCAGTGCTTTGAGAGGTAAGGGAATTCAACCTTTGCTTGATGCTATTGTAGCCTATCTCCCTTCGCCTTTGGATATTCCCTCTGCGTGTGCTATAAATCCCAGAGATGGAAAAAAAATCTTTTGTCGCACAAGCGACGATGAGCCCCTTTCAGCTTTAGCCTTTAAGGTTGTTTCTGATCCGTTTATGGGCCGGTTAACCTACCTACGCATATATTCGGGCAAGGTAAAGGCTGGGGCACAGGTTATTAATGTTTCCAAGGGAGAGAAAGAACGTTTGGGAAGGTTGTATCTTATGCATGCCGATCGTCGCGAAGAGGTCGATGAAGCTGATACTGGCAGCATTGTAGCTACTGTGGGGCTTAGGAGGACGGTTACAGGGGATACCCTTTGTGATGCTGCTCGACCTGTGCTTTTTGAATCCATCCATTTCTCTGAGCCGATACTTTCAATGGCCATCGAGCCCGAGGGAAAAGCAGACCAAGACAAGTTAGCTGATGTGTTAGCTAAACTTGCTGAGGAGGATCCTACCTTTAAGGTTAACAGTAACCCAGAAACAGGGCAAGTTCTCATTTCAGGGATGGGTGAATTGCACCTTGAGGTATTGGTGGAGCGCATGTTTTGTGATTTTGGTGTGAAGGTGAAAATTAGCAAGCCTCAAGTAGCTTATAAAGAGACAATCACTTTACCTGTAGAATCTGAGGGGAGATTTATTCGCCAATCTGGTGGCAAAGGTCAGTATGGGCATGTCTGGCTTAGACTTGAGCCTAGTGAGCGAGGCAGTGGTTTCGAGTTTTGTGACCAAGTTCGAAGCGGAGCTGTGCCCAAAGAATTTATCCCTGCGGTGGGAATTGGGGTTAAGGAGGCTCTGCAAAGCGGACAATTAGCTGGGTACCCTGTAGTAGATATCAAAGTGACTTTGTATGATGGCAGTTTCCACGAGGTTGATTCCTCAGAACTAGCTTTTAAGATAGCAGGTTCCATGGCAGTGAAGAGCGGTGTAGCTAAAGCCAAGCCTATACTCTTGGAACCAATTATGGAGGTGGAGGTATTAGTTCCGGCTCAATTCTTGGGAGATGTCATTAGCGACTTAAATTCCCGAAGAGCTCGCATTGATAGCGTTGAGACTAGTGAGGATCCCTGCGTTATTCGCTGTTTTATTCCCTTAGCGAAAACTTTTGGCCTTATCGGTGACTTGAGATCTCTCAGCCAAGGGAGAGCGACTTATACTATGGAATTTTATCGTTATGAAGAGCTGCCCCCCAGTTTAACCGGGCAAATTGTGGCAGCGCTAGGCAGATGAGCAGTCAGAAAGTTCGCGTCAAAATCAAAGGTTTTGATCATAGGTTAGTTGACCAAGCAGTAAGGCAGATAGTGGAAGCGGTAGAACGTAGTGGAGCCATAGTTGTTGGCCCGGTGCCTTTACCTACGCATATAGAGAAATTTTGTGTCATCCGCTCTCCAAACATTGATAAGGATTCGAGGGAGCAATTTGAAATTCGCACTCACAAACGGCTGATCGATATTTTGCAGCCAACTTCTAAAACTATAGACGCTTTGACCCAAATCAATTTGGCTTCTGGTGTGGAGATAGATATCAAGTTATAGTAAAGCTATGTTTTCAGGTATTATTGGCAGAAAAGTTGGTATGACACGGCTGTTCCGCGAGGATGGAGTGGCAGTAGCAGTAACTGCCGTCGAAGCTGGACCTTGCTTTGTTACCCAGGTAAAAAGCCAGGCTAAAGATGGTTATAACGCTATCCAGCTAGGTTTTGGGGAAGCTAAGCGTCTCAATGCTCCACAAAGAGGACATCTTCAGGGGATAGGCAAGGTTAGGCATCTCCATGAATTTAGAACTGAGGAGGTAAGTTCAGTTAAGCGTGGTGATAAAGTGGATGTCAGCCTCCTGAACCCGGGTGATTTTGTAAATATAAGCGGCTTATCCAAGGGGAAGGGCTTTGCTGGCGTGGTGAAGCGCCACCATTTTGCTGGTGGGCCAAAAACTCATGGGCAATCTGACCGCCATCGTGCTCCTGGTTCTATTGGCGCCACTACATTTCCTGGTCGAGTGCTTAAGGGGATGCGCATGGCTGGGCATATGGGAGATAGGAAAACTACTGTACATAATCTTGAAGTGGTAGGGGTTGACATAAGCCGTAACTTGCTTCTGATCGGAGGAGCAGTGCCCGGGGCCAGGAAAGGGTTGCTAATTATTGAAAAGGTGGGGAAGTAGAAAATGCGAGTTCCTGTTTATAGTTTAAAGGGTGAGGTTGTTGACCAAGTGGAGCTTGGTGAGGATGTTTTTGGCATTTCCTTTAATGAAGTAGTGGTTCATCAGGCAATGGTGAGGCAGCTAGCTAATAAGCGTCAAGGAACCGCATCTACGAAGACGAGGGGTGAAGTTAGGGGAAGTACAAGGAAACTTTTTTCCCAGAAGCATACCGGCAGGGCGAGGAGGGGAGATATAAAATCACCCCTGCTCAGGGGCGGAGGAGTAGTTTTTGGGCCTAAACCGCGGTCATATTATCAATCCATGCCTAAGAAGATGAGGCGCTTAGCCTTAAAGTGTGTTCTTTCCTCTAAAGCTAGGGAGAAGGAAATGAAGGTAATAGAAGAGCTTGC
>Ga0224506_10001623_pt1 | contig 15957 bp, 14 predicted proteins | sample SF_Jan12_sed_USG_2_FD_169108 | JGI IMG/M metagenome (GOLD analysis project Ga0224506, IMG submission 169108) | Sediment microbial communities from San Francisco Bay, California, United States - SF_Jan12_sed_USGS_8_1 | ecosystem: Environmental > Aquatic > Marine > Sediment | place: USA... | reverse complement strand
TCAAAACATAATCAATGCGTAGAATTACATATTTATGATAAAGACTTTTACCTATTCTATTGTTTTGGTACTTAGCTGATTTTTTATACTTTTAGAAGTTCAAACAAATGATAATATGGGTATTGAGATGAAATCAAGAAGGCGTTTTGTCGGGAAATCATTATTGGCCTTAGGTGCAGCTGGCCTTGTTTCTCCTGTGCAATCATTTAATATTGTTTCACGAGCTACCTCAAAAGGTGAAATTGTGGGTCATGGAGATTTTAAGTATAGGGTAAACAAAGAATGGGGGGTGCAGGATCCTTCCAGTGTTCCGGTGAAAGACTGCCATGAAATGGTGCAGGATCGCAAAGGAAGACTTATACTCTTGACCAACCATACAAATAATAATGTAATCTTCTATGATAAGTCGGGTAAGGTGAAATCTACCTGGGGTGGAAAATTTCCAGGCGCTCATGGCCTTACATTATCACAGGAAGGAGAGGAGGATTTTTTGTTTATTACAGACCACGACAGGCATATGGTTTTTAAAACCACCCTCGATGGAAAAATACTTATGGAGCTGGAGTACCCCAAAGAGACAGGTGTTTATGAGGAACCGGGCAAATATAAGCCAACAGAGGTGGCAGTGGCACCCAATGGTGATTTTTATGTAGCGGATGGTTATGGTCAAAATTATATCATTCAGTATAGTGCAAGCGGGGAATACATCAGGCATTTCGGGGGTACGGGTGATGGGGAGGAACAGTTTCAGTGCTGCCATGGAGTAACACTCGATACACGTGATGTAAAAAATCCTACCTTACTGATATCTTCCCGTACCAAACAGGAGTTTAAGCGTTTTACCCTGGAAGGTAAGCATTTGGAAACAATACAAATACCCGGGGCCTGGGTTTGTCGCCCGGTGATCAAAGGTGAAAACCTTTATTTTGCAGTGATTGTGACAAAAACATGGGACAGCTTCGATGGAATGATTGCCGTTTTAGATAAAAACAATAAAGTGGTTTCCTTCCCCGGGGGGATGGCACCTGACTACGAAAATGGGAAGTTAAAGCCAGCGAGTTCAGATCGTGCTACTTTTTTCAATCCCCATGACGTATGCATAGATGACGATGAAAACATCTATGTGCCTCAGTGGGCTTCAAAAAACACCTATCCGGTGAAATTGGAACGGATATAGGTTTAGCCTACGGCCATAGGCGCTGGAGTGAAGCAAAGTATAAGTATAATCAGGCTAATCCACCCGAGGAGCATTCTGCCGTCAGTGAGCTTTTCTTCTTTTTCAGATGGAGGGTGAAATACACCTACAAAGCGACCGATGAGAAATGCCAGAAGGAGCCAGCCGGTATACCCCTCTACCTTCGGGAATTGCCAGGCAATGAGAAACTGTACTGAGAAAATAATTGTGGCGTACATCAGGCGATCACGATTGCTGAAGTTCATACTCTGTAGACAGATGTATAAAAAACCGATATACAAAGGAATATAGATGATCAGGTCTTCCACGGGCATGCTTAGGTTTATAAATCCCAAACCTGCATAAAAGAGCAGGCCAAAAAATGCAATAGAAGCGATGATCGTATGTCCCTTTTTGCCAAAGAGGCCATAAACCACATGGCCACCATCGAGTTGGCCTATGGGCAATAGGTTGAGGGCCGTGAAAAACAGGGCGAGAAATCCGGCAAAGAGAAAGGGATAATGTGCAAACTCATAGGGATTGGGGATGAGCGCTTTGTCTGCTTCGGGAACTATGTAATTTTCAAACAGGGCGATCATCAGGCTTTTCTTTATGTATAAAAAAGGGCCAATGTTGGAAGAGAAAACGGTGTCTGGTAGCATCTCAAGATAGTCATTGTCGACATATCCTTTCATCATATCCCGGGTTACCACGGTGTCGGGATGATATACGTAGTTGGCGTAATCTTCCCCAAAATAGTGGTATTCCGGGTGTATTTCATAAACATATTCTTTCGATGGCAGGTGGGTATATCCATAAAACAGGACTCCCATGGCAATGACAAAACCGGCCAAAGGGCCTGCAATACCTATGTCGAAATTTTGAGTAGTTGATTTGACACGTTCCTTTAGCTTGATCACAGCGCCCAAGGTGCCAATCATGGATGGGATAGGAGGTAGGGGTATAAAAAAGGGTAGTGAAGATTTGATGTTGTATTTGCGGGCTGAAAGGTAATGCCCAAACTCATGGAATAAAAAGATGGTTAGAAAAGGGATTGAAAAATAAAATCCATCAGTAAATTCAGAGAAGCTGAGCATGCCCAGGATCAAAAACTTTCCATGTTGCCACTCTGCTCCGGCAATGGTGGTGGTGATGAGCGTGGCGATAAAAAGTGCGCTGTGAATGAGGTATGTCTTGGTTTGTTTATTCATTGAAGTGAGTAATCCAGATTTCCGGATGTGTGACGTGAAAAGTTTGAATGCCTAGTTTTTGTGCTCCTTTAAGGTTTTCCATGGTGTCATCCAGGAAGAGAAACTCTGCGGGATTCAGTGCGTTGTCGTCAATGACATGTCTGAAAATTTCAGCATCAGGTTTACGCATCTTCACTTCATTGGAATAATATACTTTATGGAACACTTCATCCATAGCAGCTATGCCGCTACTTTGATGCAATATTTCATTGAACCGGGAGAGGTGGAGGTCATTGGTATTGCTCAAGAGCATGAGTTGAAAGGAGTCTCTCAGGCTCATTAGTTTTTCCACCCGATGTTTGGGGATCTCGCCCAGCATACTATTCCAGGCATTGTCGATTTCTGCATCATCCAAATTGGTGTGAAGGTATTCGTTTATTTCGTGTCGAAATTCAGCCGTGGAGATCAAACCTTTTTCATATTGCCTGAAAAATTCAGGTTGCCCATAGGAAATCATCAGTTTTTCCAGGTCAACCCCTGCAATTTCAGCGAAGCGTTTTAAGGTTCTGTCAATGTGTAAATCGATGACTACGCCCCCTAAATCGAAGATTAATACTTTTATTTTTTTCAAATTTAAAATCGTTGTTGTGTATTACGCAGCAAATATGTAATATTGCACTTCTTTTTCCAAGACAGGTAACAAATACCGGTTGGAATTAAGAAGGATTGAAAGGGCCCATAGCTCACCCCGAGGCTTCGGGGGGTTGAGCACCTGACTCGTAATCAGGAACCCGCCCCGATTAATTTGGGATTATCGGGTCAGATTTGAGTCTTGATTAGTGTGTAGGAGCCAAAGATATTTTATTGCCCCAAAAGGGCCCATAGCTCACCCCGAGGCTTCGGGGGGTTGAGCACCTGACTCATAATCAGGGTTAGGCTTGAGTTTTGGTTAGTGTGTGTAGGAGCCAAAGATATTTTATTGCCCCAAAAGGGCCCATAGCTCACCCCGAGGCTTCGGGGGGTTGAGCACCTGACTCATAATCAGGGTTAGGCTTGAGTTTTGGTTAGTGTGTGTAGGAGCCAAAGATATTTTATTGCCCCAAAAGGGCCCATAGCTCAGTTGGTTAGAGCACCTGACTCATAATCAGGTGGTCCCAGGTTCGAGCCCTGGTGGGCCCACTTAAAAAGCCCGGATATTCCGGGCTTTTTGTATTTTATACAATCGAGTATAACCGTATTTGTTGTCCCCATGCTTTTTGGAATGCCATGGATAATGCGGGCTATATCTCCATAAAAAAGGCCCTCACTTACAGCAAGGGCCTTTTTTTATTCCATTGGATATTTTAAGACAAATTATAGCTTGTATTTTACCTTTAAATACACTCCCCTGCCACGGGTACTATAGCCGTGTATTTCCTGATAACTCACATTAAAAATGTTGTCAATGCGAAGTGTGGTATTCAGGTTTTTGATCAGTTCATACCGTACTGTCAACCCTGTCAGGGTGTAGTTGCCTACCTCTGAACGGCCAAGTGCTCCCCAGGGGCCCAGCGTAACATCGTAAAAGATGTCACTGCGCTGACCGGCATGACGCAGGTCAGCCTGGAGGTGGAGCTGTTCTGTGGGTTGGTAGCTGACAAAAAGATTGGCCGTATTCGACCGGCGCGTAAGGCCTTCGATAACGATTTCTTTGTTTAGAAATTCACCGGTGTTGAACAACTGTACATGATAATCCTGTGTGTGATCTGAGTTCTCAGGCAGGTAATGGAGTTTGCCTTTCACCAGACTGATATTGGCTCCAAGGGTCAGGTTCTCGATGGGTTGGGTTTGTATGCTCCCCTCGATTCCCTGGTTGGTCTGGTTGCCCAGGTTTAAATAGGTGTCGCCGCGGTAGTCGTTGCGCATCCAGTCGTTGCCCAGCGTGTCCAGTCCAATGGCCTTATCCCAGAGATACACGTACTCAATCAGGTTTTCTACCTGTGTTTGAAATACAGCCATACTAAAGCTGGTGGTTTTGCCAGCTTGCTGCTTAATGCCCAGTTCAATAGTCTGTGAAGATTCTGATTTCAGATCGATATTTCCACGCGTAATGCCCGAAGCCCAGTTGGCATTTGGATCATACAACCGGTATAAGGCAGGTGCATTAAACCCGGTGGCAAACGAAGCATAGGCCAGCGCTCCCTTCCAGGCCTTTACGCTGGGATTGACCTCCCAGGTGAGATAATTGCCAAAGGTGCTGTGATTGTTGAAACGAGCGCCCAATGCCAGTTGAACTTTGTCCAGTCCGGCCGACAATGCCCCGCCGTTGATGTCAATATGGGTAAAGATACTGTTGGTGCGGGTATGGATGTCAAACGTGTCCAGATCGGTCTCGGAGGTGTAAAACCAGGCTTTGTTGGTGTAGTATGACTTTGAGGTCATCGTCTCTCCATAGCTGCCACCGCCCAATATTACTGAGGTATAGGCTGTTTTGTAATTGGCCTGTATCTCATTGTTGTCCACTGTGCCCTGATAGGTGGCTTCAAACCATGCCCGGTCGTAATTGCCTGCCTGATCCACAATAGAAGAATCGTCAAGTATAGCGCGTTTCATGGCGGTGTAGCCACCCAGATATTTGATGTTAATATTGTCATTGATCTGGTATGCGGCCTGCCAGGAGAAAAGGTTGCGGTTGAAATCGACAACATGGTTTTCATCATCATTGTAGGCGCCGTCATCGATGTCAAGAGATTGGGAGGTCATTTTATAGGAACCGAAAACATCCCATTGCTTATTATTAAAACCGGCCTTTCCAATAAGGTCTGTTTTGCTAAATCCATCCATATCGCGATTTTTGAATACGCCTGTTGTGGTAACTGTATCAAGGGTGGCATCGATTCCGTTTATTTTGGCGTTGAGCACTTCCCCACTGATGTAAAAACCACTTTCGGTGCTGTAGTTGATGTATACCTGTTCTTCCAGTTCCAGGGTAGATTTTCCAAAGGTGCCAGCTTTAACGCCGGCATTTCCACTTAATCCTGTTTTTGCGCCTTTTTTCGTAATAATATTGATGATTCCCCCAATAGCAGATGACCCATAAAGTGTGCTATGTGAACCCCTTAGGACTTCAATTCGCTCAATATTGGCAGTAGATAGCTCAGCCAGGTTGATGGCATTGTCCACTGATGAAGGATCGGTAATCCTTATCCCATCAATGAGGATGAGGGTGTGTTCGCTGTTGGCACCGCGCAGGTAAATATGCTGTAGAGAACCCGGATTTTGTCCCGTACCAACAATGTAAATACCTTCCAGTCCTGACAACAGTTCTGAGACATTGGAGTAGGGTGAGTTTTGAATGTCTTTGGCCGAGACCACGGCCATGCTTCGTCCTACATCGCTGAGGTTTTGTTCGGTGCGCGAAGCCGTAACTACTATTTCCTGTAGGTTTTGGGTAATCAGGGTATCTTGTGCCCCGGCCTGATTAAATGCAATTACCATAAAAGTGGCCGTGATACCTGTTGCTAATTGCCGGCAAAAGGATAGAAGGCCTGTGTTTTTTTTGTTCATAGTTATTGTATAAAAGGTTAACACTATGAACTTTCTGGGATTGGTTATGAAGATGCCCAAAGTATTGCGGGCTGCCTCATCGCTTTTCACCCGAAAGCTCTGAAAAATTTAAGGATATTGGCAGGTCTTCTGACTCACCCCACTTTTAAGGCCTTCCCATCCCCGGAGGAATAGTGGCATAGGTTCTTAAAAGCTGTTTTAGGGTTTACAGCTGCGGGTACAGTTCCGGTTTTTCACCGGATTCCCTTTTCAAACCCGGCATTGTAGGTGCACGAGTTTACCAAAATCGAGGCAAAGATAGAATGAAAAGTTGATATTGAAATATGATTTCGATCATAAAGAGGAGGATTTATTTTTATTGTAAAATCGCTTTTTTTCATTGCGAATACATTATTTTGGCTGGAAAGGCTTACCTTTCAGGTTCCAAAAAAAATAAATTAGTTATGTCACTTACACCATCAAATATGATTCCTTTGGGAACACAAGCTCCTGATTTTGAACTGATGGACGTGATCACCAATAAGCGACTCACTCTTGATGATGTGCGTTCAGAAGTAGCTACTGTGGTTATGTTTATTTGCAACCACTGCCCCTATGTTAAATATGTGCAACCTGAAATTGTCCGGTTGGCTAATGATTATTTGTCAAAGGACATCGGTTTTGCGGCGATTAGCTCCAATGATTATGAAGCCTATCCGGAAGACCATCCTGACAAAATGAGAGAAGTGGCTAAAAAATGGAAATTTCAATTTCCTTATTTGGTAGATGATACACAGGTGGTCGCTAAAAAGTATGATGCAGCCTGTACTCCGGATTTCTATATTTTTGATCATCACTTGAAATTGGTCTATCGCGGTCAGTTGGACAGTTCCCGTCCTGGAAATGATAAGCCACTCAATGGACAGGATATGCGCAGAGCCCTGGATGATATCATTAAAGGTGTGCCTGTGAGTACAGATCAGATGCCCAGTCAGGGATGTAATATTAAGTGGAAGTGACTTTCCGGGTGATTAGTATGAAGCCTGATTACAAATAATTTGCTGCGAATAACTAACCCTACTTTGTCAACTTATGAAAAATCCAATTTGAATGTTTTGCGCGCCCCCGTGCAATACTTGCGTCTCTGCGCCTCCGGGAGTAATATTTTTCCACCCAGAAGGAAACTTGACAAAGTAGGGCCAACTTGTAGGAAAGGCGACACAAAACCAATTTGCAGGACCATAAGCATCTTTTAATTGGACGTGGTATAAGCCCGGCCAAATAAAATTTATTAGTGGTCACGCAGATAAGCTAAACAAAACATTTATAACTGACCGTTCTGTTCTTTTTTTGGATAATCAAAAAACACAAATTCACCACCATTAAAATCAACATCTTCCCAGGTTTCTACATCAAACGTACAGCAAAAAATGCCAGAGGTAGGGATATTATGAATATCAACATGACATAGTTTGTTGGCAAACCCTGTGAATCCGGGATTATGTCCGAAGAGCATCAGGGAATTTATATCATTTGGTTGAGCCGATACGATATCCAGCAGTTCCAGAGTGTAGGCGTGATAAATTTTTTTATTGACCACTATTTTTTCAGCAGGATATCCGATTTTTCCTGCGATTTCACGACATGTGTCAATAGCCCTTTTGGCCGGACTGGTTAGCATCAGATCCGGGAGGATGCCCTTCTTTGCCAGACGTTCGCCCATTTCAGGCGCATTTCGCTGACCCCGTTTGTTTAAAGGACGGTCTATATCAGTCAGCTCAGGGAAGTCCCAGCTGGATTTGGCATGACGTACCAGGTACAGGGTTTTCATGTCAGCTTAGCGTTTGAGTTTTTTGTATTTAATGCGCTTTGGCATTAATTCGCCCAGTCTTTTTAACTTATCTTCTTCATATTCGGAAAAGGTTCCCTCAAACCATGATGCCTCAGATTCTCCTTCAAATGCGAGGATATGCGTACATACCCTGTCTAGAAACCACCGATCGTGTGATATGATCACTGCACAACCCCCAAAATTTTCCAGGGCTTCTTCCAGGGCACGCAATGTATTTACGTCAAGGTCGTTGGTAGGCTCATCAAGCAATAACAGATTACCACCCTGTTTGAGGGCTATAGCCAGATGAAGTCGGTTGCGCATACCCCCTGACAGTTCCTTCACTTTTTTCTGTTGTTCCTGACCGGTGAAATTAAACTTACTGACATAAGCGCGAGAATTAATCAGTCGGCCGCCGAGTTCCACCGTTTCGTTCCCGCCCGAAATAGCTTCCCAAACAGAGGCCTCCGGATCAAGCGAAGCATGTTCCTGATCCACGTAGGCTATCTGTACGGTAGGGCCCACTTCAAAGTCCCCTTCATCGGGTTGTTCCTGGCCTGTGATCATTTTAAAAAGAGTGGTTTTTCCGGCGCCATTAGGGCCGATAATGCCAACAATTCCTCCCTGTGGCAGCGAGAAACTAAGGTTTTCGTAAAGGAGTCTGTCTCCAAAGCCCTTGGCTACTTTATTGGCCACGATCACCTTATCCCCCAGGCGCGGTCCTGGTGGGATGAAAAGCTCTAGTTTGGCTTCCTGTTCTTTGGCGTCCATGTGTAGCAGTTTATCATAGGCATTGAGTCGTGCCTTGCCCTTGGCATGACGAGCCTTTGGGGCCATGCGTATCCATTCCAGCTCGCGTTGTAGGGTTTTTTGTCTTTTAGACTCGGTTTTTTCTTCCTGCAAAAGCCGCTTTTGTTTCTGATCCAGCCAGGAGGAGTAATTTCCTTTCCAGGGTATCCCTTCGCCCCGGTCGAGCTCAAGAATCCACCCGGCCACATTATCCAGAAAATAACGATCGTGGGTCACCGCGATTACCGTACCCTTGTATTGTTGCAGGTGCTGTTCCAGCCAGTGAACCGATTCTGCATCCAGGTGGTTGGTGGGTTCGTCCAGTAAAAGGACATCAGGTTCTTTCAGAAGTAGTCTGCAGAGTGCCACACGGCGCTTTTCGCCACCGGACAGATTTTTTATCAAAGAATCACCGGGAGGAGTACGGAGTGCATCCATAGCCAGGTCGAGCTTACTTTCAATGTCCCATGCACCCACATGGTCGAGTTTCTCCTGGATGTCCCCTTGCTTGACGATGAGTTTGTCCATGGCATCCGGATCGGCCAGAATGTCCGGATCGGCAAACTTCATATTAATATCTTCATATTCATTCATCAGATCCATAATGGCCGACACCCCTTCTTCTACAATTTCTTTCACTGTCTTGTCCGGGTCGAGCTGAGGTTCCTGTTCGAGTAGACCAACGCTGTATTCACTATCGCTGACCACTTCACCTTGTATTTCTTTGTCGAGTCCGGCAATGATGCGTAGCAGGGAAGATTTTCCAGATCCATTAAGGCCTAAAACACCTATTTTGGCTCCGTAGAAAAAGGACAAATAGATGTTTTTAAGTATGATTTTGTTTGGTGGGTAAGTCTTACTTACCCCAGCCATGGAAAAGATAATTTTTTCGTCGCTCATAAGGCCAAATATAAAGAGTGAAAATGAATTTCAGTCATCAAAATGAATATCTTTCTCAACAATTCAATAACCATATTTTAAGAATTTTTCGGAGGTGTGGCCTTAAAAAGGCTCATTCCATGTAGTACCCAGGCAGCAATGAAGGCCGTACCCCCAACGGGGGCTACCATACCAAAAGCTGTAATGTCGGTAAAGCAAATCAAGTAGATTGACCCGCTGAAAAGGAAAATACCAATGGTGAATAAAAGGGCAACTGTTTTTTGAAACCGCAATTTCATTGATTGGGCGATTAAAGATGTGACAAACAATCCGATGGCATGAATCATTTGGTACCTTACTGCTGTCTCAAAACTGTCAAGCCGGCCGGATTCAGTAAGCATGTCTTTCAGGGCATGGGCTCCGAATGCGCCCAGTGCCACAGCAAGGGCCATGAAAAAGCTGGCCAGGATGAGGGAGGTTTTAATATTCATGGTTTTTATTTGAGTTTTAACTGATTGGCAAAGTTCATAAAAAAATTAAGAGATTCAGGATTTCGGAGTGCATCTTTGTTCAAAGTTGCATCTGTTCCCTGTCCGGATAATATTTTTTTAACAGGGGTTTCCACTTTTTTACCACTAATGGTATAAGGTACTTCTGCAATGGCAATGATATCATCCGGCACATGACGAGGTGAACATGTAGTACGGATTGCATTATTAATTTTTTTTGAGAGCAGCTCGTTAAGGGTAACTCCTGCATTTAATACCACAAACAAGGGCATATAGAAATCACCATTCGATTTTTCAATACAAACCACCAGGCTATCCTTTATTTCTTCAAGAGCATCTGTAGCACTGTAAATCTCGCTGGTGCCAATACGCACACCGCCACGGTTGAGCGTAGAATCAGAACGACCGTAAATAACTATACCTGATCGTGGCGTAATTCTCGTCCAATCACCGTGTCGCCAGACACCGGGGAAGTCTTCGAAATAGCTGGCCTGGTATCGTTCAAAATTTTTATCGTTCCAGAAATAGACAGGCATGCAGGGCATGGGCTTGGTGATAACCATTTCACCTACCTGATCAACAATGCTATCGCCTTCCTCATTGAAAGCTTCGAGTAAGCATCCCAGCGCCCGACACTGGATTTCTCCGCTATATACAGGCCAGAGTGGATTACCTCCTACAAAAGCGCTGCAAACGTCGGTGCCTCCACTGATGGATGCTACCCAGAGATCTTGTTTCACTTCTTTATATAGCCAGTCAAATCCTTCAGGAGGCAGGGGGGATCCTGTGCTCCCAATAGACACCAGCGCAGAAAGATCGTAATCTTTTCCGGGGTGAGTTTCTGCTTTCATATTGGCCGTGATATAGCCTGCACTGGTGCCAAAATGAGTAATCCGAACCTCCTCAGAAAATTTCCACAATACGTTCATGTCAGGGTATGCCGGACTGCCATCGTACAATACGGCGATGCCCTTGCATAAGAGGGAGGCCTGGATGTAGTTCCACATCATCCAGCCGGTGGTCGTATACCAAAAACACCGGTCACCGGGTTTTATATTATTGTGAAAAGTGAGGTATTTTAAGTGTTCCAGCAATATGCCGCCATGACTATGGGTAATGGGTTTGGGCAATCCCGTGGTGCCCGAAGAATATAAAACCCAGATAGGGTGCGCAAATGGCACCCTTTCAAAATCAAGCGTACAGCTTTCATCGTTGGTGAGGTCATCCCATCGTAATGCTCCCGGGAGTGGGTCGTCCTGCTCATTCAGGTAGGGTACTTCTATAGCGATTTCCAACGTAGGTAGTTCTTGTCGGAGTTGACGTACAACCTCATGCCTGGAATGGGCTTTTCCGTTGTAAGTATACCCGTCAATGAAAAATAAAACTTTCGGGTTGATCTGCCTGAACCGGTCAATGACCGACCTGACCCCGAAATCAGGAGAGGTGGCTGACCAGATGGCCCCCAGAGCATTAGTAGCTAAAAAAGCGATGTTGGCTTGTGGGCAATTGGGCAAATAAGCGGCTATCCGATCGCCTTTTTTAACCCCTGCCGACCTCATATACCGGGAGAGTGATGCCACCTGTTGTCGAAGGATTTGCCAGCTTATTTCTTTGGCGGAGTCATTTTCCCTTTTGTAAACCAAAGCGGGGTAATTATTGGTGTAATTCCTGAATATGTGCTCAGCATAGTTGAGCTTTGAACCTTCAAACCAACGTGTGTGTGGCATTTTATCTTCAGAGCAGACCTGATGGTATTGGCCGGAATGGAGAACATCAAAGTATTTCCAAATCGTTTCCCAAAAGATCGGGATATTTGCGACAGACCATTCCCAAAGCGATGAATAATCAGAAAAATCGCCGTAGTTTTTTTCCCTGAGCCAGTTGGTGTAGGCCTGAATATTGGAATGGTCTTTAAAACTTTTGTCAGGTTGCCACAGTAACCTGGCTTCATCATTATTTTTCATAACGCAACAGGATGCTTTGCGATTGCAGCTTGTCCTTGCTGAGTTGTGTTTGAAGTGCGTCCAGATTATCAAAATGCATGTCACCCCTGATGTGGCAAATGAATTCTATGGTGAGGTCTTTGTCGTAAATATTTTGATCAAAATTGAAAATATTTACTTCAATTGACCGGTTTTGCCCATTGAGGGTAGGGCGTTTGCCAATGTACAACATTCCCCCGTACCAGCTTTCCTCAAACCTGACCCGTACAGTGTAAACACCATCAGCAGGTACCAGCTTTATGGGTGAATTTACGAAAATATTAGCAGTTGGAAAACCTATTCTTCGACCAATTTCATCTCCTTTTGTTACATTACCTGTTAAATGATATTTATACCCTAAAAGGTGGTTGGCCTGTTCAATAGCTCCCTGGCTAAGGGCATTTCTTATTTTTGTGGAACTAACTCCCATATCATCAACCTCCTGCCTTGGAATTTCTTCAATTTCAAAGCCATAATTATGGCTGTTTTGAGTCAGGTGATCAAAACTTCCTTCCCTGTTTTTCCCAAACCGGTGATCATAACCAATAACCAGCTTTTTTGTTCCAATACCATCAATTAATATTTGTTGAATAAATTCCGTAGAGCTCAACTGGGCAAAATCTTTGGTAAAAGGGATACGGATCAAATGGTCAATGCAGTTTTCGGCGAGAAGTGCTTCGCGTTCTTCCAGGGTATTAAGCAGGTGAAGGGGCTCGTTGGGATACAATACCAATCTTGGGTGTGGCCAAAACGTGATCAGTACGGTTTCTCCTCCATCGTTTTTGGCAATTTGGCAGAGCCTGTCTATGATTTTTCTGTGGCCGTAATGAACGCCATCAAAGGTGCCACTGGTTACAACGGCATGTTTTAATTTACTGAAACCGTTTAAGCCATTATAGATTTTCATGTGAGGTGAGTTCTTCTATACTTTTAGCGTCTTCTACTGAAAAATCGCCAATTTTTGTTCGTCTAAGCGCCGCGAGATACGCCCCCGTGCCCAGTTTTTCACCGAAATCCCGGGCAATACTCCTTATATAAGTGCCTTTGGAACATACAATTCTAAACTTTACTTCCGGTAAAATCGCTTCTACTTCAAATTTAGTGATTTCTATTTCTTTGGGATTGAGTTTCACTTCTTTTCCTTTCCGGGCTGCTTCATAAGCCCGCTTGCCCTCTACGCGTACCGCTGAATAAATCGGGGGTACCTGTAGCTGTCTGCCCAGAAAGGACTTTGCCACTTCTGAAATATTTTGAGCCGTTATGTGCGTGATGTCTTTGGGATTCTGTATTGTGGTCTCCAGGTCATAGGAAGGAGTTGTATGCCCAATCACGAAGGAACCGGTGTATTCCTTTTCCAGTCCCATATAGCTCTCAATTTCTTTTGTTTTTTTTCCGGTACACAAAATCAACAAGCCGGAGGCCAGCGGATCAAGTGTGCCTGCGTGGCCTATTTTTTTGAGCTTAAAATGATAACGCAATTTTTTCACCACATCAAAAGAGGTCCAGTGGAGCGGTTTGTCCACCAGCAGTACTTTTTCCGGATCTTTTGGTGATTCCTGCATTACCAGTAATTAAACATGACGATTGATGCCAACACAAAACAGTAGATGGCGAAATATATCAATTGGCCTTTTTTTACTATTCGGATCATCCATTTACAGGCAATAACCCCGGAGATAAATGCAGCTAGAAAACCGGCAATAAAGGGCAGTGATCCCGTGCCATTGCTGGTCAGGGGGCTGTCGATGAGGTCTTTTACCTTGAGAAGAGTAGCTCCCGTGATGGGCGCCAATACCATGAGGAATGAAAAACGTGCTGCTTTGGTTTTATCAGTACCCAATAGCAGTGCAGTGGATATCGTGGCACCCGACCTTGATACGCCCGGTAAAAGGGCAAAAGCCTGGGCAATACCTATAACCACGGCCCGGAAAAAACTAACGTCTTTTGCCTGATTACTGTTGGTTGATACAAAATGGGAGAGGGTAAGCAAAAGTGCTGTGATCATTAGCATAGCAGAAACAAAAATAACCTTTCCTCCAAAAAAGGCCTCGATCTCGGATTCCCATAATAACCCCACAATACCCACCGGCACCATCGAAAGCGCAAGTTTTAGGACGTATAGTGTGGACTCATTGAGTTTGAATTGAAACAAATCCCTGATCAGTGTGAAAATATCCTTTCGGAAAACTAAAATAGTACTTAATGCGGTGGCACCATGCACCAATACAGAAAAGAGGAGGTTGTCCTTTCCGGCAATGCCGAGAAATACAGAGCCCAGTTCCAAATGTCCACTACTACTTACAGGCAAAAACTCAGTCAATCCTTGTAGTAAACCGAGGATAATAGCATCGATTATACTCATTTACCTTTCTGGGGGTTATGCAGTATGGCAGCTATTTCAACCATGAATCCAGCAAACACGACAATGGGTCCGAGGGTTAGGCCGGCAAAACCGAATCCATACGGTTCACTGTCTGATGACATAATGATGAAACCGAGCAGCAAAAGGCCCAACCCGGAAAGCATAAGTATATAGTTTTTTCTGCCAAAGGGCAATTTGTCTTTGTTTTCCATGCTAATATAATTCGTCAAGCGACATTTTTAAGTATTTTCTTATAGCCATAAAAGTTCCGAAAAAACCTACTATGGCACCCACACACAGCAGGCTGCCAAACAATATGGCGATGATTTCGATATTGAGTAAAATATCAATCCCGGGTATGATCGACATGCCGTAATTGATGATTGAATACAAAAAAACGGAAGCAATTGCTCCGGCCAGCATTCCGTGGAAAAAGGCACGGTATAAAAAAGGTTTACGGATAAATCCCGCCTTAGCGCCAACCAATTGCATACTTCTGATCAGGAAACGTTGTGAAAAAAGAGCCAGCTTGATGGTGTTGTTGATCAGTACGATTACAGCGATCAGCAGAATGATGGCAAACCCGATTAGGGCCAGGCTAATTTTGGTGATGTTGGTATTGATGCTCGAGAGCATGTTCTTTACATAATCCATCTCATACACCCCGCTGATGGATTCAACTTCTTTTTGTACAATAGCCATTTTTTCATCTGTTTGATAATCAGGGGCAATATTTACGATATAAACATCACGTAAGGGATTGTCACCCAGAAATTCATAAAAATCTTCACCCGTTTCTGCGATGAATTTTTCTGCCGCAGAGTCTTTGGTGATCAGTACCACACTCCTTTCTTTCTGCAAGACAAATTCACTGGAAGATAGCGTTTTTTCAATTTGTATACGCTGGCTTTCACTGATATCCTTTTCGAGGTAAACCTGTACCTGAATACTTTCTTGTATGGCCGTGGAAAGATTTTTTGATAACAAAAGAAACAGTGCAAACAAGCCAAGTACAAACAGGGCTAAAAACATACTGGCTACCACACTAAATGAGGGGTAGCTGCCCAGTTTTCTTTTCCTTGATTTTTTTACAGATGCCATAGTTCAGTGGCAAATTTAGCAAATTATCAATCAAAATGACTTTCTGTTATTTAAATTTAAGAGACAGGTTCCATTTATTTTAATCCTGCTGTAAGAAAATCCCGCACCGGTTTACAGGCCTGGTAAAATTTGGACAGTGAGTTGATCAGTGGTTCTTCCAAAAGAAATGCAGCAGGTAACTTTTTGAAGAAATAAAAATTCTTGTTGTAGATCAATGGCTGTTTTTCTGCGGCTTCTTCAAATTCTTTGGGTATTCGCTTGTTCTTTTCACCCAGGATTTCTTTGAAATGATGGTGAAAAACCGGATCATCAATGGTTGCCTGAAACGCTTTAGGGAAGGCGGCGATGTGACTTCTCAGTTGGTGGAGACTGGTTTTGTCCAACGCATAAACACCGCTGTAAAGGCGTACATCTGTTGGACTTGCCTGAAAATAAAGGGCGGGTTTGCCTTTGTCTTTTTTGCCGTAGCGTGAAATGAAGGCCGCCATATGTGTTTTGTAAGGCGATTTGTTCTTGCTAAATCGGATGTCTCTGTTGATTCTGAAAATAGCGTCTTTGGCTTCCATGGGGATTGGTCCTTCCAGGTCGCTTATCCGGATGATCAGATCATTGATG
>Ga0224506_10001622_pt1 | contig 15964 bp, 28 predicted proteins | sample SF_Jan12_sed_USG_2_FD_169108 | JGI IMG/M metagenome (GOLD analysis project Ga0224506, IMG submission 169108) | Sediment microbial communities from San Francisco Bay, California, United States - SF_Jan12_sed_USGS_8_1 | ecosystem: Environmental > Aquatic > Marine > Sediment | place: USA... | reverse complement strand
CTGGGTGGTCTCTTCCATAGGCAGTGGTGCGTCCGCAACAGGCTCTGTCTCAATGGTGACAACTTCAGGGTTATCCCTAACCTCTGGGTCCACTGTATCGGCCATAGCCTGCTCGATCTGCAACGGCTCGGTGACTGCTTGCGGCGGGGCAATGACGTCGAGCGGGTTGCGTGGCGTGATGTCTTTGGCTGCCTTGGGCTTGGCCTCATCGGGGTAGTCCTGCGCTTCCTCCGCTGTGATCAGGCCCTTGAGAACATCAGGGAACGCGTCGCGCAGCGCGAAGCCGCGGGCACGCATCTGCATCATGCGCTTGGGGTACGCCTGCCATGGGCCTGTCTTACCCCACAGGCCGGCGCGCTTGGCGTCCTCGACTGAGAACTTGGCGGTCACCGGTTTGCGTCCCTTGCGCTTGGCCACGCACACGGCCACAGGGTTGGGCGTACCCTCATCCTCGAAGTATTCCTCGACGTCCTCGCACACGGGGCTGGCCTGCACCAGGGCCATGGCCGCGTCGCCATACACGCTGGGCTTGCCGTTGATGACGGCAATGTTTTGCAGGGCCTGCATGGGTGCCAGCCCCATCTCATAGCCCCATTGCACACAGACCAGGACGTCTTGCGGTTTGCCCTGGTAGGCGCGCGGGACCATCGAGCTGTTGGCCAGCATCTCGCTGAATTGGACGGCCTCTGTGAGGGTGGCGGGCGCGAAGCCCTGGCGGTTAGTGTTTACGACTTGCATCGAAATCTCCATTAAATTTAATCATCAGAAAAATCAGCTCGACAATACGCTCGACTGCCGCGGACGCGTCCAGTTCATCGCAGTTTGTCGTATCCATGACGGCCTCGACGGCCAGCTCATAGGCGTGCTGCACTTGAATAATTCCATCATCATCAGTCATTGGTGGCCTTGATCGTGAGGTTAGATTGGCGAATACTGTACGCCTCTTTGGCCGGCACCAGCTTCTCAGGCTGCGCTTTATAGCTGCGCATGGGCCAGCTTATTGTGTAGCCACCGCCAACCGCCTTGGCCGCATCACCCATGACCGACTTGATCTTGATCTCATCGGCCTCGATCTGCGCCTCGATCTCTTTGATGCGCAGTTTGTTCTGCACGATCTGCCCAGCCAAGCTGGCGCAGTCAGCAGGCAGCGTGATCTGATCGGTGGCCGCGCTGGGGAACATGCGGTCCATGTCCTTGCTGCTGTTGGGCGGGTACCAATCAATTGCGCCGCTGTCTTGGTAGGTCTTGAGCTTGGCGTCGAAGTCAGTCACGGCTTGGGCGATAGCATCCATGGTCTGCTGGTGCGGAGCAAACAGGAAGATGCGCAGCGTTGACCCCTGGTAAAACACGCACACGGCTCCCCACTTCATGCCGGTCACCATCATCTGGCCTTGCAGTTGGATCGGGCCACGCGCAAGGTCAGGCGTGTCCTCGGGTGAGACCCTAGTTGTCTTGGCCTCCAGCACGCCATCACCCACCAGCACGATCTCATCCATGCCAATCACAAAGATGCCCTTGTCTGGGTCATGCTTGATGGTCTGGCCCTTGCCAAAGCCGATGCCGTCCAGGCTGCATTGCAGGGGCAAGGTGGGGTGAGCGTATGGCACCCGTATGTTGACGTTACCCTTGATGCCCAAGCGCTTACACGCCTTTCTCAACACGACCGGCTCTAGGTCATTGCCCCATTCCATTTGTTCGTTGGTAATGTCTTGTCGCTTTTTACCATCGATTGCATCGATTGAAGATTGCAGCTCCTCATTGGCGCTCTTGTATTTACTCACTCCCATCAGGCTGGGCAGCCGTGATGCGCTCATTACTTTGTCATCGGTTAGTTTGCCGGCCATTATTTTTTCCCCTTGTTTAGCTTGTAAGACGCGATGTATTTGCCGTTGTCTGTGTGGACCGGCACCATCTCAATGCGGTGGCCCTGCGCGCGCAGATCGAAAATGCGTGCTGCCAATCGGAAGCAGCCGGCGATCTTGAGCGCGTCCATCTGCGTGATGCTGTTGCCTGCCTTTAGGTAATCGAGAATCATCTGGCTTTGTGTCATAGCTGAGTGTCCCTCACTGATTGGTTTGTTTAGTTCGTACATGGCGGCCTGCTGCTTGAGCCGGTCTGGCCGCTTCCACCCGGCGCGCAACCATGTCCTAGTTACGCCTTTGTCGCTCGGCCTCATGGTACGAGGACGTCGAAGTAGGCCAGCATGAGCGCAAGCATGGCGCAGAACATGGCCGCCCAAGCCAGAACGCTGACGGCCACCTCGATGCGCGAGCGGCGGGTGACGTACAAAGCGCAGCCGTAGTCTGCCCCATAGGGGAACGCTTCATTCATGGTTCGATGGTATTTACGCATGGTTTATCTCCAAAGGTTTAAGCTCTTGCGAGCAAGTTACCGACCTGGCTGGCGTGCCACTGGCTGCCACCGCGGGCCGTCTGTACACCGCGAGCTGACAGCTCGGCGGCGATCTCACGCAGGCTTGTCTGGCCCTGCGCTTTGATGCTGTTGATGATGGGCAGCACGCGCTGCACAAAGGCGTTGGCGCGCTGCTGGATGACTTCATTGCCGGCTTTGCTGCCGACGCTGGGGGCTGGGCTGCCCAAGCGCACGCCGCGGGCTTTGGCTGCGGCCAATGCGGCCACGGTGCGCTCGCTGATCTTGCGTGCTTCCCACTCGGCGAACACGGCAGACATTTGCAGCCAAGTGCGGTCGGCCTCGGGCATGTCAGCGCACACAAAGGGCACGCCTGACTCAAGCAAGCCAGCGATGAAGTGGACGTTACGGGCCAGGCGGTCCAGCTTGGCGATGACCAAGGTGGCCTTGGCTTTCTTGGCTGCGGCCATGGCGGCGATCAACTGAGCGCGATCTGTCTTGCGGCCTGACTCGACCTCGGTGTACTCAGCGATGATCTCGCCCTTGACAAAGCCCTGCACGGCTGCGCGCTGGGCTTCCAGGCCAAGACCTGATTGGCCCTGGCGGTCGGTTGATACACGGTAATATGCGACGTAGTTCATAATCATGCCTCACGGTTTTTAGCGTTAGCCAACACAGCACTGTCAACCCAATCGTTAATCTGGATAGGGCACTTGCCGTTTTTCTGTTGGCGAAACTCATACAGGCTTGCGAGGTGGCAGAACGTGTTTCCATTGCGCTCTGCGCCTACTCCGAGTACGCGCCATGCCCGGCCCATGTGGACAAGCGTGCAACCTACTTTGCTGCGGTCGCCGATGTTTGATGTAGTTTGTGTCATGTTTAACCCCTTGTGCGCTTCATCTGCGCGTTGAACATGGACGTAGTATAGCACGCAACTGATATCGGTTGTGAAGTACCAATCTATAGGTGTTTACCCTAGACTTTCAATCTTTTTCACAACCTACTGGTTGTATCGATATCAATGCGAGTACACTTCCAACCCATGAACAAGAAACCCAACCGCATACAAATACCCGCACGGCTGCACCCAGACACGCGCGCTCTGCTTGAGCGAGCGGCCCAGGACCAGCGCCGCAGCTTGTCATCAATCATTGACCAATGCGTGCATGACCAGTTGCAGCCACGCTATGGCCACTTGGAGCCGCGGTTGCAGCGGTTCCTGCAAGGGGTAAAGCAATGACCATTGAAGAAGCCAACCGCCTGCTGGACATGAGTAAGGATGGGCTGTTGATCCCAACCGAAGTATTGGACGAGGCGTTGTTTATGACCGGCGAGCGCAACAGCAGCCATGACAAGCCGGACCCAGATATCGAGGATTTTGTAGCGGCCATGCGTCAGTCTGGCCTGCTATGAGCTTGACCGTTTACTTTGTGGTTGAGGGCAAGCCAATCGGCAAGGGTAGGCCGAGGGCGTCAACTAGGGGCGGATTTGTGCGCATGTACACCGACGCCAAGACGTTGACTTATGAGGCGCAGATAGCGGCCGCGGCCACCAAGGCGATGGGACCGCTGCCACCGCTAGAGAACCCAGTCGATATGAGAGTGTGGGCTTGGTACGCGATACCCAAGAGCTGGCCCAACAAAACAAAGCAGCAGGCACTCGACGGCGAGGTGTTCCCATCGGTCAAGCCGGACCTGGACAACGTGTTAAAGGCGGTGCTGGATGCGATGAACGGCATTGTTTACTTGGACGACAGTCAAGTGATCAACATGGTGGCGCACAAGCGGTATGGCGGCGCGCCACGCATTGAGGTGTATGTGAACGAGTATTTGAAATGAAAGAGCCAGTGTTAAAGGGAAACGGGCCGCTGCGCCTGTGCTTCAAGTGCAAGCAGGAAAAGGTGCCGGAGGGCGGCGTGGACGTCGGGCCGGGTAAGTGGAAATGCGCCGAGTGCTGGCGCGGGGTACACAACAGGAGAACAGGTGCATGGCGCTGAAGAAAGGCAATGGGCGGCCTTGGTACTGGGGCAAGATTGACAGTGCAAATATCAGGGGATCTGTTGGCAGGCTTTGGTTTGCCAGGGATGATGAGCTGCCAGAGCTGCCAACGTGTGAGCTGGTCGAGGACTACAACGCCAGCATTGAGGCTTACGAGCGCCGAGAGCTGGCGCTCAAGCTGCTAGAGCATACCGAGCTGCGTTGGCGCGAGCGTTACGTTGTGGCTAGGTGCGTGATGGACGACGCGTCTTTTGCGGAGGTGGGTGCCGAGTTTGGTGTTAGCGGCGTCCGAATTAGACAACTTGCGCACAGGGCTATACGCAAACTCAAGAGAACTGCTTACAAGGAAAAATATGAACTGCTGTAAGGATGGAATCTGCACGCGTGGCGAGTTCTGCCAGGCTAAGTACACGCTGGATGAAGCGGACGTCGAGCCTGCCGGCGAGCCGTCGCCGTGGTGGGGCTTCGTGCGTGACTGCGTGTTTCTCGCGCTGTCTGTTGGGGCCATCGCTTTCTTGGTTGGCGTGGTAGCCGGCGTGCATGAGCGACTCGGTTGATCTGCGATGCTTGGCGTGCGGGGAAATCCATGATGGGGCTGGCCGCAAGACGCTGCCAGACGGCACTGTGGTTGGCAGCTACAGCGAGCGGTGGCGCGCGTACACCGAGGCCAAGTGGGTGTTTAAGAAGTACCCAGCCAAACCCACCAGGACACGCAGGAAGACCAGGGCGCAGTACATCACAGGGGTTGAACAGGTCCGCGGCAAAGACGCAGCCGACCAGCTCAAGCGGGACTTGATCAAGATATGGAGAGCAAGCAAGTGAGCAGCATGGTTGAGCCGGCTAGGTTCGTGTTACCCAAGAAGCCGCGGATCAAACAGAAAGACCCGCTGCCCGACCAACGCAAGGTGGCCGTGGTTCCGATCAGGGCGGTGTTTGATAAGCAGCTCACGCACGGTGGCCTGCAGGCACTCGCAGCGCTGTGCAGCTACTGCAACAAGGCGGGTGTTACCTGGGTGAGCCAGACCAGGCTCGCGCAGGAGCTGGGCATCACGCAGCAGGCAGTGGCCAAGCAGTTCAAGCAGCTCAAACAGTTGGGTTACCTTGAGGTTATGCGCAGGGGTTTCAAAGGTGAACGTACAGATACCCTGCGAGTTATCTTTGACCCAACCATCACAGGCGAGGAAGCCATCGCGCTCACCAGCGGGCCAAAGGAAGACACAAGGCCGCCAGCCATCAGGGATGAGCAAGAGAGAGCCGCTAGGGAAGCCAACGAACAACCAGACCCAGAGGGTCAGCGCAGGATCGCAGAGCTGGTCCGGGCTGCGCTGCAAAAGTCCATGATCCAGCCAAAGGAGTACACCATGCCAAAGACAGAAACCAGAACAGTGCGAGAGTTCAAGTCACAGCTCAAGAAGAAGCCTGTTGATAAACCTGTGAACAAGTTGGGGACAAGTCAGGAAACAACCCACAACCAAGAGGTTGTAATTCAGGCTCCATTCACAACTTCTAGTACAAAATTCCACAACCCACAGGTTGTACATAACACGGATAACACATTAAGTAAGGTTATTAGATTGTTAAGCACAACCAATTTAAAAAAACTTGAAGAAGCTGGAATGAAGCCAGAGGAAGTCGATCAGGCATACGACACGCTGACCGAGCTGTTCGCGGCCGAGGGCGTGCGGCCGAGCGAGGGCGTGATGACCGAGGCGATCCTGCAACTGCACATGGACGCCAAACCATGAATGCCCACAGAACGCATCAGAACGGCCAGCACGCCACGAACGCAGGCAGGGGTAGGCATAGGTATCAACAGGCTGCTGCAAGCGCTTGTAGGCCCTGCAATCAGGTTCTGTACAAACCTCAACCGAGCGTTTGGGTTTTGTACACCCTGGCCTGCTGTTGTACGAGCGCTGCAAGGGAGCGCTGGGGTGCCAGACGCAATGCGAAGTGAGTACTTACACTCAGGAGGTTTTGATAGTGAGCGCTCACTAACATAGGGTTTACCCTCCCCACCCCTCGGGGTATCGATATGGGGGTCACCCTCAATTTTTCCCCACTTTTTAGTGGATTTTGTAGACTAGCCAAAAGGAGAAAATCATGGCTTATGAGATGAGACCAGGCAGTGGTTCGCTGTTCAAGAACGACCAGAGGACGACTGATCGCCACCCGCCGTTGAAGGGCAAGGTGATGTTGCCTAACGGCGAGGTGCGTTGGGTATCGGCGTGGAGCAAGCTAACGAGTGCTGGCGACAAGTGGTTGAGTTTGTCGATTGGTGACTTGGTGAACCAGCCGCAGCAGACCAATGGGGTGAGTGCGCATAGCCAGGCCAAGGCCAATGGGTTTGCGAAGCAGCCTGATTTTGATGACGATATCCCGTTCTGATGGCGAGCAATAGAAAGCCCAGACAAATCCCAACCGTGGCGGGTTGGGGCGGGACTCGCTCGATCCAGCGTCGGCTGGAGAGGTCGCAGACGTTGGTGGGTAACCGCGAGGCTATCAGCTACGAGATGTTGAATATGGTCAGGACCAACATTCTGGACATTATGTACTTGGATGATGACGGCAACGTAAAGATCAAACCCATTAGCCAGATACCTGAATACGCCTTGGCGGCCATCAAAAACATCAAGGTCAGGACTGATCGAAATGGGAACTCGACGCTGGATGTTGAGCTGTACGACAAGGTTGCGTTGCTGCGGTTATTGGCCAAGGCAAGCGGGTTGTTGGACGCGCCTGATGACTCGGACAAACCCAGTGTGATTGGTATTAACGTGCAGCCGCCCGAGGTTGTGGATGTAAAGGACGACAATGTCGAAGACTAAAGAGCAATCGAGCAAGTCGGTGCCTATTACGGGGTTGAACCTGGATTTCAGGACCAGCCCGGTGATTTACGATTTCTTCAATTCCGATGCGTTTGTGCAGGGCATCATGGGGCCGGTGGGGTCGGGCAAGTCCTATGGGTGCGCGGCCAAGATTATGAAGAAAGCGGTGGAGCAAAAACCCTCGCCTGTGGACGGCATACGGTACACGCGGTTTGCGATTGTGCGAAACAGCTACCCCATGCTGAAAACCACGACGATCAAGACCTGGTTGGACCTGTTCCCCGAGGCTACGTTTGGCCCCATGCTGTGGACGCCACCCATTACCCACCATATCCGGCTGCCAAGCCGCGGGGATGCCGCGGGGATCGACTGCGAAGTCATCTTTTTGGCCCTTGATCAGCCCAAAGATGTGCGAAAGCTGCTGTCTTTGGAGCTGACTGGGGCCTGGGTGAACGAGGCGCGCGAGCTGCCCAAGGCGGTTATCGATGGTTTGACCCACCGGGTGGGCCGATACCCCACCAAGCGCGACGGTGGCGCGACCTGGCACGGCATCTGGATGGACAGCAACCCCATGGATGACGACCATTGGTGGCACCGCATGGCCGAAAAAGAGAAGATGTCCGGCAAATATGCGTGGAAGTTCTGGAAGCAGCCAGGCGGCGTGGTGCCGGTGGACGCGGATGATCTGCCTGACAACCCAGAAGCGAACGATCACATTTTTGCCGCCAGCAAGTGGTGGAAAATCAACCCCAAAGCGGAGAACCTGAAGAACCTGCCTGCCGGCTACTACCCCCAAATGCTGCTTGGCAAGACCCTGGACTGGGTGCGCTGCTACGCAGGGGGCGAATACACCTATGTGCAAGAGGGCCGGCCTGTGTGGCCAGAGTATGACGACTCGATTATGTCGGGCGACACTGAGGTCCAGCCCAATATCCCCATCCAAATCGGCCTTGACTTTGGTTTGACGCCGGCGGCCACCATTGGGCAGCGCTTGCCCAACGGGCAGTGGCTGATCCACCATGAGATCGTGACGTTTGACATGGGGTTGGAGCGGTTCGGCACGCAACTGTTGACCGAGCTAAACACACGCTACCCCAATCACCCGATCATGGTCTGGGGCGACCCTGCCGGCCAGGCCCGTGACGCCATCTACGAGGTGACCGCGTTTGAGTTCTTACGCACCCTGGGGCTGCGAGCGCAGCCAACCGCAAGCAACGACTTCAAGGTCCGCCGGGAGTCTGCGGCCGCCCCTATGCAGCGGCTGGTTTCCGGCAAGCCTGGGTTGATTGTCAACCGCGAGTGCAAGATGCTGCGCAAAGCGCTGGGCGGCGGCTACCACTTCAGGCGCGTGGCCGTCGGTGCTGGGCAAGAGCGCTTCCGCGATGCCCCCAACAAGAACGAACACTCCCACATTGGCGACTCATTCGGCTACCTGATGCTCGGTGGCGGTGAGTACAACCGTATGACCCGAGGCAATAACCCTCGGCCCAGTGGCACCATGATTGCACAGACCATTACCAATGCTGAGTTCGACGTCTTTTCTTGATTATGTCAGTGTCCCGCCACAGGTTTCCCTGACGCCGTACAGCGCGCTGCACTACAAGTACCTCAACATAAGCGATGAGGGGTTCTTGTCCGCGGCCAGGGCCGTGTCGCCCGAGGCCATGCTGGAATATCAGTCTGCCATTGGTAACGCCTACACCGCCATGCTGTATGGCAAACCCGTTGCCGTGTTCGGCTCGGCCGCGCTGTGGCCTGGCGTCGAAGAGGCGTGGTCTTTGCTTGGCGACGACAGCCGGACCTACGCCAAAACCCTCACAAAAATAGCAGTGCAGTTCATTGATTTCAGAGTGATATCGGCTGATTTGCACCGTGTTCAAATGACTGTAAGATGCGATGACATGAGGGCTGTGCGGTGGGCGAAAGACGCCTTGGGTTTCAAGATCGAGGGCATGATGGAGCGCTACGGCACAGATGGTTCTGACTTTTACATGATGTCGAGGGTGTAACTATGGGATTCCTATTTGGTGGTGGCGGTGACGGTGGCGCAGCAGAGCGTCAGCTTGAAGAGCAAAAGAAGACGCAAGCCAAAGCAGAAGAAAAGCAACTGAAGCAAGAAACGAAGTTTGCCCAACAAGAGCAGGGCCGACTGAAGTCTCGCGCGCGTGGCGCGACTCGCCCGCTGCTTGCATCTGTGCGCGAGGATTCTGAGCTGGGTATTCAGGACCAGACCAAGCTGGGCGGTGGCTCTTACATGGGTTAAGCCATGGACGCCAAAGCAAAGGAAGTTTGGGACAAGGACCGCCCCAAAGATTTGGGTAAACCCAAGCAGCTTACCAAGCTGCAAAAGGTTGCGGCAAAGCAGATGGCCAAAAAAGCCGGGCGGCCTTACCCCAACCTGGTTGACAACATGAGGGCGGCCAAGAAGTGACGGTGCTATATGTCAAGCGCGAGTCTGAGAATCAAAAGACTCAACTAGTCGCGCTCACGCAGCAAACCAATGACGACCAGCAAGTTGTTATCGGCTCTGACCGTCCTCTTGTTATTGCGGCAGTAAACCACCAGCGGTTGCATGAGGGCCGCGCGTTCTTTGCATACTACGTTCAGAATGGCGGCAGCCCTCTTGCCGATGGGGCCAGCGTCGACATTGTGCTTGCCGCTGGGCCTAGCACAACACCGCACATGACAATTGGTTCTTTTTGCGGTGGCGACAGTGAGTTTTTCCTGTATGAGGGCGCGACCAGCACGGGCGGCACAGCGTTTACGCCGGTTGCCCGTAACCGCACCATCGCCAATGCAAGCAATGTGGCCATGGTTATTAACCCGACCGTTACTGGCACGGGCACACAATTGTTCCGGGAGTTCTCGCCGGGTGGCGTGAAGTCGAAAGCCGGCGGCGGTGGCGGCAATTCGTTGGAATATGTGTTAGCACCGCTGACAAATTACCTAATCCGAATTACCAACGTGTCTGGGTCAGCGCAAGTCGCTGAATTGGTTTTGGAATGGTATGAGTAAGCAGCCAATCAAAGACCCAAAAGGTGGCTTGACTGAGGCTGGGCGGCGCTACTTCAAGAAAAAAGAGGGCGCTAACCTCAAGCCTGGCGTCAAGGGTGCGGCCGATACGCCGGAGAAGATGCGGCGCAAGGGTTCGTTCCTGACTCGGTTTTACACAAACCCAAGCGGGCCATTGAAAAAAGACAACGGCGAGCCAACTCGGTTGGCATTGGCGGCTAGGGCATGGGGAGAGCCAGCCCCAACCAATCGATCTGCTGCTGCCAGGCTGGCGGCAAAGGGTCGCAGTCTGTTAAAGCGTTACGAAGCGAGAAAGAAAAATGCCAAATAAGTTATCGGTTGAGCAAATACTGCAACGTCATAAGATCGCGCAGAACCGCAAGGAAGACTTCCGCTCTTTGTATGAAGATGCTTATGAGTTCGCCCTGCCGCAACGCAACATGTACTCAGGCGATTACGAGTCGAAGAGCGCCGGCCGTAAGAAGATGACGCGCGTGTTCGATAGTACGGCTATCGGATCGACTCAACGTTTCGCCAACCGCTTGCAGTCGGGCATCTTTCCCGCGCAGCGCAAGTGGTGCCGCCTAGAGCCGGGCAGCGAGATTCCATTAGAGCGCCGCTCTGAAGCGCAGCGTGCGCTTGATCTGTATCTGGACAAGATGTTCGCGGTTTTGAAGCAATCCAATTTTGACATTGCGATTGGCGAGTTCTTGCTTGACCTGTCTGTCGGTACCGCTGTGATGATGGTGCAGTCTGGTGACTCTATTTCTCCCATCAACTTTGTGCCGGTGCCGCAGTACCTAGTCAGCTTTGAGGAGGGCGTCAACGGCCAGGTGGACAACGTCTACCGCAAAATGCGCATCAAGGGTGAATCGATTCAACTGCAATGGCGCGATGCGGTTATCCCCCCAGAGCTGCAAAAGCAGATCGATGACAAGCCCACAGAAGAGGTCGATCTGGTCGAGGCGACTGTGTATGACGTCGAGCGTGGCGATTACTGCTACCACGTTATCCATGAGAAGTCCAAGTCAGAGCTGGTCTACCGGCGCAAGAAGACCAGCCCCTGGGTTGTGTCTCGCTACATGAAAGTGGCCGGTGAAATCTATGGCCGCGGTCCTGTGCTGACTGCGCTGCCCGACGTCAAGACACTCAACAAAACCCTTGAGCTGCTGCTCAAGAACGCGTCACTTGCGATCACCGGCGTGTACACGGCAGCAGACGACGGCGTGCTAAACCCAGCTAACGTCAAGATTGTCCCAGGCGCGATCATCCCAGTCGCTCGCAACGGCGGCCCACAAGGCGACGCGCTCAAGCCGCTGCCCCGTGCCGGTGACTTCAACGTGTCTCAGATCATCATCAATGATCTACGCCAGAACATTAAGCGCATCCTGCTCGATGAGTCGCTGCCGCCAGACAACATGAGCGCGCGGTCGGCCACTGAGATCGTGGAGCGCATGAAAGAGCTGTCTCAAAACCTAGGCAGTGCGTTCGGCCGTTTGATCAATGAGACCATGATTCCGCTGGTGGCCAAGATTCTGGAAGTCATGGACGACGCTGGCATCATTGCGCTGCCGCTGCGCGTTAATGGTCTGGAAGTCAAAGTCAGCGCTACATCGCCTCTGGCCATGGCCCAGAACATGGATGAGATCAACGGCATCATGCAGTACTTCCAGATTGCGCAGGGCTTGGGTCCAGAGGGCCAGCTCGCGCTCAAGGTTGGTGAAGTGCTGGACTATGTGGGCGACAAGCTGGGCATCCCAGCATCGCTGCGTAACTCGGTGCAAGAGCGCGCCCAGATCATGGAGCAAATGGCACAGCAAGCCGCCATGGCCGCGCAGGCGCAGCAGGGGCAGGGTATGCCACCTGGCATGGAAGAGGGCGCGCCGCCTGAAGCGGCGATGGCTGGGGGCATGGCATGAGCTGGGAAGAGCTAGAAGCTCAAGCCGAGCCGGTTGAGTTAGACCAAAAGACCGTTGATATCAATATCCTGATCGCTCGCACGTTCGGGACCGACAACGGCAAAAAGGTGTTGGAATGGTTGCGCGAGGTTTACCTTGAGCAGCCATGCTGGCAACCAGGTGCGGACGCGTCATTTGGGCAGTGGCGCGAGGGCCAGAACACGGTCATCCGCGATATTGAAGCCCGTATAAGGAAATCACGCAATGAACGATGAAGCGAATGACAACTCCGGCCTGCTTGCGTCTGTCGCAGAAGACGAAGAGCAGACAACCGAGAGCCAAGAGCAAAGCATCAACCCCTTTGAAAAAGACCCAGCCGCAGAGGATGATGAGCCGTTACAACGGCCTGACTTCTGGCCGGAGAAGTTCTGGGCCAAAGACAGCAATGAACCAGACCTTGAGGGGATTGCTAAGTCCTATTCTGAATTGGAGAAAGCGTTCCGCGCAGGCAAACACAAACCTCCAGAGAATGGTGAATACAGTCTCGACGGCTTAGACGGTTTATCCAAGGATGATCCCGTTGTGCAGGCATACACGGGCTGGGCGGCCAAATACGGCCTGTCTCAGCAGGCGTTTACCGAGCTGGCGGGGCAGATCGTTGAGATGGGCGGTGCCCAAGCCGAGCAAACCCAGCAGACCCTCAAACAGGAAATGGAAGCGCTTGGCCCCAACGCTAGGGCGATCCTGCAAAACATGCGCACCTGGGGGCTGGGCTTGAAGAGCAAAGGCGTATTGACCGATGATGACTTCCAAGAGTTTGAAATAATGGGCGGCACTGCCCGCGGCATACGGGTTTTGATGAAGATTCGGGAATCACAAGAGGGCCGTGTGCCAATTGAGATGCCGCCAGCGCAGGGGTCTATGAGTGAAGAAGAGCGAGCGTCTATGCTGAACGACCCTCGGTATCTGACTGACCCGGCATTCCAGCGCAAGGTATATCAGGCATATGGTGTTGTGGAATAGACAATCGCAGTTGTCTCCAAAGGGTGGGTAACTACCCCTTGCCCCAGGTAACCCCTGGGGCTTTTCTTTGCCCGCTCGGTGGGGGTTGACAAGATTTCAACTACATGAGATACAATGGCCGCATGGATAACTTGTAAGTGAACACTTACTTGCCCATGAAGACTGTGGACAGTCCAGCGGCGCGCTGTAATGCGCAAGTCAAGGCCCGACGCAAGTCGGAGAACCAGCGGCGATAAGTAACCTTTATCAACCGTTTTCAGGAGAAAACAAATGGCTATTAGTATTTCAAATGCCTTTGTTACGCTGTTCGATGCGGAGGTGAAGCAGGCATATCAGGCTGACGCCGTGCTGCGCAACACTGTCCGACTTCGCTCTGGCGTACAAGGAGCGACTCACAAGTTCCCCAAAATTGGCGCTGGTGTTGCCACCGTGCGCGTTCCGCAAACTGACGTCACCCCATTGAACGTCGATTATTCACAGGCAACTGTCACATTGGCTGACTACATTGCCGCTGAATACAGCGACATTTTCAACCAGGCTAAAGTCAACTTTGACGAGAAGCGCGAGTTGGTTCAGGTTGTCGGTAAGGCCATCGGCCGCCGTGCTGACCAGATCGTTATTGACGCAATCGCTGGTTCAGGTACCAGCTTGACCGTTAGCAACGACATTGGCGGTACCGATACCAACTTGAACGTGGCTAAATTGCGCGAAGCAAAGCGCTTGATGGACGCCAACAACGTGCCCATGGATGACCGCTATTTGCTGATCCATGCAAGCAACCTGTCCAACTTGTTGTCTGAAACCTCTGTTACCAGCTCTGACTTCAACACCGTCAAGGCTTTGGTGCAAGGCGATATCAACACGTTCTTGGGCTTCAGCTTCATCACCATCGGTGATCGTAGCGAGGGTGGCTTGACCGGCGGCGGCTCTGGTTCCGACCGTAACGTGTACGCATGGCACAAGTCTGCCGTTGGCATGGCCGAGGGCATGGGTATCCGCAGCGAGATTAACTACATCCCCGAGAAGACCTCTTGGTTGGTGGCGTCAATGTTGTCTGCTGGTGCTACTGCCATCGACGCCGGCGGTATTGTTTCAATTTCTTGCCGCGAATAAGGAGGTCATCATGGCTTTTAGTGCAACTGGTTTCACCACTTACGGTGCCGCTAAAGCTGGCAATGCGCCTAGTCTGTATGGTTATTCCACTACAGACGCCATTGCTGATGTCAACACTGCTGGCTACTTCAACAGCCTGGCTAACACGCTGCGCGTCGGCGACGTTATCCTGGTTCGCTCTTCTACTGGCGGCACACAAGCCCTGTCATGGGTTTATGTTGCATCCAATGCAAGCGGCGTAGTTGACGTAACCGATGGTCTGACCATCACAGCTACCGACAGCGATTAAGCTGCCGTAGGAAGCGAGTCAGCCCTTGGGTTTATCCTGGGGGCTGGCTTGCTCGCATAGGGGATTTATATGGCCGCTGGCGATACCGCATTGACAGTTTGTTCGGACGCGCTACTACTGCTTGGTGCCCGTCCTATTTCTTCATTTAACGAGGGGACAGACGAGGCCAACCTGTGTGACCGACTCTACCCACACGTTAAAAAATCTACACTCCAGGCTTACCCCTGGTCTTTTTCGTTTAAAAAGGTGCAATTGGCGCGCACCATCAATACACCCGTAAACGAATACAGATACGAATATCAACTGCCGTCGGACCGATTGGGGACAATTCGGCGCGCATTTACGTCTACCGCTGTCGGCGCTGGCACATTCAATGCCTGGACCATGCAGGGCGATAAGCTACTGACAAACGAGCAAACAGTTGTTGTTGACTACCAGTATTTGCCCGATGAGTCGGCAATGCCTGCGTACTTTGTCCAGCTACTGAATTACATGATGGCTTGGCACTTGGCTGATCCAGTGACCGACCAAATATCAAAAACACAATACTGGCAGCAAATTGCTGTTGGCTCGCCTGGTGAGAATAATCGCGGCGGGTATTTCCGCACGGCCATGGTCATCGATGGCCAGGGTAATGTCACTCAGGCGTTTGAGGATTATTCGCTAATTAACGTGAGGTTCTAATGCCGCGCCTTACGCTAATACAGACAAATTTCAGCAGCGGTGAAATCGATCCGCTGTTGCGTGCGCGCGTTGATCTCGACCAATACAAAAACGCAAGCGAGCGTCTGGAGAACGTATTAGTCCAGCCCCAGGGTGGCGTGCGCCGCCGCGGTGGCCTAAAGCATTTATTCCAACTGCCAAGTGGCGCGAACCCGCAAGACGGCACGCGGATGATCCCGTTTGAGTTCAACGTGGATGACAGCTATATGCTGGTCTTCACGCACCAGCGCATGTATGTGTTCCGCGATAAAGTACTGATCACTAACATCAATGGCAGCGGTAACGATTACGCGACGGTCTCGGCCGTAACCAGTAGCATCTTGTCAACCATGTGCTGGACACAAAGCGCTGACACGCTGATCCTGACGCACAAAGATATCAACCCGATCCGCATCTTGCGCGGGGCAACCAACGCTGATTGGGCCGTAAGCAACCTAGCTTTTGATTCAATTCCCCAATACGCATTTACGCTATCCACCAGCAATCCCGCAGGCACACTGACGCCATCAGATACTGACGGCAGCATTACTCTTACCGCGTCATCTGGCGTGTTCAGCGCCGGCAGCGTAAACCAATACATCAACGCACAGCCGCAGGGCCGCGCGCGCATTGTGTCTTACAAATCCAGCACTGTGGTTGAGGCTGTTACAGAGATACCGTTTTTTAGCAACGCTGCGATTGCCAATGGTGATTGGGAGCTTGAGTCAGGATACG
>Ga0224506_10001620_pt1 | contig 15979 bp, 15 predicted proteins | sample SF_Jan12_sed_USG_2_FD_169108 | JGI IMG/M metagenome (GOLD analysis project Ga0224506, IMG submission 169108) | Sediment microbial communities from San Francisco Bay, California, United States - SF_Jan12_sed_USGS_8_1 | ecosystem: Environmental > Aquatic > Marine > Sediment | place: USA... | reverse complement strand
CGGCTCCTATCCGGCCCGCGCCAGCCAGCGACGGGCCTCGTGCTCGTCGGCGAACAGCCGGCCGTTTATCATGCCCCGGTTCAGGAGCACGGTCTCCACCAGTTGTGACATTTCGTAGGCGGCCGGATTCAATTGCGCCCAGGCGATGCGGTGGTCGATAGTGACCCCGGCCTCGAGGAAGATAGCCTGGTGGTCGAAGGCATCGCCCAGCTTCAGCGGCGTGTCGAGGTAGGACAGGCCCAGGATCGAGTGACAGTTGTGCGCGGCGCAAGCCTTCACGATGTCGGTCCACATCTGCAGCGACGTGGTCCTGTCCAGCGAGCCCTTAACTCGTACTTCGATTGCAGAGTTAACGTGCTCGATCGAATACTGAGCAGCCATGAGGTAAGTCTAGACCTGAATTCCGGTTTCCCGGATACGTATTTGGTGTAATCGCGACCGATCTTTCCCCGATTGCTCGTCTACAGGGCATGGCAAGAAAAAGCCTGATCCTGAAGATAAGGGGAACAATCATGTTGAACAAAACCTTGAGTACTGTGCTCGTCGCGATCGCGCTGATGTCGGTACCGCCGGTGTCTGCCGGGGACCGCTATGAGCCTTCGGCCTGCAAGCAAACGGCCAGGACTCTGTACCATGCCTGTAAATACGATGTCCGTGACAACTACTACGAGACCCTTGCGAACTGCCAGAACCTGGCGAGCCTCGGCGAACGAAAGGCGTGTTATCGGGACGCCGATGCAGAACGACAGGATGAGCGGGCGTTCTGCGGCGACGTAAAAGAGGCGCGCACCGAAGCGTGCGAGGTCCTCAACGAAGATCGCTACGATACCGACCCCCTGCTGACGAACGATTTTATCCATCCGGACCAGGTGCCCGACGAGTTCGCGCCCAATCCCTATGTGTCGGTCGCGGCGGGTCATACCTACGTCTTGCGCGCGGGCGAGGAGGGCGGAGAAACGGTCGTTGTGCACGTCACCGACGACACCCGGGAGATCCTGGGCGTGTCATGCAGGGTAGTCGTGGACATCGTCGTCGAGACGTCGAAAGACGATGAGACCGGCGACGTCGAGTATGAGGCTGTGGAAGTCACCGATGACTGGTTCGCCCAGACACTTGCCGGCGACGTCGTCTATTGCGGGGAAATAGCACGCAACTTCGAAGACGGCGTGCTCCGCGACCTGGACGGGTCTTTCGAGGCAGGACTCGATTTCGCGAAATCCGGGTTCCTCGCGTTGAATACGCCCATCTGGGGCCTGGCCCACCGGCAGGAGTTTGCCCTTGGCGAGGCAGAGGACATTATCCAGTACATCGATCTGGGTACCGCGCCATCGGCTGAAGAAGGCGGCAATAACGCCAATGAAAAGTATTCCTGCGGTACGGACAAGTGCCTCAAGACATTCGACTTTGCGCCGATCGATCCCGAGTCGACCGAGTACAAGTACTACCTGCCGGGCACCGGTTTCGTACTGGCAGTCGCGATGGACGACGGGGAGATCACGGGTGAGCGCGAGGAGCTCATGTGCGTCGGTGACTCGCTGGACGTCCTGTCCGACGATCCCGATTGCGGCATTGCGGACCCCGAGCTGCTGCTCGAAGAGCTCTGCACGCTCGCGGCGGGTACGTTTTGCGAGGATTAGGGCGAACCCGTGAGCCGGTCGCTGTGTCTGGATTGTCCGAAGACGTACAATCCAGACCGGCGCGACCGTTTTTCGCGATCCCAACCGTCTAACAGGCGAATCCCTTGAGAGGTTTGGGCGTGGCGGTATACCTGGAGGACAAACGGCTTGTAAAACGGTTGCTCAAGGGCGACGAGCGAGCTTTTGACCGGTTCTTTGATGAGAACTTTGCCCGCCTGTACCGCTTTGCGTTGACACGCCTCGCGGACGATCCCGATGCCGCCCGCGAGGTTGCCCAGGTTACGCTCGGCAAGGCGGCGCGCAAGCTGCACACCTACAAGGCCGAGGCCGCGCTGTTCACGTGGCTGTGCGCGATCTGCCGCAATGAAACGAGCGACTGGCTCGCCAGCCAGGGTCGCTACCGCGACCATATCGTCCTGACAGAGGATTTCCCCGACGTTCGGGCGGCTGTCGATTCGTTCCAGGTCCCGGAGCAGATGAGCCCGGACCGGCACTATCGGCGCGTGGAGCTGTTGCGCCTGATACAGGTTGCGCTCGATCAGCTACCGCCGAAGTACGGCGACATCCTTGAGTGGAAGTACATCGAGGGACATTCGATCCTGGAGATTTCGGAGCGCATGAACCTGGGTACCGAGGCAACACAATCATTACTGGCGCGCGCCAAGAGAGCGTTCGCCGATGTGTATACGTCGATGACCGATGGGCTCGACCGACACGAGAGCGAACTGGTGAAATCATGAGCAAAGTAGATCACGAGGTGTTGGAAGACCTGCTGAGCCACGCGTCGCCGCGTCCGGCGCCAGGCGCCGATGATGTGGCAGCGGCGAAAGCGGCTGTCCGGGAGGAATGGATGAGGGTTGCCGCGAAGCATCGCGGTCGCAGGCGTGTCGTGCAATACGCGATGGCCGCCACGGTGCTACTGGCCGCATTCGCAGGCCTCAACGTTCTTCGCAGTCCGGTAGACGCGGCGGTTCGTGTTGCCTCGATCGAAAGGAGTTTCGGCCCGGTCTATCTGCTCGGCGACCAGGCGGAACTGCGGCCCACGGACGACCTCGCCAACATCAATACAGGCCAGACGATCGTCACCGGGGACGAATCCGGCCTGGCGCTGACATGGGGCACCGGCGGTTCGGTGCGCATCGACGCCAATTCGCGTGTGACCTTCACCGCCAGCGATGCCTTGTTCCTCGAGTCCGGTCGCGTCTACTTCGATTCGCAGACCGCTGCGCTGGCCGCCGGCGCGGGCGCTGCGCCACGATTTGTCGTGGGGACGGAACAGGGTCGCGTGCACCACCTTGGCACGCAGTTCATGACCGAATCCGGCGCCGATCGACTGGTTGTCAGCGTACGGGAGGGCCGTGTGAACATCGAAGGCGTCTACCACGGTCAGCAGGCAACCGCCGGCGAGCAGGTGACTCTTGCCGGCCGCCAGCAGCCCAGCGTCCTGCGTATTGAGCGCTCCGGCGCCATGTGGAACTGGGTTGAACGCACAACCCCCGCCGTCGATGTGGACGGCAAGACCCTGCACGAGTTTCTGCTCTGGGCCTGTCGTGAGATGGGCCTTGAACTGCGGTATGAAGGCAAGGCCGAAGCAGCCGCGCACCAGGCTGTACTGAAGGGATCGATCGACACGGAGCCCGGCGAGGCGCTAGGCCTCAGGCTTGAAACGGCCGCGCTCGACTGGCGCATCGAGCAAGGAGTGATCTATATCAGCGACTAGAGCCAGGCATTCGGGCCGCAGCCTGCTTGCGGCACTGCTCCTGTTGACGACGGCCGCCGTGGCCGCCGACGGGCAGGCTGGGTCTTTCGCCGGCCGTCAGGTTGTCAGCGTCATCGAGGAATTCCGCGCTGCCGGCGTCGAGTTTGCCTACAGCACCAACGTCGTAACGGACGACCTGCACGTTGCCTTCGAACCCGAGCCCGGTTCACCGCTCCACATCATGCGCCAGATTCTGCGGCCGCACGGCCTCACGGTGCGCGAGGAATCCGGCTTCTACCTGGTTGTCCGGGAACAGCCGTCGAGAGCGGCACGGCCCGTGCAGGCGGCGCCAGCACGCCCGGCGCCGGCCGACCTTGAGACCGTTGTCGTCGCCGCCAGTCGCTACGAGGTTTCGCGGGACCTGTCGTCATCACGCTTCATGCTCGACCAGCGCTCCATTCAGAACATGCCCGACATCGGCGAAGACCCGATACGCGTGGCGCAACGCCTGCCGGGTGCTGCCGCAAGCGGCGCCTCCGCCAGGACACATTTCCGGGGTGGCGAAGAAAACGAGATTGGCATCATGCTCAACGGCCAGTGGCTTTTCGATCCGTTTCACATTCGTGACTACCAGAGTGTTTTCAGCGCGATTGACGCACGTGCGATCGACGGGGTCGAGGTCTACACAGGCGGTTTTCCCGTCCTCTACGGCGATCGCATGAGTGGACTGGTCCTTATGGACTCGCTTGAATCGGAGAAGGCTCGTCATACCGAAATCGGCGTGAGTGTCTTCAACACATCGCTGTTAACGGCCGGTACCAGGAGCGGACACAACTGGGTGTTCTCGGCGCGCCGGGGCAACCTCGACCTCGTCATCGACCCCAGGTTCGGTCAGCCGTCGTACTTCGACCTGTTTGGCGAATACTCGATCGAGCTGTCCCCGCACCAGCGCTTGTCGGCGAATGCGCTGTATGCCGATGACCAGGTCGAACTCGTCCTGGAAACGGATCCGGAAGAGCGTGAGCAGGTCGTCAGCAACACGAAAAACGCGCAGCTATGGTTGCGCCTCGACAGCGACTGGTCGTCAAGGCTGGCCAGTACGACGGTCCTGTCGTTTGTAAACTATTCGAATCGGCGGCGCGGGACGGCAAACGACCCGGAAAAGATGATCGCGGATGTCACCGACGATCGCGACATCGACCAGTTCTCCGTCAAGCAGGACTGGGTGTGGAACCCGTCGACCGATCACCTTGTACAGTGGGGTGTTCAGGCCTCCTTCGGCGAGGCGAACTATCGCTACGATGCCGCGGCGGCATACTTTGGCCTGCAGGCGCTCTACGCGAATCAGCCGGCGAACCTGGGCAGGTCCCTGGCAGCGAATCCGGAGGGCGGCAGCTATGCGCTCTATGTGTCCGACCGGTGGAAGCTCACCGAACGTTCCGTACTCGAGTGGGGACTGCGCTGGGATGACCAGACCTATACCGAGGAAAACTCCGATTCCCAGTTAAGTCCCCGACTTAGCTACATGTTCCAGCCCTGGGAGAAAGGTGAACTGCGTGTCAGCGTCGGCCGCTACCACCAGTCACAACCGATACAGTCGCTGCAAATCGAAGACGGCATCACGAATTTCTGGCCGGCACAACGCGCAGACCATGTCATTGTCGGACTCAAGCAACTGGTGGCCGACGACATTGCCGTGCGGGCCGAGATATTCCACAAAGACATTCGGGATCTTCGGCCGCGCTTTGAAAATCTCTATGACCCGCTCGGCATCATGCCTGAGCTGCAGCCGGACCGGGTACGTATCGAGCCGGCGCGCGCACGCGCGCAAGGCCTGGAGCTGACCGCCGACAGCGTTCGTGCTCCGTGGAACTGGTGGGCGTCCTATACCTGGTCCAAAGTGACCGACCGTATCGGCGGGCGCGACGTACCGCGCGGCTGGGACCAGCGTCACGCCTTCCAGGGTGGGCTTGGATGGCATCGCGAAGGGTGGAATTTCTCGGTCGCGGCAAGTGTGCACTCCGGCTGGCCCACGACAGGCCTGACGCTGGATGACGATGGCGCAGCCATTCCCGGTCCCCGCAATGTGGAACGCCTGCCCACCTTCGCCAGTCTCGACCTGCGCTTGAGTCGCAAGTTCGACGTGCGGCGAGGTACGCTGACCGCCTTCGTCGAGGTCTCCAACGCACTGAATCGTCGCAACATGTGCTGTTTCGACTGGGATATCGACGAAGACGACGAGGGCAATCCAGTGCTGGAGAACAGCCCGGACTACTGGCTGCCACTACTCCCCGCCATCGGCATTCTCTGGGAGTTCTGATAGATGCGCAGATGGTCGGTCGCCGATCCGCCGTGTGTGATATCGGGTAGCACGGCGACCGAAATCGACGGGTCGTAATGGCGCAGCAGTGCCTGGTCGGAGTCGTCCAGGCAGACAACGAGACTGGCACGGCGATAGATCGCCTGGGTCAGCGGGTTCCGGCCGGGCAGCGCACCGCGATGCGTCAACACGAACGGTATCGAGCGTGTCAGCGTCAACAGCAGACCCGCCTGTCCCGCCTCGGGGTCGTGAATGTGCACAACATCGAGACTGGGCATCAGGCAAAACGCGGAAACCGGAGACCGAACAACGGGGGCAACCGCAACCCTGTCAAGGCGGCGCAGGCGTTTTGCGAGCGCGGCATTGCCGACGACGAGGTGCTGATGCTGGCCCTGCGACCGTAGTGTCTCCACCAGCACAATGAAGTGCTCGCCCGTCTCGTCCAACGATGCGGACAGGTTGATATGACCTATGTGCACGACCGCCGGTACTCCTGACCGCCTGTATTTGCGCTTGTTTCCTAAGACGCCTCGCGGTCGGAAAACCGGTCGCCGATCAGCCGATATTCTTCTCGTAGACGGGCAGGTCGTCGCAGATCTTTGTCCAGGGCTGTTTGTCTTCGGTCCAGATATGGGCCTTGAGCGTCGGCCCGGTCGGGTCGTCGAGGCAGTTCAGCGTGATGTCTATTTCACCGGCGCGCTTCTCGTTTGCGTAGGTGATGGACGAGCCGCACTCCCGGCAGATGCCCCGCGTCACGCCGGGTGACGAGCGGTGCCAGTGAATTTTGCCAACCGTGACCTCGAATGACGCGCGCGGATAGGTCGCCCAGGCGACAAGCGGCGCGCCGGCCGCCCGTTGGCAGCTATTGCAGTAGCAGTAGCAGGCGAATTTCTCGGGGGCGTCCACCTTGAACTGAACGGACCCGCAGAAACACCGTCCCGTTACCGTGCTCACGGCGCATCCAGGAAGGTCACGACGCCGCTTTCCAGGGTGTACTCGGCGCCCACGATCGTAAGTTCGCCCGAACCCACGAGTTCCTCGAGAATAGTCGACCCGTGACGGAGCCGATCGACCGAACGGTGCACATTGGCGACGACCGCATCCTGCAGCGACGGGTTGTCGAGGGCTTCCAGCGCGGGGCGAATGCGGTCCACGATGGAACGCAGATTGGGCGAGCGCGTCGCCTCCTCCTGCGCAAGCTCCTTCAGGGTTGCGTCGACGGCGCCGCAATTGCTGTGGCCGAGTACAACCACGAGTTTGGCGCCCAGGTTCGCAGCGGCAAACTCGACGCTGCCGACCTGGGACGGGGCAACGATATTGCCCGCCACGCGAATGACGAACAGGTCGCCGAGGCCCTGGTCGAAGACGAGTTCGACAGGCACGCGCGAATCCGAGCATGCGAGGATGACGGCGAACGGGTTCTGGCCGTCGACGAGTTCTGCACGGCGCGCAGCACTCAGCGCATCGTTAATGCTGCTCGCACCGGCGACAAAGCGGCGATTGCCGTCGCGAAGGCGCTGCAGCGCTTCAGCTGATGAGATCATGTTCCGAACATTACCACCGATACAGAAAAACAGAAGTACCGGCCGGGAACAGGCTTTGCTCGCGAGGCAGTTCCACGTAGCCATCCGTCGCCGACAGGGCCGTGAAATCGCCCGATGTATTGGTCTTTACGGGGATCGCGAGCACCTGGCCGGCGGCACTGGAGACGAGGCGTACGGGCTGGAAACAGGTCAGGTCCGGCTGGAACGCGACGTCGCTCGCGAGGGACGCAAACTCGGGTGGAGCGGCCGGGGCGCCCGAGGCTTTCGCCAGTGCCGGGATGACATACTGCCGGCAGCAGACGAGTGCCGACACGGGGTTGCCGGGCAGGGCGAAGACGGCCTGGCCGCCGGGACCGGTGCCAAACCACATGGGCTTTCCGGGCCGCTGGCTGATCCTGTGGAAACTGACCTCGACGCCAATCTCGGCCAACACGTCGGGCACGTAGTCGGCTTTGCCCATCGACACACCGCCGCTCAGTATCACAACGTCCGCCTCGTCGAGATGCGCGGAGATGCGTTCCCTGAGGAGCGCACGTTCATCGACAAGGTGGTCGTGCTCGCAGTCGGGATAGCCATGTCGGGCGAGTAGCGCCTGGATCGCCGGACCATTGGAGAGGCGTACCTGGTGCGGTTCAATGTCCTCACCGGCTGCGACGAGTTCGTTACCCGTTGAGATGACGCGAACGACAGGTGACCGGCTTGCATCGACGCTGGTCATGCCGGCGGACGCGATAACTGCAATATCGAGCGGCGATATGCGCCTGCCGGGAGCCAGCAGCCGGCTGCCCGCCGCGTGGTCGGACGCTCGCGGGTGAATGAACCGGGCTGCCTCGGCCTCGTAGCCCTCATCCAGGGTCGCGACGCCCTGGTCTACAGTGATGCGCTCGACCGGAACGATGCAATCGGCGTTCACAGGCAGCGACGCGCCTGTCATGATTTCTATCGCCTTGCCGGGGGCCAGCTCAACGGCCGGGTCCCCGGCCATCTGTGTGCACTGCACCGGAAACCGCCGGGTACCGTTCGTAAAGTCGCGGTGGGCGATCGCAATGCCATCCATCATGACACGATCAAAAGGGGGCTGGTCTCGCTCCGCTGCGACGACCTGGCGAAGCACGCGGCCATGTGCGTCCCGCAGCGCCACTGACTCGACCGGCAGTTCCGGCATCGCCGCCAGGACCCTGTCGAGCGCCTCGGTTGTGGTCAGCACGGTCTAAGCGTTCTCGCGCGCGATAGCGCGGTGACCGATATCACGTCGCAGGTAAACGTCTTCCCAGGCGATCTTGTCCACCGCGGCGTAGGCATCCTGTGCCGCCTCGGCCACCGTATCGCCCAGGCCGACGACGCAGAGGACGCGCCCGCCGTTGGTCTTCACGGCGTCGCCGTCGCTTGTGGTGCCGGCGTGAAATACTTTCTGGGTATTGCTGTCGGCTGTATCGAGACCGCTGATAACTTTGCCCTTGGCGTAGCTCGCGGGATAGCCGCCTGCCGCCATCACGACACCGAGCGCCGCTCGTGTGTCCCAGACCGCTTCGCGTTCGGCCAGCTCGCCGTCGAGCGTCGAGAGGCAGATGTCGACCAGGTCCGATTTCAGGCGGGCCATGATCGGCTGCGTCTCCGGGTCGCCCATACGGCAATTGAACTCGATGACCTTGGGCGTTCCATCCGCCATGATCATGAGACCGGCGTACAGGAAACCGAGGTAGGGATTGCCGTCGGCTTTCATACCCTGCAGGGTCGGGCGGATGACCTCGTCCATGATGCGTGTCTCGATTTGCGGCGTTACGACGGGTGCCGGAGAGTAGGCGCCCATACCACCGGTGTTCGGTCCCGTGTCGCCTTCGTCGCGTGCCTTGTGGTCCTGGGATGTGGCCATCGGCAGGATCGTGTCGCCGTCCGTGATGACGATGAAGCTCGCTTCCTCGCCCGCCAGGAACTCCTCGACGACAATGCGGGCCCCGGCGTCGCCAAAGCTCCCGCCCGCGAGCATGTCGGTTGCCGCCTGCTCGGCTTCTGCCAGCGTCATCGCAACAATAACGCCCTTGCCGGCGGCGAGGCCGTCAGCCTTGATGACGATAGGTGCGCCCTGTTCGCGGATGTAGGTGAGCGCCGGGGCGAGCTCCGTGAAATTCCGGTAGTCGGCCGTCGGGATGTTGTGACGCGCCAGGAAGTCCTTGGTAAAGGCTTTCGAGCCTTCGAGTTGGGCGGCGGCTGCGGTCGGCCCGAAACAGGGCAGCCCCAGCTCATTGAAGCGGTCGGCGATACCGGCGACGAGCGGCGCCTCGGGGCCGACGATTGTGAGCCCGACGTTTTCGGCCCGCGCGAGCCTTAGCAGCGCATCGATGTCATCGGCCGGCACGTCCACGTTGCGGACCTTGTCTTCACGCGCGGTGCCCGCGTTGCCCGGCGCGACCAGGACTTCTTCGACACGCGGTGACTGCGCGCATTTCCATGCAAGCGCATGCTCGCGACCACCGGATCCAATAATCAGAACGTTCATCAGTGACGGAAGTGTCGCATGCCGGTAAAGACCATCGCCAGACCGTGCTCGTTGGCCGCCTGGATAACTTCTTCATCGCGCATTGAGCCGCCCGGCTGGATGATCGCGGCGATGCCGGTCTCGGCCGCGGCATCGATGCCGTCGCGGAACGGGAAAAACGCGTCCGACGCCATCACCGAACCGCTGACCTCGAGGCCCTCGTCCGCCGCCTTGATGGCGGCAATTTTCGTTGAGTAGACGCGGCTCATCTGCCCGGCGCCAACGCCGATCGTCATGTTGTCCCGGCAGAAAATAATCGCGTTGGATTTGACGTACTTGACCACCGTCCAGGCAAACAGCATGTCCTGAATCTGCTCCGGGGTCGGTGCCTTCTCGGTAACGACCTTCAGGTCGTCGGCCGTGATGACGCCTGTATCGCTGGTCTGTACCAGCAGCCCGCCGGACACTTTCTTGAAGTCAAAACCTGCCGCAGCGGCTGCGAAGGCGCCGGTCTCGAGGACGCGCACGTTCTTCTTGGCAGAGCAGACCTCTGCCGCGTCCGCCGTGATCTCCGGGGCAATAATCACTTCGACAAACTGCCGGTCGATAATGGCCCTGGCTGTGGCTCCATCCAAGGGGCGATTGAAAGCGATGATGCCGCCAAATGCCGATGTCGGGTCGGTCTTGAAGGCCTTTTCATAGGCCTGGCCGATGTCCGCGGCGACGGCAACGCCGCAGGGATTGGCATGCTTGACGATGACACAGGCCGGTTTCCCGAATTGCTTGACGCATTCGAGCGCTGCGTCGCTGTCCGCAATGTTGTTGTATGACAATGCCTTGCCCTGGAGCTGCCTGGCAGCCGCAAGCGACCCGGGTGCGGCCTGCTGGTCGACGTAAAACGCCGCCGCCTGGTGCGGGTTCTCGCCGTAGCGAAGTTTCTCGGAGAGGCCGCCCGCATACAGGAAGCGCTCACCCAGCACGCTGTCACCCAGCGATGCCGACAGGTATTTCGTAATCGCGGTGTCGTAACTGGCCGTGTGTGCATACGCTTTCGCAGCCAGGCGCCGCCGGTCTTCTATCGCCAGTCCGCCGCCCCTGAGTTTGTCGAGTACCGCGTCGTAGTCGTCCGGGCTGACGCAGACTGCAACGCCGTCGTGATTCTTGCTGGCTGCCCGAATCATCGCCGGTCCACCGATGTCGATGTTCTCAATAGCCTCTGCGACCGTCGCGTCCTCGCGGGCGATGGTTTGTTCGAAGGGGTAGAGGTTTACGACCAACAGGTCGATAGGCTCTATGCCGTGCTCATCCATGACCGCCTCGTCGGTACCGCGCCGGCCCAGCAGGCCGCCGTGAATAACCGGATGCAGCGTCTTGACGCGGCCGTCCATGATCTCGGGGAAACCGGTCTTCTCGGCAACCTCGATGACTTCGAGGCCCGCTTCGCGCAGCTCGCGGCAGGTACCGCCCGTGGACAGGACTTCGACGCCGAGTTCGGCAAGGCCTTGTACAAAAGGGACCAGTCCACGCTTGTCAGAAACACTGACCAGCGCGCGTCTTACATTGAACATGATGATTCCTGGGGGAGGGGTTACTGAATGATCGAATACGTTCTGAGTTTCTTGCGCAGGGTGCCGCGGTTGATGCCGAGAATGCCGGCAGCCTGGCTTTGATTGCCGTGCGTGAAATCCATGACGGCCTTGAACAGTGGCCGTTCTACTTCGCCAATGACAAGGTCGTACAACTCGCCGGGACGATCGCCATTGAGCGTCGCGAAATACTGATCGAGTGCATCTTCGGTATGTTTACAGAGTGGTTTCTTGTTGGAATTCAGTTTCTTGATTTTGTTCTGTGCCACTTTGGTCGATCCCCAAGAAGTACAGCTTCGTTAAACGTATTTGTTCCGAAGCGCTGTCAACACGCACCACCTGATGCCGATATTCTCCGGCGTTTTCCAGGTTTTCGCAGTACCAGGTCAGATGTTTGCGGGCCACCCGGACCCCGGTGGTTTCCCCATAAAACCGGTGCAGTTCGTCCAGGTGGCCGAGCATAATATCACGCAATTCATTTTTTTCTAGCTGCGTATTTTCCGCAGCGGGATCGAATGCCGCGGCCAGCTCGCGAAAGATCCACGGACGCCCCTGCGCGCCTCTGCCGATCATCAAGCCATCTGCGTTAGTTAGGCGCAAAACTTCAAGCGACTTCTTCACTGTGGTGATATCGCCATTGGCAATCACGGGGATGTCGACGGCCTCCTTGACGCGCGCGATCGTTTCGTATTCGGCCTCACCCTTGTAGCGATCGGCCCGCGTTCGGCCATGAACGGCGAGCGACCGCACTCCGGCGTCCTCCGCGATCTTTCCAATCCGGACAGCGTTGCGGTGTTCACGGTCCCAGCCGGTACGAAACTTCAAGGTAACGGGCACGTCGACGGCGGCGACCACGGTGCGAAGAATGTTCGCGACGAGCGCCTCGTCACGCAACAGGGCTGAACCTGCTGCCTTGTTGCAGACCTTCTTCGCCGGGCAACCCATGTTGATGTCGATGATCTGCGCGCCGCGCGCAACGCAGGCCTGTGCGGCACTGGCGAGCTGGTCCGGCTCCGACCCTGCGATCTGCACCGCGACAGGTTCTGCATCGAGGTCGAGGTCGAGACGGAAACGGGATTTTGGTGTCTGCCAGAGACTCGTGTCGGCCGTGGTCATTTCCGACGTCGTCATACCGGCCCCGAACCGGCGGCAAATGCGGCGAAATGGCGCATCGGTCACGCCCGCCATCGGTGCGAGGACAAACGGGCTGGGGAGGGTGAAAGGGCCTATTCGAAGGGGCTGGAGCGTCGCGGCCATCCTACTTGAAGCCATCATCCTTGCAGCGCAGCAGGCCGTCCGTCGTGCGGTAGCAGGCCCGCAGCCGGAAGCCGGCAGTGGTTTCGGCCGGCGTCGGGATTGTGATCACGGCCTCAAAGGTATTGCCCGGTTTCACGAGCTTGCGAGGATCGAGGTCATTGGACAGGTAGTCAGCAGGGTCGAGAACACGACTGCCAATCGTCTCTTCAAAGCGATCGGTCAGGGAGATGCCGATCAGCGGGTAGGGCAGCGGCTTGTCCGACTGGTTGCCGAGCCGCGAGTAGATCGTCAGGCTGGCGTCCTCTTCCTCGGTACCCTTGGCTACCTCGAAGCTCCAGCCAGTGATATCCCAGGCTGGGGAAAGCGGTTGGCCGATGGCCCGATACAAGGGGCCGACAGCATTGTTGAAGGCGGGTATCGTTGCGAGCGTCTCACGCGACTGGTGTACGTATTGCACGGCAAGCAGCAAGATGAGTGCGACAATTCCGCCGATCACGCCGTAGTGGAACCGCCTGGACGGGCTCGCCGGCTGCGCTTCTTTCTCTGCGGCATCGACACCTGCGAGAATCGCGGCGGCGGCCTTGTCGCTCTCGTCCTGGTCGGCTTCGTGCTCGTCGAAATCCTCGAATGAGCGGAATGCATCGCCTTCCATGATAATCGTCTCGAAACCGGCGCCGGTGTTCCTGAAGCTCTCCGGCATGTTCTCGTCATCCAGCCCATGGGTGACCTGCGCTTCGGCCGCGTCCCCGGGGATGATAATGGTGGATGCGAATCCGTCTTCGTCTTCGACGGCGAGCGCCAGCAGGTCCTGATCAATTTGCAGGTTGATCGTCTGCTCTTCCTCGGTCATGGGGGGAATGTAGTGCCCTTCCGAGGCGGGCCCGTTGTCTGTCTCTTCATCCGGCTCGTCGAGTTCGTAATCGTGCTCGTCATCTATCAGGTCGAGTTGCGTGGCCTCGTCCGACGAGACCACAAGCTCCTCGTCTTCAAATTCGTCGACGAGTTCTTCGTCGAGCAGGTCTTCAAGCTCGAGATTCGCGGCTTTGCTGCCGCGAAGCAGTGCGTCAAGATCCACCTCCTCCTCGAGCGGAGCGTCCTCTTCCATGTCCAGCGTCTCGTGCATCCCGCTCAGATCGATGCCCATGGCCTCGGCCTGCAGGGCAAACTGCGAGTCCATGTCGAGCGGTACGTCGATGTCGTCGTCGGTCCGAACTTCGAGCGTGTCGAGTTCAGCTTCGGCGTCGGCTTCAAGCTCGGGCTCGGGCGCCGGCTTAGCACCGGGCTCCGGCTGCGGCGCATCGGTCGGTTCTTCCCCAACGGTCGCGGCGACGACTTCTGCCAGATCCTCGAACTCTCCGAGAATGTCCGTCCATTCGCCAGGCTCACTGAGCTCCAGATTCACCTGTGGATCCTCGGGGGCGACGACGTCGACGTCCTCGCCGACCGCCTCCCGGGTCAGCGTCTCGGCTGTAAAGTCGCCTTCCACGAAGCCGTCATCGGAGACGTCGAAATCCTCCGGCAGCGGCGTGTTGTCGTCGAAACGCAATTCGTCGACAGAGGTGCGTGAGAACTCGGGCGGTTGCTCCTCAAAGATCTCCGGCGAGTCGACGATGGCCGGCGTCTCGGTCAGGAACTGATCGACAGGTGTTGGCGACTCGTCGAGAATTTCGTCGATGACCAACTCCTCACCAGCCGCCATGCCGATCTCGTCATCGTCCAGCACACGCCATTCGACGCCCGTGTCCTCGATGCGAATATCGGATCCGGCGAGTTCGTCGAGCGTCTTCAAGAGTGCAGCGCTCTGTTCCGCTGAAATCGACCTGGGCAGCCCGCCGCCCGGCGTGGCCTCGGGTTTGAGTTCTGGTAACGCCGCGTCGGCTTCCTTGGCCGGGGCCTGCTCGGGCAGCGATTCGGAAAGGTACAAAAGGGCATTGAACGCATTGCCACAGCCGCCGCATCGGACCTTGCCGGCGGCCTGCTTCAGTACTTCCGCAGTCACTCGAAAAGCGGTGCTGCAATCTGGGCATTGCGTATACATCGGATTTTTCTACTGTTTCCTACCTGTCAATCGTGACCACGTCTGGCCGTCCTGCTCCCTGAATTCGGGCTCATCGAACTCGATCCAGGGCCCGTAAGCCTGCATTACTTCGTCGGCTTGTTCACATAATACGCCCGACAACGCAAGCATACCGCCCCCGGCAAGCAGAGATGTGATGCAATCGGCAAACTGGACAAGCGGTCCGGCGAGAATGTTCGCCACGACGACATCGAATTCGCCCTGTATGCCGGCCGGGCTGCCCGTTACGGACAAGGCCTCGCCAATCCCGTTGTCCGCGGCGTTCTGGCGAGTGGCCGTGACGGCCTGTGGATCGATATCCATGCCGGTGGCCCTGGTGCAGCCCAGCTTGAGGGCGGCGATGGCGAGAATGCCCGAGCCGCAGCCATAGTCGAGCACGGTTTTTCCCGCGAGATCGATGCTGTCGAGCCACTCGAGGCACATCGCCGTGGTCGGGTGGGTGCCGGTGCCGAATGCGAGTCCTGGATCGAGTTTTACGACGACGGCATCGGGCACGTCGACGCGCTGGCCCGTCGGGCAGATCCAGAGGCGTTCGCCAAACCGCATCGCGCCGAAGTCCTTGAGCCACTCTCGTTCCCAATCGCGATCAGCCAGCTCTTCGACGTGATGCCCGGGGAGTTGCTCGATACCGAGCGCTGTGACGAGCGCTGCGCGGAACACGTCCATGTCCGTCTCGCCGGAGAAAAGACCGGTGATCCGGGTGTTCGACCACAGGGGGGTTTCACCGGGACCCGGTTCGAGTACCGGGTCGTCGCCCGCATCGGACAAGGTGACCGAACACGCGCCGAGCCGCGAGAAGATCTCCTCAACGATGGCCGGGTCCAGTGCGTCCAATTCCATGACGAACTGTCGCCATTGCACCGTTGTCGTGCTCCGTTACTTCAGCCCGAGACGTTTCTCGAGATAGTGGATATCGGTTCCGCCGGCCTGGAAAGCCGCATGCTGGAAGATCTCCTGGTGCAGCGGCACGTTGGTCTTGATGCCTTCTATGACGATTTCCGACAGCGCGTTTCTCATGCGCGCGAAGGCGGCGTCTCGGTTTTCGCCATGGGCGATCAGCTTGCCGATCATCGAGTCGTAGTAAGGCGGTACCTTGTAGCCGCTGTACACGTGGCTCTCCATGCGAATTCCGGGGCCACCCGGCGAATGCCACAGCGTGACGAGCCCGGGCGAGGGCATAAAGGTCTTCGGGTCCTCGGCATTGATTCGGCACTCGATTGCGTGGCCCAGGATCTTGACGTCGTCCTGCCGGATCCTGAGTTCTTCGCCGCTCGCAATGCGGAGCTGTTCGCGAACAATGTCGACGCCCGTAATCATCTCGGTGACCGGGTGTTCGACCTGCAGCCGCGTATTCATTTCGATGAAGTAGAACTCGTCGTTCTC
>Ga0224506_10001619_pt1 | contig 15983 bp, 15 predicted proteins | sample SF_Jan12_sed_USG_2_FD_169108 | JGI IMG/M metagenome (GOLD analysis project Ga0224506, IMG submission 169108) | Sediment microbial communities from San Francisco Bay, California, United States - SF_Jan12_sed_USGS_8_1 | ecosystem: Environmental > Aquatic > Marine > Sediment | place: USA... | reverse complement strand
GCAGAATGCGAAATCTGCACTGATGCATTCTGATTATGGTTATATTTTTGCCAATGGAAAAGTTGTTTACAATGGAGTTGCCAATAAAATGATTGACAACACTGATATTAAAGAATATTTTCTCGGCACAAAAAAGGATTAATTTTTAATTTTATATTCTTTGAAATAATCAGAATACTCTAGTGTATTTTCTTGTATCAAATTATTTAAATTGCTAATTGATTCTATATATTCTCTATGTTTACTTAATTCTGAATTAATTTCCTTTACCTCATTAAGATTGAAGCTATTTGAGTTATTAATGTATCTAGCATCATCTCGAAGGATAGTTAATGGTGTATCTAAAATGTATTCAAATTTGTCGACAATGTCTATGAGGAGAACAGATAAATCCTTTGTCTCTTTGGAAAATTCTTGAATTTTAGTAGATAAAACATCAATGCCTTCTTTGGATGTATTAATTTTTGAAGCTTCTATTGATGCATTTAAACCTAGCATATTAATGGATCTAGCAATTTTTTGAATTTTGTATGTTGATTCATTTAGAATGACGTTTAGTTTCTTCATTTCTGGTAATCTTGTCTCCATGGTTTCAACAATTCTTTTAATTTTACTGCTCTGATTTGCAGTATTATGTGTAATCACATTGGTTTTCTCTGTTAAATGTGTCATTACCTCATTTGTCTTATTAATTTCCCTTATTAATTTTTGAGATAATTCTGAAATTGTACTACTCGAATTTTGAGTCAAGATACTTATTGAGGATACATACTCGATTAAATTATCAAGGGAATTTTCTATTCTACCTAACTCATTGTTAACATATTTGTTTTTTTTCTTCATATGAAATTCTTTTCTCAATATCCCTTTTGATTGTCTTTCAATTCTTGGTATTGAACTCATTAGTGAAAACTGAGATGGAAGTATAAAAAATATTAGAATTCCAATAATAAAAATATTTACAATCATACTAATTTGATCTCCTTTTATATCAAACAAGGTCACCTGATAAATCAATAATACTACTACACCTATAAATGAAACTGCTATTTGATTTTTTAAACTGAGAAAGGATAAGAGTGCCATAATTGATTTATTTCTAGTATCTATTTTAATTAAATGTCTAGTTTGCCTTAAAATGATCAAGTGAAATTAGATTTTGTAACTTTGATTTATTTGATTAAATAATGACAAAGAGTATTTCTAATCTATTTTAGAAAAACAGGTATATCTGATAACTTATCTGCCATTTTTACACCTGCCTGAGTCAATGCTTTAATTTTTCCTTCTGCTGTACCAACATTACCATGAACAATTGCACCCGCATGACCCATGGTTTTTCCTTCTCTTGCTGTTTTACCTGCAATAAATCCTGCAACTGGCTTTGTTACATGTTCTTTAATAAAGTCTGCTGCTAATTCTTCTGCATTTCCACCTATTTCCCCTATCATTACTATTTTCTTGGTATTTGTGTCATTTTCAAATAATTCAAGAGCTTCAATAAAATTGGTCATTTTTATTGGATCTCCTCCGATACCAATACATGTTGATTGTCCCATACCTGCTGTTGTTAATTGATCGATTACCTCATATGTTAGAGTTCCTGATCTTGAAACAACTCCAATTTCTCCTGGTGTGACAATAGAACCGGGAATAATGCCAATTTTTGCTTGCCCTGGCGTGATAATACCCGGACAATTAGGGCCGATTAATCTTGTATTTCCCTTTTTTGCTCGATGTACGATTTCCATGGTGTCTACTACAGGTACTCCTTCCGTTATAATTGTTAATAGTTCAATATTCGCATTAATTGCCTCAATTGCTGCTAATTTGCTGAACTTTGCGGGAACAAAAATAACTGAAGCAGTGGCACCAGTTTCATCCATTGCTTCTCTGACAGAATCAAAAATAGGAAATCCATCAATTTCCTCTCCTCCCTTACCTGGACGTGTACCACCAACTACTTGAGTACCATATTCCTTCATAAGTTTAGCATGAAACATTCCTTGATAACCAGTGATTCCCTGTACGATAACTTTTGTGTTTTTGTCTAATAATACTGCCATTTTATAAAACTCCTTTTGCAGCGTTTACTGCGGCTTTTATTGCAGGTTCCATATCTTCAAATGCTTGAAGACCTGCATTTTTAATAATTTCTAAGCCTTCTTTTTGGTTTGTACCGATTAATCGGATAATAAGTGGTATTTGTATTCCGAATTTATCTCTTGCAGCAACTATTCCACTTGCAACATCATCTAATCGAGTAATTCCTCCAAAAGCATTTATCAAAATTGATTTTAGCCCTTTATCCTTTATCATTATTCTCAAAGCATGTTCTACTTTTGCTGGTGATGCTCCACCTCCCACATCTAAAAAGTTTCTAGGTGAACCTCCAAAATATTCAATTAAATCAGCAGTAGCCATTCCAAGACCTGCACCAACTGATAACATCCCAATAGAACCACCAAGATCAACATATGCTAGGCCATTTTCTTTTGCATCCTTCTCTGAATCAGAATATCTCATTTCTTCAGAGAGGTATTCCTTTCTTTCAGGGTGTCTATAGCTTGCATTATCGTCTATCATAATTCGTGCGTCTAAAGCAATAACTTCATCAGATTTAGTAATAATTAGTGGATTTATCTCTGCTAAAGTTAAATCTTCATCTCTCATCATCCTAACTAAAATAGACATGATATCTGCAATTTTTAATTTATTTTTTCCTGTTAGACCTCTATTAGCTAAAATTGGGTAAAACTTAAACGGGTGATAATCTTCATCAAATTTAATTCTAATTTTATCAATGGCATCTGGTTTTTCGTGAGCCAATGTCTCAATATCCACACCACCTTCCATGGAGAACAAAATTAATGTTTCTAGTGTCATTGGGTCATTGACCATTGAAATAAAAATTTCTTTCGCGATGTCTGCACCCTCTTCGATTAGCAAATGAGTTACAGTTCTACCATCAGATTCCATGGATAATATATCAATTGAGTGAGAGATAACTTCTTCTTGAGTTTTTGCTACTTTGATCAAACCTCTTTTACCACGTCCACCGGATAGTACTTGTGCTTTTACTGCTACTGGTAAACCTAGAGTTGTAGATGCCTTTTTGGCTTCTTCTGCTGATTTAACGACAATTGATTTGGATAAAGGTAAATTATATTTTTTGAATAGTTCCTTTCCTTCAAATTCTAATATTAGTCCCACGAGTTACATCTATTTTATATGTTATAAAATATGGTGAAAGAAATATGATCTAGAGTTGATTAATACTTGATGTTTACGACAATGCAATTAGGTAATTTAAAATGAATACAATAAATTAATATTGAGGTTAATATTATTGCTTCAATCCGCAAATATAACAGTAGGTTATCTTAGCAATCAACTGAGTACCACATCCAGTGCAGTAGTCATTACTCATTAATATTTGATTTTTACTATCTACATTTTCTTTTTGATCTGCCACTGTTCTTGTAGTATTATCAGTTATTTCATTATTTTGAGTTTGAATCGGTATATGCTTTGTTAATTTTAGCGTTTTAGAGGCAAAATCATACAATATTGGTTGTGCATCATCAAGTATTAGTATCTGTATTACTTCCTCTAAATGATTTTCTTTTTTATCCAAGAAGCTCACTAATTGTTGAAGGGTTGTTTCACCTTGGCTTTCTAAAATATTCATAATCTTTTCTTTTGTCTTTTCTCTCTCTGTAACGAAATAAATTGTCACTACAAATAATATCAAACTCATTACAAAAAATGGAGAGTCTTTTTCAAAGAAATTCAATATAAAAAATAAAGTCCCAAAGGAAATTAATATCCAATCGTTTTTTGTAAGTTTTTGAAATATAAATGAATTTGAATTCATGATTGAAGATTGAGAATTATTCCTCATCTTTATTATCGGTTGTCGAGAGGTGTTTTTCGCTGGTATTGATTTTTTGTCAGTTGGTATTGACATAATTGATTGATTATAATTTTTCGTTTTGATTTTCTCATCTTTGGGTGTAAGTGCATTGATTATTAATATTATCAATGTAGTGATGAAACTAATACTGAATATGGACATAAAAATTCCAAATAAGGAAAAAATTACTGCAACTAAAAAAACAAGAGAATAATTAAATGTACTTCTTGTAAAGACAAATTCTGTGTATTCCGTTGTTGAAACAACTACTTGATATCTACCTTCACCAAAATATTTTTCTGAAAAATGTTGTGAACCTTCATGAGAAAAAATAGTTTCTTCTGCATATCCTGATTCATTAAGAAGAATAATATCGACAAGAATTATACTATTTTGATCATTAACTACAAAATAACTAATTTGGATGTTTTGTCCTTGTGTGTCGAATGTATCAATAATTCTTCCAGTTTCATTGAATTGATAGTCATGAGTTATTGGTTGACCATCGTTTACAGTAATTGCAATCATTATTAAACCGATGATAAATAAGTAGAATGTCGTTTTTCCTGACCATTTTGTAATATTATAACTGAAACTAGTTAAGGAAATCTCTTGATTATTTTGCTTTGAAGTTTTCATTCTTTCTATTATAACATATATACTTTTATGTATTTAAAGGTATTTTATTTGTTACCACAAAAGTGGTAACAAAATATAAAAACTCTTATATTGGCCTTATCTCCTCTGATTAATTAAGATCTTGGTAAAATCATTTGTTTATTCACGTTTGTGATTAATTTAATTGAAATACATAATCGCTTTGATTTTGTAACAACACTGAAAACCCAGGATCAAATCCCACAATTGCAGTTTCAAAATTTTTTTCCCTCAATTTCATCAACATCGGACCAAGTCTAGCGTCTCTTGATCCGTATAGAAAAAGATCACAGTTATTGCGGTGGGCAATTTCCATGGTTTTCATTCCCATGGATATATAAATATCTCCTCTGACAACAATTGGGTTATAGCCACTATTGACCATGGCTTGTATAAGTTTGTCGCTTGCTTGGTCATTTAAAAATATATATCTCTCAATTGTAGATCCAAGTTTACTGGCAATTTCATCAACATCTTCTATCTTTACTGATCTTTTTCCGACTTTTCTCAATAGATTTGGACCATCAACTAGAATAACAATTTTTTTCTCTCTTCTAAATCTACTCTTTAAAGACTTCCATCTTCCTGTTTCTGTGAATTTGTCCAAATCGGACTCAAGAACTTTAGTATCTATGCTTTCACTCATTTAGGCATTAACCTCTAGTAAGAATGGAGATTTACTCACTTCATTCAATTTTACATAAATGTATCTGCCATCTTTGACAATATCTACTTGCTTTTGAACATTTAATTCAATCACTGCCCTATGTACAACATCTTGAGGTACTCCAACTCCTTGGGCAATTTCCTCCAATTTAATTTCGGATTCAACTGTTGTTAAAAAGAATAAAGTTCTATATTTAATGTCACTTAATAATAATCCTTTACAATAATCAATAATGCCGATATTTCCTTCTAACTGCTTTTTAAGAGAGTTGATTTCTCTTTCCATTGATTCTCTTTCTTCTTGAGATATTGCAACCTTGCCTTCATAATTATTTAATTTATCTTGTGCTTCCTTATATTCAGTTTCAATTTTTGTCAATTTTTGAGTTAATTCTTGTAATTTAGTTGCGTCTTCTGTTAATTGCACTAATTTTTTATCTTTCTCTTGAATACTTTCTTCCATTAATTTATTGCTTGCTTGAAGTTGATTAATTCTGTCTTTTTGTGTTTTTAATTTAACATCAAACTCTGATGTTTCCAGTTTCAGTTGGTATAGTTCTTCATTTTTAGCAACCATTTCTTTCTTAATTTTTAAAACTTCATCTCTTGATTTCTCTAAATTATCCTGTAATTGATCTACTAAATCTCCAGATGCTGATGCTACTTGTGATTGTAGCTGTCTTTCTCTATCCAATGCATGATTTAACTGTTCTTTAATCATATCAATTTCTGCAGTGTCTACTACCTTATTTTGTAACTCCGATCTTAATCTGTCAATTTCATCATCTTTATCTGCAATTGCTTCTTGCAGATCTTCTGTGGACATTTGATTTTGAAGCATTTGTGATCCTAACGCATCTACTTGATTTTCCATTCGCATCAATCCTTCTTTGAGATTGAAAATTTCCTGATCACGTTCTTCTAGTAATTGATCTTTTTCCTGAATAATCTGTTGAAAATTAGCAATGTCTGATTCATTAGCTTTACTTCCTGCAAGTTGCGCTTGAAGATTGTCTGCTTTATCAGATAATTCTGTATATTTTGTAATTTGTTCTTGTAATTGATTAAATCCATCTAGCCATTCTTTTTGAACAATTCCTGAATCAATTAAGCCTTCTTCTATTGATGTTTTTACTTCTGAAGAAGCTGTGGAAATAACCTTTAGGTGAATTGTATTACGATAAAATGATAAAAATTCATCTCGATAATTTCGACTTAATTTATCTACATCTTGATATGAAAATTGAGATGCTCCGGATGCTAAGAAACCAGATCTAATACTTTCACTAAGGTCCCTTATTTGTTGTTCCATTGATCTTCTATTTTTATTCATTGTATCCAAGAATTTCATTATTGCAGATTTTATTATGGTTACTTCTGCACTTGCTGTTTTCTCAGTCATTTTATCGCTATTCTAATTTAGCAATTTTCCTTTATAATGCCTATGCTTTTTGTTGTAAATTTTAGATAATTTTCATATCAAATCCATACTACGGCTAGGGTCTAGTAATGTTCCCATTTTAAAAAGAACCAATCAAATGAATATTTGTACGTATCAAATTGTATTAATAAATCCACGAATCGGTTTGCTGAACTAACACAAATTTCTTCGCTTTTTGTCAGGTTATTTTCCCTCCAAGTCACAATAATTGGATACATTTTTACTTTTGTCCTGGTAATTTTTGTAAATTCTGGCAATTGATAAAGTATAGGTAACATTTCAAATAACTCATATGTTCTTTCTTTTTGTAGACGAGCTGCTTTTTCAATAATACTCTTAGTTATAATCTTATATCTTTTGCAATCAATTAATAGCATCATATCGTCCTTTCTCGCTAAAATGTCTATTTCATAACGTTTTCTATCTCTAGGTGCTCCTTCTCCAAAAAATCTAAAATTTAATGTTATGTCCCAATCAAATTGTTCTAATATCGCTGAAATTAAAATTTCAAATTCTTTCCAATTTAATTCTTTTACTATATTTGAAATATGGATGTTCTTTTGTAGCGACAATAATATTAATGATTTAAGGGTGTTTTGTGGATCAAGTTGATCATAAATTCTAATTTCATCTGTTGTTAAATGATCCAATGAGTTTATCCTAATTTTATGAATTAAATTTAAATATGGATTTGTACCTAAATCGATGTCTTCTATCCAATTTGGGGTGACCATAAAATATCAACATTTCTCATACTTTAAATGTCCAAAACCATTTTAAAATGATTTATTTATCTTAAAGGATAATTTAATAATTTTGTCATCGTAAATCATTTTGTTTATTTCAGCTAGTAAATATTATTTAATTAATCATATAAAGTAATAAAATGAGTTTTTTCATATTTTTAAACCTTAAAATATGTGATTATAACCCTTATATTCCATATTGAATTTTCACCCTTCACAACGCAATTATAATCGGTTATAACGCCTTAAAACTAGTACAAATATGGCTAAAAATCAAAAAAAATTAAATCTCGACAGATAAGTATCGCATAAAGCCTTATATTTGATAAATCTATTATGGTATTATATAAAATAGTGGCAAAAAAAAGGTTGCCTTTTTGATTCTGAAGTGATCACAATCAGAATAACCTTGTTTTTTTCACTACATTTTAAGTAGGGTATTTAAATGAGCTCAATTTTTAGGAGAGATGCAGAGGGTATTCCCACAATTAAATTAACAGTTTTTGGTCCATCCTTAGCTGGAAAAACAAGTTTATTATCAATTTATAGTATTCTTAAAAAAGTAGAGAATCCAGAACATGTCTACTCTGAATTGAAAAAAATTGATGATCCTAGTGGAAGAACTGCACTTTTTGATCAATCTGTATTTGAACTACCGAAGGGTCAAGGTACTTCATTACCATTAATGAGGTATGCATTATACTCTGTTGCAGGGCAAGAAAGATATCGAGAGACAAGAAAAGTTGTTCTACGAGGGACTGACGGTTTAATGGTGATGCTTGATCCAACAAAGGATCAATATGATAATAATAAAAATTCTCTTGTTGAATTAATGGAATTGCTAGGGAAAGAATTGACCAGTGGACTTTTGCCTTGGATATTGGTGGTAAATAAAATAGATTTGCCCAAAGAAGATAGGAATTCACAACAGGAATTTTTGGATCTCATGGTATCTGTTGGGTTAGTAAAGGATGTTGGTGAGGCTTATGAGAAATATATGGAAATGAGTTGTTTGGAGGCAAGGAATGATTTATTAGCAATGCCAAGACAACCTGATTGGAAAGAGAAATTAGATTCCTCCGGACGTTTAAGACGAGACTCTCGACCTCCCTCTGTGATATTAACTGCCCAACCTATTGAGTCTTTAACTCGATTGGTAATTGAGCATAAAATTCAATTAATTCGATCAAAGAAATAAGGTTTTAAAATTTTATAATTTAGTAGTAATTATTTAGATTTATCCGAACTACAGATTTATTTGAGATTAAACCCACATTATGTTCAGTGAATACTGGATTAGAAACTCGCGGGATAAAAAAATATTTTTCAGATATCGTTGCATTAGATGACATCAACCTGAAATTAGATAAAGGTGCTATAGTGGGTTTACTTGGTCCAAATGGAGCTGGAAAATCTACTTTAGTGCGACTATTATCTGGTGTGATGAGACCTACTTCAGGTGAGGCATATATTTATGGTTATGACCTACAAAAAAATATTGATGATATAAAGAGAATTACGGGTTTACTCCCTGAAGAACACGCTCTCTATGAAAAATTATCTGTATATGAATATATTGAATTTATAGGTACTTTATATGATTTAGATCGGACATTAATAGAAATAAAATTTGCTACTCTTTCTGAAGTTTTAAATTTGAATTTACTACGAGACAGATTAATTGAAACCTTAAGTAAAGGTCAAAAACAAAAAGTAGCCATTCTATCTGCTTTAATTCACGACCCCAAAATATTGTTTTTAGATGAACCTTTAGCAAATTTAGATATCCGTGCTCAAAAGATTGTCCGAGATTTAATTAAAAAATTTAAAGATGAATCAAAAATTATTATGATTGCAACTCATTTACTCTCAAACATAGAGACTATTTGTGATTATTTAGTTGTTATTAATCGTGGTATTATTGTATTTCAAGGTACTATTGAAGCGTTTAAGGGGAGCTTTGAAAACCTAGAGGATGCTTATCTTAATATGGTTGATTTGGTGTAGATATGAAAACATCCCACATTATTGCTTTTTTCAAATCTGAATTCTATACCACAACTGTTAGGTTTAGAACATATAGGAAGCGTATTCCAATTCTTTTTCTCATTGGGATTATTATTTTTGGTTATTTAATTCGAGAAATTTATGAATTACTTCGTGGGGATAGAGAAATTCCTGTCCCACCGATTTCAATATTTTTTTCTTTAATTTCGATTTTTTCGTATTTTACTTTGTTTGCACCCATGTTGTCTCCCCTTGGTAGGATTGTTTATGATGGTAGTGCAAAAGCAAGAAGAGAGGTTGCATTAAATAGTCCTGTTGAAGAACAAAATATATTGATTGGTAATTTATTGTCCAATTTAACATTCTTTTTACCATTTTTTGTATTTTTAGGAACACTGATCTTGTCACCATTCATTGGTAATGGCAATTATTCCCCATTTATTACATCACTTTTTCTATGTGGCATTTTGGTCTTATTAATTTTAATTGGATTATTGTTAGGGACTCTCATTTCCCCATTTATCTTTTACATTATCTCTAAACAAAGAAATGATGTTGCAAGAGCACTTTTAATCATAATTATTTCTCTTATGATGGTTTTGGCAATCCCATTACTTCATTATATTACAAATGTAGTGGAGAAATCAAGTGGTAATTTGGGTATTCTTTCATTTTTACCCTTCACCTTATCAACATCTCTAATTGTTTTTGTACTATATGGAGTAGAAGTTGGATTTAGTCCACTAATTTGTATCCTCCTCTTATTTACATACAATCTTATTATATTAATTTTAGGGATGAAATTCGCAAAAAAACTATATCAACTCTCAGATGATATTCCACAAAAAAATCTAATAAATCAATCATCGAAATTTAATTGGTTATTATCCAATATCACTAAGGTAATTCCAAAGTACTATAGAACAACTACCCTTAGTTTACTAAAGTATTCTACAAGAAATATAGAACATATTTCTAGGCTCACAATTGGTCTTGCTGTTGCAGTGTTCATGATATTTACATTTTCAGCACAAGGTTTATTTAGAGACAGTTCATTTTTTAGTGGAGATTTGGAATTGGCAGTTGTATTCTTTGGGATAACCATATCATCAGCAAGTGTGATATTCATAGAAGTATCATCATTTACTATCCAACATAGAGATATTTTCACATTGATTAAAAGTTCACCAAATGGTTCAAAACGTTTTATAATCTCTAAAATATTTCAATTAATATTTTTTCTAATACCCTTATTGATCCTTTTGTTTCTTGGTCTTTTCTTCTTTAAAATCATGGAATTAAATGTTATCCCATCTCTTCTGATATTTGTTCTTATATTTATGCTATTTCAAATTTGTATCAGTCTAGGAATTTATTTAATAAATCCATCAGATAATGAAGAAGATTTGACCAATTTCATAAATGTGATGGTTTTCTATTTGATTTCATTCTTTTTTTCAAGTATTCCGTTATCATGGGTGATTACTGGGAATTCATTTACATTTCTATCAATTACCATTTGGATAGGTATATTGACATTGATTGCATATTTCTTCATCATAATCGGAATCAATTCATTTGACCAAATGGATCTTGAAACATTAGAATCTCCTATTTCAAAAAAGATTAAATTCGTTGTTTTTATACTGATTATGCAATTATCATTGTGGAATATTGTACCTCTGTTATATATCACTATCTTACTTAAAACCAATAATTTATTTTATTACTTATTTATTTGTTATACTTCAATTATTGTCCTTAATTTATACTTCATTAAAATTAGGAAGGATAAAAACCTACCCAATATTAATTTTAATGGAGTGAAACAACTTCCAATGTATTTAATTGCCTTATTAGCAATGGCCTTCGTTTTAATTAGTTTGTCTAATTTGTTTCCGTTTAATTTTAATTATGAAGGGATATCGACAGTTCTGATCTTATTTAATCTTGATTTCAATGAAACAGTGATTCTGATTTTCTTAATTGTGATTGCAGAAGAACTATTTTTTAGATGGTACATTATTAGTTTGTCATTAGAGTATTTCACCCAAAGACAATCGATCTTACTATCTGCGATGTTGTTTAGTTTATTTCATCTAAATCATCCACTGAGTATCATCAATGCATTATTCGCTGGTATATTATTAGGACATGTTCGATTGAAATATAATTCTCTATTCAATTGTATTTTGATACATTTTATCTATAATCTCTTGATAATTTATGGTATTTATTCAGTTATTTGAAATCTAAGCTCACCAATCCCGGATACTCCACATGAAACGTAATCGCCTGGATTCAGTGTTGATATAGGGTCCATATAATATCCTACTCCTTCTGGTGTACCTGTTAATATGATATCTCCCGGTTGAAGAGTAATTACTTGAGATATGTATCTGATTAAAAAGGGAATGTCAAAAATCATTTTTGTGGTATTACTTAATTGTCTTTTATCTCCGTTAACAGTTAACCAAATCTCGTTATCATTTGGATTTTGTAACTCATCAGAGGTAATAATCAAGGGACCTATTGGTAAACTATTATCGAAGCCTTTACCAAATGTCCATTGTTTTTCATTTTGTTGTACGTCTCTTGCAGTTAGATCATTCGCAATAGTATAACCAAATACATAATCTAAAGGATTATCTTCTTCTGATAATTTATTTGCTTCTTTACCCATAATAACTGCAATTTCAACTTCATAATCTAGGAATTGAGTATGCTTTGGATATGGTATTTTTGACATGTGACCGATCATGGATGTTGGATATTTAGTAAATAATAATGGTTTGGTCTCAGGTTGTTTTCCTTGTTCTTCAGAATGTGCTGCATAGTTCCTTCCCACGCATATTATTTTACCCGGTCTTTTTATTGGTGGTAACCATGTAATTGTTTCAGAATTTATATCACAAACGGCTTGGAGTTCTCCTTTAATTAAGTTTGGTAAATCTAGAAATTTTTCAATACCATTTGTATCTCTTGAAAAATTAGATATTGGATACCAATTACTATTTACTACAACACCATACTCCTCATTATTATCTCTAATTATCCTTCCGAATTTCATATTTTTTGACTAAATAAGAGAGTTTAAATCATTTCTATTGAGATATAATGTTTTGATATGTTCGGAATAAATGGTTTTCTATAAAAATTATTAGCCTTATTTGGTATTGAAAATTGATTAAAAATTAAAAATCGATCAAAATGTGAACAAGCTATAGTAAAATTCTTTTTGATAGATGAAGTATTAGAATAAATTGAGGTAGATTCATAATTTGGGATTAAGTACATGGACAAAGACTGGTTCTGAGAAAGCACGATCTAGTCAATCAATTCGAATGTTAATGAAAACTTTACAATATTTAGGGGAGGACGCATTAATCGATGATGCTCGCGTTCGCTCATTTGTAAATGTCGCAACAAAAGTTATTACCAATTTGTTTAATCCAGCACAAAATTATAGTGTAAATGAACAAGTGTCTGTTGTTTTCAACGCACTTGGATGGAGAAACGCTCAAATTAAATTAACTTCAGCAGATAATGCAGAGATTATCCTTGGTTCAAACAGATATTTAGATCAAGATGTGAATAATGTCAATGCACTAAAACTCCTTGCTCGTGTTTTTGCAATCTCATTTGGATCACATCTTCTAAGTAAAAATGTTGATGCGAATGTTGAAATAGACATTCATAATGGTCCAATTTACACAATCAAGGTATTTGGATTTGGTGAACTCAAAACGGAATTATCTGTTGAATCAAAAACTGTAGAAAAAGAGAAAGTAAAACCTGTACAGAAGAAAGAGCAACCCATGATAACAATGGATCATGGAATTTCTACAGATATTGATACTACTCAAATTTTTCTACCAATATTATCAAATAAACTTCCATTAGCTAAATTACAACTTCTCCTTCAAGATATTATGGCAGAATATTCACAATCATGGCATGGACAAAATCCAATCAGCTCAAGTAATTCGACTGAATTAAGTGAAAATTTGATAACCTTGATTAATTTTCTAGGGGACAAAGGTGTTGTTTCAGATGGTTCTGCAGTGAACGCTGGTGCAAAGGTTGGCTCATATTATGCTAGAGCGATCAAACAATCATTTGAAGGTGAAAAATTACTCGTTCAAGAAATTATTGATGGTTCTGTAATCGGATCAATGATCCGTGATATCAAAGCGCGTTCTTTTTGTACATTAAAACCAGGTGAGCGATGTGGTTCGATTGGGGATGAAAAACGTAGAGTGTGTGACTTTAATATGGGTATTTGGCAAGGCTGCTTAAGTAATCTGATGCAGGATAAAGAATTTAAATTTAATGGATTCATCGAAGCAGGAAGAAAAGACCTATACTGCCTGATGGAATTTGAAGTAATCTAGAGAAAATATGACAATTGCTGCTTGGGCTCCTAGCCATGCAACTTTGTTTTTTGCAGTCCCTGCAAAATTTGAAAACCCTGTTAAAATGGGTTCAATTGGAGGGGGTTTTAACTTTAGACATGGTGTAATTACACGAATTTCTGATGGAGTCCATGAAAATACAGTGTACTGGAATGATAAACAAATTGAAGGGCAGGTTACCAAAACCGCCATTCGGTTGTTTAAGCAATTTTATCAAGTTGAGGGTTATTTAACAATTAATCATAGTTCAGACATTCCAATTGGATTTGGTTTATCAACCTCTGGTGCAGGTGCTATAGGGACTGTTCTATGTTTAGATCGCTATTTCAATACAAATGGATCTCAAGAAGATCTATTTCAAATAGCACATGAAGCAGAGCTTCTAAATAAAACCGGGTTGGGCTCGGTAGTTGGTCAAATTACTTCCCATATTGAACTCCGGATGACTCAAGGTGGACCAAAGGTGTGTGAAACTAAATCATTTTTGAGTGATGAAACTTTGATTCTAGCTTTATTAGGTCCACTAAATACCTCTGATGTGTTAAAATCTGAAGTCCAAATGAATCAAGTTACAATTTCAGGATTGTCTGTTTTAGAAGAGGCAGTACAAATCACTGATAACCACTTAATTAAATTCATTCGGTTAGGAAAGAGATTCTCACTATCTTGTGGTTTACTAACTGAACGTCTGAATAGTCTAATTTTATCATTAGAATCGATTGGAGAAATGCATGTTTGTATGGCAATGATCGGCGAAGCATTAATAATTTGTCCAACAAATATTACTTCGGTAATTAATCTGCTCAAGGAAATGAATATTAATTTTATTGAAACTAATATTACTCATGAAAAACCGAAATTACTCGAACCCATACCTTAAATTTTAGATATTCATTTAACGAATTAGAGGTATGGTGATTCCCGATAACCATCCAAGAGCAAAGTCTCTGCATGAGCGTCATAAACTCATTGAAGGTCTACACAATAACATTTTAACTGAGGCGGGTTTAATTGCACATGGTAGAGGGGAAGCATTTGATTATTTATTACATGAACAGACTCATAGATTTGCTGAAAAGGCCATAAAAGCTGCTGCTTCTCAATTGATTCTTGCAAAACATCCCATAATTTCTGTTAATGGCAATACGGCAATCTTAATTCCCGAAGATATGGTTCGTATCGCAAATAAACATAAAATTCCATTGGAAATCAATTTATTTTATAGAAAAGAAGGACGTGTAGAAGCGATAAAAAATCATTTATTGACTTTTGGACTAGATCCAAATTTACTATTTGGTTGTGATAATAGTCAGTATATTGAGATCCAGGAAATATCTCACCTACGGAGGATTGTAGATCGACGAGGTATTTCTATTGCAGACGTTGTGGTTGTTCCATTGGAGGATGGTGATAGAACACAAGGACTAAAAAAATTAAATAAAAAAGTAATCACCGTTGATTTAAATCCTTTGTCACGTACTTCACAGACTGCAGATATCACTATAGTTGATAACATTACACGTGTGTTCACATTACTAGAGAAAGAATTAGATTTGATTACACGTGATGAAGCGCTTGAATATTTGAAAAAGTATGATAATCAAGTGATATTACAAGAATCATTGAGGCAAATTAGGCAATTCAATGAAAAAAATTGAATACAAATATTATTTTTCTCTTTCGCGGATTGCGATGACAACATAATCATTTTCTAAAGCTATTAAAATTTCTCCAGTTGATATATCAATAGTAAAAAAGTTTACTGTCCCTCTTCCCATTTGTTCTACAACTGATTTTGTTCGACCGATTAAGGAAGAAATTAATGCAGCGGCCATTTCTGCTTGATCTCCTCCAAATGAATTATTTCTTGCTCTATAGGCAAGAGGAAATCCTTCTTCATTTGCGATTACAGCAGCAAATACTGATGAATGTGAAAATAATGAATCTAATATAGGTGTAAAGTTAGTTCTAGATAAAATAATAATCTCTTCCTTAATTTTGTTATACTTAATACTATATAGTTATTTAAGGTCTATAAATTTACTGATTTATTTAAAGAAAAATCGGTCAATTGAGAATGTTTACCCATGCGGGAAACTTGTCGAATTGAATTATCAAATTTGTGTAATTATTTA
>Ga0224506_10001617_pt1 | contig 15986 bp, 15 predicted proteins | sample SF_Jan12_sed_USG_2_FD_169108 | JGI IMG/M metagenome (GOLD analysis project Ga0224506, IMG submission 169108) | Sediment microbial communities from San Francisco Bay, California, United States - SF_Jan12_sed_USGS_8_1 | ecosystem: Environmental > Aquatic > Marine > Sediment | place: USA... | reverse complement strand
CACGGCTATCTTAATGTGCTGCATTAATTGTTTTGGCAGTGTGTTGACCAAAATGTTTGTTCAATATCCGGCTGATTCGTCGAGCCGTGGTAAAATCCGGTTCATGCAAAATGAAATTCATCATGTGATCTACATCCGTCAGACGATTGTTCAACGTTTTTTCAATCGTCGCGCCACCCGGTATTTGGGCCGTGGTCATATGATTTTTTTGTACGACATTGCCGTAGGTATCGTATCGATAGCCACCAACCGAAAGTGGGCCTTGAGTCAATGCATAAATTTGATTGTCTGAGCCAACTAAATGAGTCAGCAGTAACGTACCAGACACTAAACTGCGTGCATCACCCATAGATGTAACATTGACATCGATTTTATCACCAGCTTGCGCATACGGTGGCAAATTTGCAGTAATCATTACACTTGCTGAGTTACGGCTTCGTAACAATCTTGCATCGACATTCACACCAAACTTGCGAAGCGTGTTGCTGATGGATTGTTTGGTTGCATTCGCACTTTGAGAATCACCGGTACCGGCTAAACCCGTTACAATACCATAGCCAATTAATTGGTTGTCGCGTGAAGCTTCGACGCGTAGCAAGTCTTTCAGACGAACGCTACCGGGCGTTGCTAACACATTCTGTGACACGAGAATCGTGGTAATAAAAATAATCAAACGATAAGACATTTCACTAAAACAACCAGTTAAAAAAACGTGTAACAATACCCGGCTTCTCACGATTACTGAGGAAGCCCTCGCCTTTGTATTTCAAAACGGCTTCAGCGATTTTTGTTGATAAGATTGTGTTATCACTACCGATATCAATCGGTCGAATACGACCAGAAATATCTATTGTTTGTTTCTCATTGTTAAACTCAATGACTTGGCTGCCATGAATCATTAGATCGCCGTTGGCTAAAACCGATTGAACGATGACGGATACGCGTGCTACGAGCTTACCGGCACGACTGGTTTTCGCGCCGCCATCAAAGTCATTGGATACACCGACGTCACCGTTGATCAATGGTTTGGATGATGTAAGTGCATTAACACCCACGCTGGTGCGTTTACTTGCACCCGTGTCAGTGCTGGTCGTGGCGGTGGCATCTTCATAAATTAATACCGTTACGATATCGCCAATCCGAGTGGCATGTTGATCCGCAATGAGGGCTTGATATTGATCTTCACGAAAGACGCCGCCGCCGGTATCGGCGACACTACTATTGCCATCGCAAATTGCCAAAACAAGCATAGTCAGTAAAGCCATTCGTCTAATGGGTGCTTGCATAATTTTGCCCTCTGACCCTGACGGAAAATATTTTCTGACTTGTTGTATTCTGTACGCGAATTTCGTCTCCAATTTCACCATCTGATAAAGCAATCGCTTTTATTTCAATAGTGACATTTCCTGATTGACTACGAACCGAGACCGATTGACCGGCTTGTACTGCCGGCATTCGTTTAAGATCGTGTTCGGTGACAATAGCGCCACTCGATAATGCACGCGCAGTGATGAACTCGCTTAACTGTTCCAAGCGTTGTATCGGCTGTCCGTTTGTCTTTGTAAGATCAATCGTGACAGGGATTAAATTGTGTGGCTGCATCGTTTGACCGGAGGTATAAGCACGGGTGGTTTGAAAACCGAGTGCTTGCGCTTCAATTGTATAGTGAACAATTATGCGATGATAAAGCGTGCCATTGATAGAAATCCGACACTGCGCATTGACCTGAACGATCCGTGATGCGGGCATTGCTTCGCAGTCAATCTGTGGGTTTACATTTGTCGGTATCACAATATTGGTATAACGGCCACTTGGTGTATGAGTTATTTGCAACTGGTCAATCGCCAAGGACGAAAAGTAATGATCGAGCGCTTTATTTGCCTTGGCTAAATACGTTTGTTTTGCAATAAACTTTGTATCGCGGCTCACGGTAATCTGTTTGCTACCCTGGATGCGCAGACGCTTGCGATCACGGCCCATAATGTTCGCTAATCGGGCTTGAATTTGTGCTCGATCATAAACAACTGTTTGCTCAAGTCGCGGAAGTTTGAATAATGGAGTCGACGCATAACGGTTTAGTTGAGGCGTTAACGCTCCCTGGCTAATACTTTGTAAGTCAACCCATGTTTGTTGGGTACTCAACGCTGGTTTAAGTGTTAGCACAAGTGTGGTGTTCGACATGCTCTGTGATTGCACCAGACTGCTGATCGAACTTAGAACCATCACGACTACAAAATATTTCATTGTTGTGCTACCGCTTAATTTGGTTTATTAAACTCATAATCTCATCTGAGACTTGCGCCACTTTTGAATTTATTTGATAAGCACGTTGCGCCATCATCAGATTGGTCATTTCCTCGACCAAGGCAACATTCGATGTCTCAAGATAGCCTTGCGCGACCAATCCGGTATTGTTTTGGCTGGGTTGATAGACCATTGCATCACCCGATGCGCGTGTTGCTTGGTATTGATTATCGCCGATTGGCAACAATCCACTGTTGTTAGAAAATCGCGTTAAACTAATTTCACCCAACACACTTAAATCCTTATCGCCAGCGAGGCGAGCTTTCACTAATCCGGTTTCTTCAAACACGAGATCTTCCACATCCGACGGAATCTGTATGCCATTGCCGACAAGATAGCCATCGTTATTGGTTAGGTAGCCTTGGTCATTGACTTGAAATGAGCCGGACCGTGTGTAAGCTTTATTACCGTTTGGTAACTGTATTTCAAAAAAACCATCACCACTAATAGCCAAGTCCAGTATTCGATCTGTGGCTTTCAAATCCCCCTGGGCAAACATTTTTTGCGTCTGGCCAATACTTGTGCCGAGCCCTAAAATCGGTAACGTTTGTGTCGCATCGGGGCCTTGTTGAACTGCGGCATAAATCAGATCCTGAAAGTTCACGCGTGTTTTTTTGAAACTGGTTGTATTGATGTTGGCAAGATTGTTGGCAATGATATCGATCATTGTTTGCTGTGCATTCATGCCGGTACTGGAAATTGTGAGTGCATCGACCATAATTACAACCTCTTTTATAACTTGGCTAAATCATTAATTGCTGAATCCAACATGTCATCGTAGGCACGCACCATTTTTTGAGTCAGTTCAAAATGGCGGGTGAGTTTCATTAACGACAACATTTCATCAAGTGGCTGCACATTCGATTGCTCTTTATGTGCCTGATAAACTAAGATGGTTTGATCCTGATCTTCAACGGCTTGGGCCTGACGAAGTTGATACAGCCCCACACCGGCTCGATCGATAAGTGATGGATCCGCTTGTACGCCAATTGCCAATCGATCAACCATTTGCTCATCAACATAGATCGTTCCCTGCGAAGTTATTTTAAATTGATCGTTCTCCAAGAAAATCTCACCTCGCTCTCCCACCACGGGAAAACCCTGGCCATTAACCAGTCGTCCTTGTGCATCGAGTTGCATAATGCCGTTACGCGAATACATCGCACCATTGGGTGTTTGTACCGTGAAAAATCCCGGTCCGGCAATCGCTACATCCAAGGGGTTGCCGGTGTGCTTCAAGCTACCGTTGCTGAAATCTACTTGTTGATTTACCGAGGTGACTGCGCGATTGGCGGTACCGACGTCCTCGAGAAAATCACTCAACGTGTTTGCAAACGCCGAAGGATTAAGTTGTGTTAACGATTGAATCCGTTTAAAGCCGGGTGTATTGATATTGGCTAAATTAATACTCGCATTCGTCAAGTGCTGTAAATCACTATTCATGCTTGACTTAACGATCGCTAAAATATCCTGACTCATTTTTTTACACCTTTATGAGACGTTGACCATTCCAAATGAATTGAGCTGCACTGTGGTCGGGACCTCCGCCATCGATACCACGGATAAGTGCGGAACTGTTCGCTGAGTAAAATGACGAATAAAATAACGTAGCTCAGGCGCGCACAATAAAACCGGCATGAGGTTTTTACTCATCATTTTCTCCATTTGCGCTAATAGGCGAGCCACAATTTGTTGTGCTAATTTCGGTTCGAGTATCATCGAGGGTCGACCATTTCCATCTTTGATACTCGTCGCCATCGTGCGCTCAATCGATGGCTCGAGTGTGAGCACATGCAGTTGACCGTCACTGGCCAATAAATTTTGGCAAATCACGGGTCCTAGGGCATTTCTCACCAATTCTGTTAAACGTTCAGGCTCTTTGGTTTGTCGGCCATGTTCGACTAAAACTTCTAATATCAAGCGGAGGTTTTTGATACTGACTTCTTCATTGAGTAGATTCTGAAGTACGCGTTGCACCTCACTGAGTGACAACACATTGGGCACCAACTCTCCAACTAGACCTGAATCGCGTTCTCTGACTTTATTCACCAAAATCTCGGTGTCAGCACGGGTGAGTAATTCGGCTGCATGCCGCTTTATTCGCTCGGTTAAATGCGTTAAAAGTATTGTTGCTGGATCAACCAGTGTATAGCCGGCTTGTTTGGCTTCGCTTTTTTGATCGGGATTAATCCATATGGCATCCAAGCCATAGGTCGGATCTTTGGTTTGTTCACCAACCAAGGTTTTCTGTACTTGGCCAGGATTAATCGCTAGCCAACCTTCGTTATGCAATTTACTGTCACCAACCTTTGCACCATTAATGTGTATTTCATAATTATTTTTACCCAGTTGCGGGTGGTCTCGTAGGTGTACCGACGGAATAATCATTCCCATATCCAAGGCAAATTGTTTGCGGAAGGCACTGATGCGATCATTGAATACGGCATTTTCTTTGATCAACGGAATAAGCGATTTGCCGATTGAGACTTCAATGGCTTCGACGCTCATCATATCCAATAGATCATCGTCTGCATCGCTGGATTCATCGTCATTTGTCTGAGCCGATGGTTCATCGGATCGCCGATAGGCAATTACCGCCAAGACCCCAATAGCGACAAGCATCAGTAGTACTGGCCAAGCCGGTATACCGGGTAGCATCAGCAAGCCAAGCAAACCAACGCCAATAATGACTAGTGTTTTCGGGTAGGCTGTTATTTGTTTGGTGATTTCCTTGCTAAGGTACTCGTCGCTAGCGGCGCGTGTCACAATAATTCCAGTGCCCGTGGAAATTACCAAGGCTGGTATTTGAGTGACAATCCCATCACCGATTGTTAGTAAGGTGAACGTATGAATTGCATCGCCCCAAGCCATACCTTTTTGTGCAATCCCAATCGTTAGCCCACCGATAATATCGATGAGAATAATAATTATACCGGCAATCGCATCGCCTTTTACAAATTTGCTTGCGCCATCCATCGCACCATAAAAACTGCCTTCTTTTTCTAATTCTGCTCGCCGCGCTTTTGCTTGTTCTTCATTGATTAAACCAATATTTAGATCTGCATCAATACTCATTTGTTTGCCGGGTAAACTATCCAGTGTAAACCGTGCAGCAACTTCAGCGACGCGCTGTGCACCATTGGTCACTACGACGTATTGCACGACAATCAACACTAAGAAAACAATAAGGCCAATCACATAGTTGCCCCCAACCATATGCGTGCCGATCGACTCAATGACTTTACCTGCATCGGCATCGCTTAAAATGAGGCGGGTCGCGGCAATATTTAGTGATAGTCGAAATAACGTGGCGATCAACAATAAGGAGGGGAATGTGGAAAACTTAATCGGTTTGTCGACGTAAAAGGTCAGTAGCAGAATGAGCAATGCAAAACTTAGGTTGGCAATCAACAAAAAATCCAGCAGACCCGCCGGAATCGGTGTGAATAGAATGAGTAGAATTCCTACAATGCAAACAACAAGCACTAAATCACTATGCCGTTCCGTCGCATTTGTTATTAATTGTTTTACTGACATAACTGCGCCTACAAGCATCATAATCTGAAAAATCATTCATATTTTTCGGATTGCCCAACTATATGGTCTGTATAGCTATCGGCAACGAATGTGATATTTGAAGTGCGCACTAACTGGCACAGCCAATAATATCAACGAATCGATTAAATCGATATGTTTGATATACGGATTCTTAGTCTAAAAGCACGCCTGTTGTGAATCGTTTTGAGCGGTTTAGTGTTGTTGGTTCGTGGAAGTCGTATAGATACGCGCGAGAATTCTTGCGACGACTGAAAAATATTCACTCGAGATGGTTTGTTCAATCTCAATATCACGAAAAAGTTGCCGAGCGAGGGGCTTGTCTTCAACAATTGGTACTTGAAAACGATAAGCAATATGTTTCATTTTTTGAGCAAGTTCGCCGGCGCCTTTTGCGACTACTTTCGGCGCATTCATGGCGTTACTATCATAGATCAGGGCAATTGCAATATGGGTGGGATTGGTGATGAGCACGTCGGCTTTTTTTACGTTTGCCACGGCGTTGACTTGTTTTAGACGCTCTGCTTGTATTTGTTTGCGTTTAGACTTTATATGTGGATCTCCCTCACGGCGCTTGAATTCTTCTTTGATATCACGATGACTCATGCGCATCTTCTTCGCGAATTCCAATCGCGAATACACTAGGTCAATGATAGCGATTAACACAAACACCAATACCAGGGGAATCAACACTATAAATGACAAGCGAAGTAATATAGCGAAATGCGAATGCGGATCGACTTGCATCACGGAAAAAATACGAGGCAGCATCCAGTGCAGGGTGAGTGCCGCCGTCATCGCGAACAGTCCAAGCTTTAATAAGGTCTTACCGGTCTCATATATCATCCGTTTGGAGAATACGCGTTTAAACCCCTTAATTGGGTGCAATCGGTTGATATCCGGTTTTAACGGGTGAAAGGAAAATATCGGTCCGGTCTGTACCAAATTCATGATAATTGCGACGACGAAAAATAAGAGTGTTAGTGGCCAAAATATTTGGAAGGTATTTTCAAGAATGAGCGCGAGCAGTTGCACTGAATTCGAGGTGTCCAGCGCAAAATCCGTTGCAGACGTTAGTAACTTGCGATTCAAGTTAAAGAATTGATTGGTAAAGGTGTCACTTAACAGCACCAGAATAAACAAACCCGCAGACAGTACAAACAATGAATTGAATTCTTGGCTTTTTGGGACTTGGCCGCGTTTCTTGGCTTCTTGAAGCCTAAACGGCGTCGCCTGTTCGGTTTTTTCTTCGTCTTGAGATTCTTCAGCCATGTTATTGAAGCAATTGTTGCCAGAACAAAAACAAACTTTGATAATTTTTACTCAGCACGGGACTGATGTAGCTTAGCGAAATCATTAACACAAAAATGCCGAGCAATATTTTGATCGGCAAGCTCATAATAAACATATTCACTTGTGGCATGGTTCGGGCCATATAGGCCATTAAAAAATCAACGAGCAATAGGGAAATAATAACGGGTATGACCATCATCACACCGTGAAAAAACATGATGCCAGCATACTGGATGAGCGGGCTTAGGGTTAACTGCTCAAAGCCTGAACCCGGGGGCATTTTTGAAAATGAATATGCTAATCCGCGTATAAGCTGATGATGACCATCCAGTGCTAAGAAGGTAACGATCCCGACTGAATAAAGTAGTGTACCGATTAACGGATTCTGATTTTTCGTGACCGGATCGACTAAGCTCGCGACCGCGAATCCCATTTGCATATCGAGAATGCGGCCACCAAATAAATAAGCCGAAAATGCGACGAGTACCCCAAAGGCAAGCATAAACCCGATAAAGAATTCAAATAGAATGAGATCAAGTACACCGGATAATTGATTCGGTGATGAAACCGGTTGGATACCTAGTGAGACAAATAGAAAAAACGCCAAACTATAAGCAAAAAGATAACGAACCTGATGTGGCACTTGGCCGAAACTAAAAACTGGCGAAAATAGAAAAAGAACGGATACCCGAACCGAGATCAAGAAAAGCGTCAATAGTGTGTTTGATTCGATTTGAAAATCCATGATTAGAGCATCATAGGTATGCTCTTAAACAAACCGCTTGCGTAGTTGGTGAGCACATCCAACATCCATGATCCGAGAATAATTAGGCATAACGCGACGGTAATGATTTTGGGCACAAAGGTCAGTGACATTTCTTGAATCTGTGTTACCACTTGAAAAACACTGATGACCAAGCCAACCGCCATACTCAATCCAAGAATCGGCAAACAGATCAATAATGCGGTCCATAACATTTCCGACGATAAAGCTATAGCGAAATCGTTACTCACGATGAATCCTAACGGTCGTTATTGAGATCAACGCATCATCTAATGAAGCCGCTGATGTCGTTTAAGTAATTCTTTGATTTGTTTGCCTGCCGGCGAGTCAACATACGCTCGCAATACGTCGGCCATTGTCCAATCAAACGGAGCAAACGGTATTTTGGCCAACAATTCCTTTGCTTGGGCTTCGCTAGGCATTTTGTCCTGTTCAATATTTTTCAATGAGCTTTTTACAATGAAGCCCAAGGTGTTTTCGGGATCGCTTGCCGATAACTCCGTAAGTAATCGTTGGCACTCTTCGTGATCATTTTTCATTAAATAGACAAAGGCAAGACCTGACATTGCATTTTCATCATCAGGCTCGGTTTGATGTAGTTCAGAAAAACGTGTAAATGCGTCATCGACATCGAGACGTTTAACGGCAAGCCATCCCATGCTAAAAACCGCCATGCGATTTTGTTCATCAAGCTGCAACACTTTTTCAAATTCAGTTTGTGCAGCTGTGTTATCGTCTATCATCATCAAGGCATAACCCAAGGTTAAATGCGCTTCTGGGTTATCCGGTTCGTAAGCAATGGCTTTTTCTGCTAGATGAATTGCTGTATCGGTATTAAAACTTAGCAAGGCCACTTGTGCATCAAGGCATAGCGCTGCCACATTTTGACGATCCTGATCGAGAATTTTCGCCGTACAACCCATTGCATCGGTTAAGCTACCACGTTCAAGATGAATGTAAGCCGAAATTTCCATGGCTTCTAGTTGTTCGGAATCTAAATCAAATGCCTGATTTAACGCTTTAAGCGCTGCATCGGAATCACCGAGCTGGTCTTCACAAAGCCCCAAATAATAAAAAAACTGACCATTGCTTTCATCGAGCTCAGTCGCCGATTGCAAAAACGATTTCGCCTCCGTGAAATGTGTTTGGCATAAATCGATAAACCCGCGATTGAATAGTAACGCCGGTGCTTGAGGGTCAATGTCGAGGGCCTGATCTATGAATTGGCGAGCGTTATCCCAATTTTTGGCGTCAATCTCGAGAGTTGCCATTTCATTGAGTAAAACAGGATTATCCGGTTGTTGATCAAGTAACATCTGTAGGGTGTGACGCGCTTTATCCAATTCACCCGTATCACGATAGCACTGCGCTAGATCCCTGGCCAAGTCGAGGTTGTTGGGGTCTAATTTTTGAAAGTTTTCGAGTGATTTTATTCGTTCTTGTAATGTTTGTTGACTCATCCCTGCTTCCTGCATCGCCTTGTACTATTGTTTCACGTTATATCGCGCGTTTTCTACAAAACTGTAAGCCATTCAAACCCAATCACTCAATTAAGCGGGTTTGTATTGTATCCAACGCAAGCGAAGCAGAACGAGTAAAGCCAATAACCACAACAAATTTATCGACATGGAGCCCACTTTCTTTTCGATACCGGGTGGTACTTCGTCAGGCCCATGCCCGTTGCCAGGAAACAGCTCGACTAAATCGGGTTCTTCACTACCACTTCCACCATCGGGCGGTGGTGGTTCACTATCACCCCCATCACCTGTGTCAACACTAGGATCAGGATCATTATCCACGATTCGTAATCCAACATTCGTCAGAGTGCCTAACACGGCACTACCGGTTGGATTTTGAATGTGTACATGAAAATCTTCGTCAGACTCAAACAATGTATCATCGACGATCGTAATCGTTATTAATTTGTCAGACGCATCACCATCCACCCAGCTTAAGCTGCCACTAAGTGGTACAAAATCTTCACCGGATATCGCGGTGTCACTGAGGCCTAAATAGTCCACTGACACTGAAAAATCTGATCCACCCGTCCGCGACACAGGAATCGTTATGGTTCCTGCCGATTCATCATATGCGAGATGACTCGAATCTAAATTAATACTCAGTGTTCCGGGTTGCGCTAATACCGCACCGGCTTCATAGGCACCGATATCGCAAGCACCGTCATCACGACGTTGAAATGCACCATCAATACTTGGACAATCCGTATTCGAGGCTTGATTGATTGCAGGACTATTTGCCACCAGTGCATGCACAACATGTGTTGCATCCAATGTGGCCAACACTGGGTCAGTGCTCTCGGTGTCGTTTGTGTTCGTGAACGTACAACTGGTGTCGTCGCTAAGATTGTGATCAAGCGATATTACACTACCAAAGCAATTCACTTCGCTAGCCACATTGGCCACAATTGAATTCTTAATATTCAGCGTTGCGCCATTGTTATAAACATTGTGTCCGCCATTATGCGCGAATGTTGAAAAGTTGAGATTTGCATTACCGCTTGCTAGAAACAAGCCACCGCCTTGTCCGGCATCATTGCCACTCAAGGTCGTGTTGGTCAAATTCAATGTACTGGCGTTTGAATAAATTGCGCCACCATACGTCACCGATACGGTTGGACTGTTTGCTTGATTGGTTGCCAATGACACTGCGTTGAATTCCAATACTGAATTAGTATCGGCATAAATCGCACCCCCCAATGAGCCGTTACTATTGGTAAAATTGCCAATAAGCTTGGTGCGATACATTGTAAGACTCGCGCTATCTAATACGTGTATTGCGCCACCACTGACGATCGCGCTGTTATTGTTAAGCTGGGTTTCGCTGATTGATGCCGCACTATTTAGTACCATTGCGCCACCACTAAAGTCGGCGGTGTTGGAATCAATCGTCGAAAGGGAAACCGTTAAACTTGCATTATTCAGATATAGACCGGCGCCATCATTTGCTAGATTGGCGTCAATATGGGTGCTTTCAACCGCCACGCTACCAGTCTCCGCGAACATAGCGCCGCCGAGGTACGCCGCATTACTGGTTAAGGTGGAATGATTAATCGACAGACTGGAACCCGCATGGAAAATCCCACCACCACTTCCGCTAACGGTGTTATCACGGATGACCACCTGATTAAGCGTTAACACACCATGGTTAAGAATCGCTCCGCCATCACCAGACATGATCGCGCCTCGTTTTAGTGTAAGGTCATTCAGCGTAAGTTGGCTTGTATTCACAACATGTAAAACACGATCGAGATAATTTGCATCGATTATAGTGGTACTGGCTGTTTGTCCTGTAATGCTAAGATTATCCGTGATGTCTAAATCACCGCTTGCAGCAGCATCTTCGTTTTGATTGTTTTGTGTGAAGGTGTAGGTCGTACTATCAAGAAAAATATGATCAGGCCCAGCCAATGCATTTGCCTGTTGAACAGCAGCACGTAGACTACAGTAACCACTCGCGGTTAAACAAATACCATCACCGGTATTGGAATCAACTTCATCTAGGTTGGTTGTTACAGTGAAGTCAGCCGCGAATACATGGGCGCTGCCGAAAATAAATAGAAGGATCGCTGCACAGCGGATTACACCTCGCATACCAACAGTTTTTTTGTTCATTTGCCTAACCCCAACCATAATGCCAAGCTTGCCAGTCTAGAAGGACAGACCCAATACAACACATGGATCCGATGTTAACTTATCCATTTATTTAATTATGTGTTTATCAAGATACTGGAAAACTGAGACTAAGTTGGCAGTTTGTGTTTAGAGCGGTTTCTTATACTCATTGTTAAAACGATTAGAAGATACCAAAGTGAAACTGACCCGAAATCGAGAAGCCACTCGCTTCAAAAGCGCTCATTGTCGGCTGGTCGAGGCCGTCGATGAAGCGATAGCTAAGACTGGCACTGAGTTTAAGGTGCTTGATCACATTGATGACAAGTGACGCCTGAGGCTCGACGACCAAGAACTTATCTAAGAATTTTTTCGATAATGGATTGTCAACAATAGCGCCTAATCCGGCCGACAATGTTGATGCAAAATACAGTAGACGATTGGAACGATGCTGATAGCCAAATACGCCGTTTACATTCGTAAGGTGATATTGCGTACCCGGCAATTTTTTTACACTGCTGCTGGCATTAATACCGAGAATGAGTTGTCGATTAAAAAATCCAACTAACTCTGCACCTGCTTGATAATTAATTTGTTCACCAAAACTTGTCAGTTTTAAGAATGGTCCACCAAGCACACCGATATGCTTAATTTCATCACCGAGTAAGGTATTGGTTTGTGCATGCAAGCCCATCGGGGAAATTAAAACAAATAGTAAAGTTAGGTGAAATACGCGATGGCGCATATTCGGCTATCCTTAGTTTGGTTTTATTCAACTGCAGCTTATATCGGTTTAATATTCTAATTCTAAAGGAATTCAGCTGGGTGATGATAGCTATTGCGTTACGGTCAAATTGAATTCGATTAAACGGCTGGGATCACTATTGCGCACTTGAATGTAATATGGCAAATCTGCTGAGCTAGGTGATGAAACTGTAATGCTATCCGCGCCTGGATTGAGCGCACCTTGAATAAGAACGGCAGACGGGTCCAAAGGTGATTTATCCCACAAGTAGAGATTTGCGTCACCACTAAGCGGCACTAAGTCAATAGTGAACGCCGAGCCGTTTGAATTAAATCGGTACACGATATGAGAGTCAAACAACTTATGTTGTACCATGTCGTTCGCAACCAGTGAGTTCTGCGTAATGGTTAAATTGTAGTTTGTCTCGGCAAATACACTGGACGCATTGATAACGTAGACATAGTAAGTAACCGATTGATAGGGTTCATAGGTAAAAAAATCAAACGGCGTGTCTAATACACTGCTATAGGTGGAAAAGTCCCGGACATTGCTTGGTGCAGCGTAGTCTGGATGCAGATCGAGTAAGAATATATCTGCGTCACCATCGAGCGACTGCACATGAAATTTGTACACCTGTCCGGCTTCTAAGTTGATTTTCCAAATTGATTTGGAGGAAACGGTTGCTTCGATTAACTCACCGTTGGCTGTGAGAAAACTAAGCCCCGCATCTGGATCATCGGCAACAGGCTCTTTATTACCTGCGCAAGCGGACATGCTTAGCATGCCCGCGAGGCTGATACATTTGAATACTTGCCGAAACTCAATCGTTCTGAAAGCCATTTTCACACTCGGCATTATTGTGTGACTTGAATCGTGTAGTCTGTTAACTCTTCCACGATAAAGGTTGCTTGAAAGTAGTACGGTGAATTGGTTACTGTTGGACCATCCATCGTGATTGAATCAGTACCCGTGTCAAACGCGCCGACCAAAATGTTTGCATTAGGATCATTAGGTGGTCGATCATAGATAAACAAATTCGCTTCTCCAGTTGTCGGCACTAAATCAACTGTAAAAGGGCCGCCATCTGAAAAGAAACGGTAGGTCATTCGATAGGACATCATAAGGCCCGCCATCGGCGTACCTGAACTTAAATCCGCGATCTCTGTTTTCAGATTGTAGGTTACAGGATCTGTGATTGTGCCAAACGCAAGAATACCAATGTGATACGTTGTATTGGTGAGCGGTACGAAAATGACTTGATCCTTCGATGCATCAGTAGGATGAAAATTTCGCGATTCGACCACAAGGTTTGTATCACTGTCCAGGACTTTGATAATTATGTCGTTAATGCCTGTTTCCTCAATCGTGATGGAATAGGGCACACCGGCTTGGACATTTAAGTCATATGAGGTTATGTTTTCCATGGTTGATTGTTCATAGACAACGCCATCAAACTTTAATACAGGGTGAGAGTAATCGACGACACCGTCAGTTGTGGTATTGGTGTTGTCGTCAGCCGTTTCATCTTCGCATCCGATTAGGAATATCGCGAAAAGACAAAGCAGCACAACTTTAAATTGAATCTGGGAAAACATGATACACCTCGTTAATCACTATGTAACTAAATGTATCCATGAAAATCAGAAAGTGTTTAGCATCAGATCGCATTGAATCTGTGACCGGATACACAAGTTTGAGTTGTTTTCTGTCAATTCTAGACCGGTAGTCAGACTTGATTTAAATTAATCTAACTACTCGTTTATTCTCAATTAGTGTTCTTAATCTAGGTGTTTTATCCGGTCTTGGCTCTTCGGTTTTTAGAACGCCAAATTCTGTGATGCTCAAAATAGGTAATATCATTTTCGGTTTTTTTGCAATAATTTTTTAGAAAAAATAACTACCATTCTCTAGATTTCAACAACGTCGAAAAAATAAGACAGCAATTTTTCGCGGAAGAATTTTGATTGAATTCATGACTAATTTTCTAAAACGTCAATATCAACAAATATGTTCAAATCTATACTATTCACCAGCGCATGACTGCCTCATTTTGGTGTTATACGAATCCACAGATTGGGTTGCGGTCTTTAAATCATCTTCTTCCTCAAGTAGTAAATGTTCTCTGATCGTTAAGTAATTCATTTCGTGTAATGTGCCAAAGTCAAGAGTTAGAAGCATACCTACGCCACCAACATTCACAACGCCGCCTAAAATCCCCACACCAATGCTCAATTTACCCAGCGCAGCAGGCCCCCACATTGCAATGCCTATCGATTGTATTGCTAACGAACGTAAGGCGACTTTGTTGATTTGATTTCGCCTGTCGAGATAGGGCTGTATCCGTTTCATGTGTGTATTGGTTAGCGCTTCGTTTTCAAGTTTAGGCAACACCTCTGGTAGTTTGAGCGCTTTTGCTTGACCGTATTGGTATAGCGCTAGACCTTGCGATGTCGTTTCTAGCGTTTTCACAATTGTTACAAGTTCATTACCGGCGGTCTTTGAGCTAGATTGTCTGGCTTTTGTAACGATTTTTGAGGGTACTGCTTGTAAGAAAAATTTTTGTTCGCATTCATTCTTTGGTGCGCCGGATACCAGTTCAATCGGTTTATCGATTTGTACAATGTTAGGTCCTACACTACACGCGCTACCAACTGTAGTGATGGACAAGATAAGAACTAAGAATTTCAATTTCTGATACAAGCTATCCATAGCAAGTATCTCCCTTGTTGAAAAATAATATTTGATTGACGCAAATATTGAGCCTGAATTGGATTTTTATTAAGTGAAATTGTATGAACGGTTTTTTTGGGAAGGTAAATCTTGGAGTCGAATTTCGCTAAAATAGAAAGATACGATTAATTGCGCTTTAAACGTAGTTTGTCAATTTGCTTGGCAAAGCTTTCATCCATGCATTTAGTTTGCTCGTCATAGTTTAACTTGGTTTTTGCTTGGCAGGTTTCGATTTGAACGTATACTTGCATCGGTCCTTTGATTAAGTACGTCTAGTATGCAAACCTGATAAGTAAACATTCTAACTGAAACTGGGGTGAACATCTAAAATATTTCTTGAAATAACTTGATTCGGAGGGCGTGTCCATATATGTCCCGCAATTGATTAATTGCCCTTTATCTTACCTGCCTTATTTCTCCATTTTTAAATAAATATATCTCATAGGGCTTTGTGCTAGTTTTGTTAAATGATGCTCTTATACCATCATTTTTGAAACCAAACGAAGCATACGCTCCACAATTACCAAATTCTGGCGACATGTGCTTAACACCCTTCACATCTAATTCAATTATTCTAAACTTGGCATTGCAGCCATTCTTTTTGTTCTCTAAAGAGATAACTAAAAATCGAGCTTTCCTATCTTGTGGATGATGGTATCTTATGCTGCCCAAATTGAAATTTTGCTCCTCTAAAAGAAGTATGTTTTCTAACATTAAAGTAATATGAGTCTGACCAGCTTGAATATCTTTAGTGACTACGGTAAAGTTTCCGGCAATAGTTTTATGCTCATCCTTACGATAAAATAAGTCAGTTGCATTTTTCTCAGAAAGATCAACTGGCTTTGCATTTTTATCGATTAATTTTCCTTCATGGTATTCCCAGTTTCCGTTCGGATTATCAGGATGCATTGCTGGCATTGTTATGCTTAGGCTATTTTTTTCAAGG
>Ga0224506_10001616_pt1 | contig 15989 bp, 13 predicted proteins | sample SF_Jan12_sed_USG_2_FD_169108 | JGI IMG/M metagenome (GOLD analysis project Ga0224506, IMG submission 169108) | Sediment microbial communities from San Francisco Bay, California, United States - SF_Jan12_sed_USGS_8_1 | ecosystem: Environmental > Aquatic > Marine > Sediment | place: USA... | reverse complement strand
AATTAATAAATGATTTTCTAGATTAGAATAACATGCGTGATTTTAATATCATAAATGCACACCTATATACAACAGGAATAGGATGGTTCACTGCAGAAGGAGAAGTAAGTGGAAATAGTATATTATTTCCAGTAAATGATGATAATTTTGATGATTTTCTTAAAACTTCGATAATATCAATAAAAGATAATTCTACAATTATTACCAATACCAGTTTTGAAACATTTGATGCTGCTCAAAGAAGTAAACGATTTACGGGTTCTCAAATATCATCTTCTAATGATAAAAATTTGTTCTCATCAACCAATGCCGTATTAGGATTGGTTTCATTTCTAAGAGGAAAAAATGTTACTATTATTCTTAAAAACACAAAAAATGGACCTAAGAAAATTGAAGGTAGAATACTGGGTTATGAATCCATTACTTCACATTCGGATGATAAAACGGGAAAGATACCTGTAATTTCAATCTTGACGGAAGATAAGAAAATAGAATTCATAAACGTCAATGATTTTGATTCTATCATTCCTGTGGAAGAGACCGTCAAAAAGAAACTGGACGAATTTCTGGAATTCATTTTAGCTCAAACAAATGTTGAGAAATCGACCAATTTGCGATTAGACTTGCTTGAGGCAGGAGATCATATAATTAGAATTAGTTTTCTTGCTAAAATCCCTTCATGGAAAATCGCATATCGCTTATTAGTCCATAAAGAATTGCAATATGGAGAGGTAGGACCAATGACATTAGAATTGAATGCCATAGTAGATAATACTACCTTAATAGACTGGAAGGATACCTTAATGACCTTATCTACTAAAACTCCGGTTACATTCCAATTAGATTTATCTTCACCAAAAAATAAGAAAAGACCTGAAGTTGAGTTAGATGAAAATGATAATTTAATTCCACCCAGATTAAATGTTAGTAGAGGATATGATGATACCAAAGAAAAGGACATAAGTAGTGCAAAAATTATGGGAGGTTCAAATTTGATGAATGCATTTAGTAGTTTGAAAAAATCAGCACCAGCAGGAGGATTAGGTGGTGGACCTTCATTAGGTGCACCTACAGCACCTTCTGGTGGACCACTATCAGGACCATCTGAAACTACCTCAACTGTTAATTATGATTTCCAATATTCTAATAAACAAAAACAACAAGAACGATTAGATCATATAACAGATGAATCTTTTTACCATAAAAGTTCAATTGATTCTGCAGATAAATTGGATCAAGGTGATGTAGAATTTCAAATCAAACATCTTGTAAATATAAAAAATGGTGAGAGTTCAATTATATCCCTAGCACGAGAAGAACTACAAGGAAACAAGATTTTATATTATAATTTCTTCAATCATAAAATTCATCCATTCAAAGTAATAGAATTTAAGAATGATTTAGGATACCCATTGATCTCAGGTCCTATTTCTTTAGTAAGTTATACTGACCAAGGATTGAGTTTTATGGGTGAGGCAATAATTCCAAGGGTAAATAAGGGATTAGAATTTTTCATAACTTATGCTTTGGAAAATAATGTTTTCATTGATTATTATATTAAACGTGAAACTAAACATTCTCATTTTGAGATAGAAGGGTATAAAGCGATAAAGCACAGTATCCAATACATCTATTATAATTTTGAGATTGATAATTCAACAGAGGATAAATTACAGATATATCTCTCCATTTCTTCAGATAAGGATTTTGAACCTGAGAAAGGTCAAGAAATAAAATATAAAATAAGAAGAAATGAAACAATTGCTATTGTAGATGTTGATGCAAATTCAGTGAGAAAACTAAAATTTACCATGAAACGATTAATAGCCCATTCTGTGCAATTATCAGTCTTAAGAATGGAACAACTAGAAGAGTTAATCGAGGATTCAGGATTAACAGAAGAAGACAAGAAAATAGCAAGATACCTATTTGAATTGAATTCAAAGCTGAAGGATGTAGAAATGAATATATTTGAACTCCAAACTAAATTGAAGAATTTAGATAATAGACGAAATCAAATAAACAATACGCTTAAAGTCACCCGGGAAGGCAGTCCAAAAGAAAGTGAACTAAGAAATGCCTATATGGCAGAATTAAACGAAATAGATAGTAAATATAAGGAGCTAGATACAGAATTACAAAAGTATCAGGATGAGGCTGGAAAAATACGACTAAAGAAATCGAAGCCACTGGAAATGACTTTTGCAGAGGCTAAGAAGAATCTTAAAAGCAAATCATAGTTACAATATATCAAATAGATTTAACTAAAACATAGAATAATATTAATTCTTATATTTAAGCAGCAATTGACACAGGAATTATTTGTAAAGTGTCATTATTTTTTATTTTATAACTTTTAAGCGTCTTGTTTTCATCCAATATTCTACCTTTATGACAAATATTAAACTCATCAATTGGTAATGAATACATTTCGGATATATTTTCCTTTATTTCGCGTATTGTACCACTGAATATAAGCGATTTACTTTCCTCATCGATCGCAGGACCAATAGTACTCTCAACAAATATTTGTTTTATTTTATTTTGCATTTTTGGAGTTTTTGTCATTATTCGTCTAATCTTATGTTTAATAGTCTTATTAGAATGAGAAGGTATGATTGAATTGGTGGAATTGTTATTCTGTAATGGGTTTTTTTGGTTTAATCCTTTATGAGTTGGATTGGATTGATTGTTTGACTGTCTTGATATTGTCTTTTTAACGGTAATCACTTTATTTTCTGCTGTAGGAACTTTAGACTTTATTGTATGAGTAACAACATGATTCTTGACTTTGATTGTAGATGACTGAGAATTGATTTTGGAAAGGTTAGTTGAGGAGGATTTGGTATGGAAGCTATCTGATATTGGTATTTTTTGATTAATCTCTTTCACTGTAGTTTTCGCAACGATGGGATTCTTAGAATTAAGTTTGGATTTTCGAATACCATGATTGTGATTTGACGGTTCGAACTCTTTCATTTATTAGTATCACCTGTGTAATATATTTACACATAAACATATTTACACACAATATTATTTAAACTCTTTCTATTTTGATATGATTACATTGAAATTTTTTAGTTAACTTACGTTCAAGTAGCCACTCTATTCATAAAAGTGATACATCCAAAAAAATCAGATGGTTCATAAAATTGTACAGAATTAATGCTACAAAGGTAAATAAATATCGAATTCAGTACCTTCGTTGATCTCACTATTTACATTAATGAAGCCATGATGTTGCAAAACTGTATTATATACGTTACTAAGACCCAATCCTGTACCTGTCGTTTTGGTTGTGAAAAATGGGTCAAAAATTTTTGAAATATCACCTTTTGAAATCCCTATTCCAGTATCCTTTAGGCTAATTTCAATAAAATTATCAGGTAATTCTCTACCAATGGGGACTTCATATTTATCTAAATCAAATATGGATACGTTTTTTGTATTAATTGTAATTCTACCACCATCAGGCATAGCATCCTTGGCATTGACTATTAGATTTAAAAACACATTTTGAAATTTATCTAAGCTCAGGTTAATACGTGATTTTCTAGCACTGAATTTCTTTTCAAAATTGACGTTCTTCATAGAGGTTTGTGAAACTGAAATTATGGTTTCCAATAAATCATGAATATCAATCTCTGTCTTTTCAATTTTGGCAGATTTAGAAATATTCATAATTTCAGAAATTAAACTACTACCCCTTGAGCTAAAATTCTTAATACTCTCTATACTTGATTGAATGTCTTCATTATCTTCGATTATCTCTGCCAAATATTCAATATTTGCATTGATTACTGCGAATAAATTACCCAAATCATGGGCTAATCCACCAGTTAATTTTGCTACTGTATCCATCTTCTGTAGATTATGGTTTTGCTCCAGTAATCTATGTTTAATTTCTTCATCAAGTAATTTTTGTGTAATATCATTTGCCATTGAGAAGTAATATTTTTTCTTGGTTTTTGGATCTTTAATTATTTGATAACTTATATCAACCCAAATTACCTCTCCGCTTTTTGTTTTGTATCTTTTTCTATGAACAAATCGATCTCGCTTACCTTGTATCATCTCATGGAGCATAGGGATTTGAACATTCATATCTTCCTCAAAGCTAATATCAGAAGTACTTAGTTTCAATAATTCTTCCTTGGTATATCCCAACATTTTCTCTAAGGTGTTATTTGTTAAATTAAAAGGTCCTTCAATCTCATTTAATATTATTCCCACTGGAAGATTATCAACCAGTGCTTTATATACGTCATGAGAAGCCTGTAGTTCGATTAATTTTTGACTTGCCAATGTTTCTTGTAATAATTTATCTGAATTATCACGAATGATCATATCTAGATCAACAATTTCATTTTGTTCAGTTTTAACAGAACCAGTAATTCTGCAATGTCTAAAACTACCACTTTTTGTTTTTATTTTCAGTTGTAGGTTATAAAAAGTGGGAATAGGTCTATTAAAGAAATAATCTAATTCAGACCCACTAAATAAATTTACAACATCAATATTACCTAAATCATCTATTGTATATCCATACTCTTCTGTAAATTGAGGATTAACAAATGAAATTTTTTTATCGGATACAATTAAAATAGAATCATGTATCATAGAAAATAATCTTTCAGATCTAGATGAAATAAAATTATCCTTTTCATTTGAATTTTTCAACATAACATCCCTATAGTATTGATCTGTTGATAGTGTTGGGTGTTACTCTTACACTCTACAATAACGAAATAAATAATTCAACACTAGCTTTTATAGTTTTTCCATATTTGACATAACATAGATAAAAAATGACATTTAAAAGAATATTCAGTTTTAACATTAGTGAGTATCTTAAAGGATACATTTTGGTGATTCTAATTTATCAGTCCAAAGTTATTGTATATGAGTATCAATTATCATAATTATTTAATATTTTCAGTGATAAATTTCAATAATCTGATTAAAATGAATTTAGATTATTAAAGGTGCATTGAGATTGACAAAATTTGTACCTAATTCTTTGATACTATATCCTCCCTCGAGAAATATACCTAACTTGGAAAAATCTCTTAGCTTTTCACCAATTTTCGAATAACTGGTTTCCTTTAGTCTCATTCCAGCCACTGGATCTTTGTAAAAGGTATCAAATCCCATACTAAGGAGAACAATATCAGGACTATATTCATTAATTTGATCAATAGCCAAATCCATGGTTTGTAAATAGCTTTCTTCAGAAATTGCCCCATCTACTGGAAAATTATGATTAAAGCCGATTCCATCGCCACTACCCTTTTCGTCCTTAAATCCCCAGTAAAATGGATAATTCGTTCTAGGATCACCATGGATGGAAACATATTGAACCTGATTTGTATGATAAAATATTTTCTGAGTACCATTACCATGATGAAAATCTAGATCCAGAATGGATACCGACTTACCTTTATTAACTAAATACTGAGCAGCTATTGCAATGTTATTAAAAAAACAATATCCACCACCTGTAGATGCAGTTGAATGATGTCCAGGGGGTCTACATAATGCAACTGCGGTATTTTGATTATTTATTAATGACTCCACACATGCAATTCCCGCAGATGCAGATGATAGGGCAGATATATAACTATCATTAGTAAATGGTGTTGAGGGATCGAAAAAATAGTAACCCAGCTTACTTTGAAAGGAGTTTGGTTGTCTATCAGGTGATGGAGATACTAAATCCTCCAATGATCGATAAAACATGGTAGGTGCAACTTCCTCAACTTCACCCTTCCAGTCTTTCGGGAGACCCCCTTCAATAAAATTAATATATTCCAAGTCATGAATCAGTGCTATAATGTCTTTATCCACAATAGTAGGTGATATTACAGAAAAATTAGGATCTTTGTTTATCTTATTCATAATCGATATAATTCGTTGAGGATTTTCAGGATATTTCCTCATAGAATCCCCTGCAAATTCACTTTTTGGATGATAAATGATTTGATCCTCGTGATAATAAATTTCCATTACTTGCTATTGGATATGAAATTATTAGATGTAATTATTAAAAAATAATCATATGATAGTAAATTTGTTATTTTATTACAAAAGAAGTGTAAAAGCCAATTAACAATGATATTCCCTTATTAGCGGTCATTCTTTGTATAGAGAAATAATTTTTTGATTGCATATTATATTTAATTCATTTTTACATATATGTTGGAAAAATTACAACAAACAAGTTACTACCCACAAATCAAAGAAATTACCCTTAGTTAGTTTGCTATATCGTATATCAATACCATTAATAAAAATAAGATATAGTGAATATTTTTGGAGATTTGCTCAGTTTCAATAGTAGAATTAATTAATATTCCTTAATAAAATTAAACAAATATCCACATTTGATTGATATTGAAAAAAGACAAATTGTCTGAAACTTAATAAAAGCCACTTATCAGACCTTGAAAAGATTGGACATCCTCTAGCAAATCTTTATTTTACGATCGATCGCTTTTTTTATCTCTATTAAAAAAACATCTTAGAGACTGAATGACAAATACTGTATTAGTAATTGGAGGTGGCCCCGCAGGCCTCGAGGCAAGTCGTGGTGTTAGCGATCTGGGTAATCCTGTTATATTAGTTGAGAAAAACGCATTTTTGGGAGGCAATCCTATTGCTGAAAGATATGCAATGTTAACTGGTCCTGTATTTAGAGATGCAGAAGAAGCGATGCAAGACCTCATTAAACCGGTTACAGATGATTCAAATATTAAAGTTCATCTAAGTTCCACCGTCACTGCACTTGATGGAGAACTCGGTAATTTTACAGCAACCATAACTTCAGAAAGTGGTACAACAGAATCTGTCACTGTTGGTTCTGTAATAATTGCAACAGGTTTCAAGCATTTTGACCCTGGATATACTTCAGGAGCACAACAACACTGGGGCTATTATGAGCAACCAGATGTTTTAACTCTGACCGATTTGGAAAAGATGTTAAAAGATAAAAATGTCGTCAAACCATCAAATGGTAAGGTACCAGAACGAGTTTGTTTCATTCAATGTGTTGGTTCCAGAGATCGACAGCTTGGCAACCAATGGTGTTCCAAAGTCTGTTGTGGAATTGCATGTAAACAAGCAATTGAGATTCGAGAATTACTACCAGATACTCGTGTATTCATTTTCTATATTGATCTTCGTGCATACGGATTTTGGGAAGATGAATTATATTGGAGAGCTCAAGAACAACATAATGTGAATTTTGTTAAAGGAGTCGCTACAGAAGTAATCAAACGAGGTGACAAATTAGTTGTCAAAGGTGAAGATACAACTATGAGCCGTCCCATGGAAGTGGAGATGGATATTGTTGTTCTCTCTGTAGGTATGGAACCATCACAGGGAACTTTAGACATGGCAAATATGCTTCATCTACCCTTGGAAGATCATGGCTATATTAAGACTATTGGTGGACCATTAAACACCACACAAACCGAAAGACCCGGTGTTTTTGCTGTTGGTGCAGCTGTTGGTCCTGCAGATCTTGAGGATTCTATATCCTCCGCTGGTGCAGCAGCTATGAAGGCTGTTAGTGCACTTAGAAAACTAAAATTATCTGCAGTTGCAGGTGATTAAGTTTAGGTTGATCTAGATGACCGATTCTGAACTAGAAGATATCTCAATTGATTTGTTGACTTCTTATGATTTTATTAAGGAGATCTATAATCGAATGTCAGTTGATTCGCTACGTAGCCTAGGCAAACGTCTTGAAGTCAAAGCTTCTAAAATTCAATCATGGGTCACTGGAGAATTAACAATTGATAATCTAAAATCCATGTGTAGCTGGATTTTTATTACTAAAAAAATTAGTAAAAGGTGGTCTGATCTTCAATGGGAAGAATTATCCCACGGTGTAACAAATCTCCTACATGGAGATGATAAATTTGAAGATCGTTTTAATCGCTTCTGTAATATGTCAATAAATACCTTAAAGGTAAGACGAGGGTATGAATTTGCTGCAGAAGTGTTATGCTATTCCAACCCAGATCAATATTGGTTATGGGGTAATTGGATATGGGATCCTCATGCAAGAACTGGCGCATTACCATTAGTACTTGACAAGAACGAGGATCTTGATGCCCCTTCTTATGGAGAACAGTATATATTAATAGGCAAAAAAATTAAAAAACTTGATTCCATTGCAGAAGAATTAGGTATTCGAGAGCCTAACGTACCACCGTCATCTCGTTTTGAGACAGAGATATTTTTGTGTGCAGTCTTTTCTGTATACATGTACACTGTACTTAGAATGCGAATGACAAATGAATTTAACACCATTATGCCGTCAATGCCTGAATTACTTGAGAGGTTACTCGGCTTACATAAAAAAGAGGTAGAACAATAATTGAAACAAAATGACAATCGATTTCTTGAGCAAGAAGAAGCGTTCATTGATGGTATTGATGTTTCAGGTCGCTGGAACAGAATGCTTCTGGATAGGGTGATAAAAGATTTTTCGATAGAAAATAAAGAAAAAGTAACAGCAGTACCTGGAGCTGAATCTTTCGGTTGGTGTTACCAATGTGCTCAATGTGTGACTGTATGTCCTGTAGATCATGTAGGAGATTATGGACCACGAAAATTAGTCAGATGGGTAGAAACTGGTATGGATTTATTTAATGATCCAAACCTATATCTGTGCACAACATGTGGTAATTGCTATAGAGTATGTCCCAAAGCAGTTGATATGATGAAAATCATGCCTGCTGTTAGAGAAGAGGCATTACTTGAAGGATTTGTTCCAGAAGAACTAGAAAAAGCATTGGAGAACAGTTCAAGATATGGAAATCCACTGGGTGAACCTGCAAGAAAACGAGTTGACTGGATCAAAACTCTTGAAGAAGGAGTTGGCGTTCCAATCATAAAATCAGTTGGAAGAGAGGTGGATTGGATGTGGTTTGTAGGTGATTATCCTGCCTATCATCCAAGAGGTCAAGACGCTGCAAGAGCAATGGCCCGAGTTTTTAATAAACTTGGTATAGATTTCGCCATCCTCGGTGTTGAAGAACAATCAGATGGTGATTCTCAAAGATTAGCAGGAGAAAAAGGATTATTTGAGCAATTAGCTGAAAAGAATATGGCTGCATTTGACAAATATGAATTCAAAGAAATTGTCGTAACCGGACCTCATGCACTCAATGCCATCAGGAATGAATATCCCAAGATGGAAGGAGGAAAGGAATATCCCGTCAGACACTACACCCAATTACTCGTTGATTACATAGATAAAATGGAATTTACCAGAGAAATTCCAATCAGAGTTACATTCCATGATCCATGTTATCTTGGTAGACATAATGGAGAATATGAAGCACCTCGAAAGTTATTAAAAGCAATCCCGGGTATTGAATTAGTCGAAATGGGAAGATGCAAGGAAAACGGCTACTGCTGCGGAGGAGGAGGCGGAGGAATGTGGACCGATTCCTATTCTATTGACTTCATGAAGGAGAGATTATCAGACCGAAGAGTCAAGGAAGCTGTTGGTACAGGATCTAAAATTTTAGCAGTATCATGTCCCTATGAAGTATCTAGATTTGAAGATGGAGTCAAAGCCACAAATAATGAGGGAATGCTCATAGTCAGAGATATCATCGAGTTAATTGATTACGCCATGGGTGGCGATAGCCCAAATCCAGTATTCTAAATTGCGATTTTTATTCCAAATTTATTCAGATTAATTATTTGATTTGCATTACATTTTAAAATATACACTAATTATCCTAAATAATGGTTAATTTTTATTTTGTTCAGTTAATTCTCTTAATCATCATCGTTTTACTAATTTCATACCAGTACCTGATTAAGCGCGTAGATCCGATAATATGGCTATTATTTGTATTCCTATTTGCTTTGATGAGAACTGCAACAGATCTTTTACTTAATCCCTTGGGAGAAGTATGGGATACTAGAAAAGAAGTTCATAACATCTTTTTAGTATTTACTCTTTTATCTCTTTATACATTTTTAGAATATGCCTTAAATGATAAACCTATCATTCGACGTACTATTCTAATTTATAGTATGAGTGGTTTATTTTTAGGCTTTTATACTGCAGCATTTTTATATGATATGAGAGAGAATCCCCGAAATTGGCCACTCTCAAGTAATATCCCTTTCTGGGATTTTCCTCTTGATATCCTACAAATTTCGGTTTGGATTTTTTCAACTTATGGATTTTTAAGAATGGCTAAATTTAGCAATAATCAAAATTCAAAGAAATATTCCATTGTGTTATCCTTTGCTAGTTTCTTATTTGTCATTTCTTCATTTCTTGAGTTAAGTGAACATTTTACTGGAAAAGAGATACCTGCAGCAATTACAACCACTCCAGCAATGTTAATTTTAACAATTATGTACTTAAATAAACCAAGTTTTGCTTATTCCAGCCCGACCAACCTATTTCGTTTGCTTATCATCCATACCAATGGACAAACACTTGTTCAAAAACACCTTTCTGATAAATACAAAGATAATCCAAATGATAGTATTTTATTTGGTGGAATTACATCTTCAATGAATGAAATATTCAAAGAAGTAACCAAGGGAGAAGGTGACTTACGTAAGATACAAACATTGGATTCAACTTTTATTTTTAAGAAGAGCAAATCGATATTTGCCGTTTTAGAGGCTGAAAAATCCACACGTATATTACAAACTGCATTGGATAACTTCGCGGATGCATTTGAGAAAAAATATCACCAGCAATTAATAGATTTTAGTGGAGATTTATCCGACTTTCATGACAGTGATGTCTTAATTCGGGTGTATTTTCCATTTATATGATAAATAATTTATAATTCAATAAAACAATCTATCATAGATTGGTAAAAATTCATGAATCATCATTTGTAATGAAATCTAGATTATATATGAATTAATGAATATTAGCTGATCAATTATATTAAATAACGCGCGTTCATAATATATGCTATTGTCGGATTCAAGCTCGATTACTCTAGCAAAGAAATTCTACCCTGAATCAACGTCAAAAGAAGAAATCGATTTAATTCAATCACAAGTTTACAAGATTGGTAGTAATATCATATTTTTCAAGGCAATTCCTTATCCCACAATGTATAGTATGACAATGATTATGGATAAAATAGAACAATTGAGTAAAGAATTTAAATACTTTTATCATATAAGTGATGTCCAAAATGTATCAGATAAGGGTTCAGCAAAATTAAGAAATTATGTGGCTGAAAGATTAAATCAAATTAATAATTTAGAGGCAATTGTTTTTATTATGGATAGAAATATAATAATGAGAACGGTAATTTCCTTTTTTGTCAAAATGATACCAGGAAAACCATATTATATAGTTAAAACACTTGATGAGGCAATTAAAAAGGTGGATTTTTTACAAAATGAGAATTCAAGGTTTTTACTCACACAATGTAAATAAAATTTGATTTAATCAAGTTTAAGATATATCCTGCAGCGTAATTAATAATTAACAAATTGAATTTTTATAATCTAGCAACAGAGGGATAAAAAATTACCCTCCAAACTACATACATTAAAGATATTAAAGGAAATATAACAAATCCAGCCCAAATTAATAAATTAATGATGCTGTAAATTGTTAATTTTTGGTTTAATCTAGTCATACTATTATTACTCAATACTAAACTTCGAACCATCATTAATCCAGTTAATGCAGGCAGTATTCCAATAACAATTGAGATAATCAGTCCTTCATTCTGACCAGATTTATACATTGAGATCAATATTTGACTAAAAAAATTTAAAGAAGAGCAAAAGTTAGACAATGCTATAATTAAAATAAATAATTTTTCCTTATAATCTGTATTTGCATCTGTCAATTGATATTTTTTTATCAAAAAATAACCAATTCCGATGGTTATTACCCATGGTAATAGTAGAAACAGAATAGATTGTCCTTCCCATAAGTATACATTTACCATACTAAGAGGTACAGTAATCCATTCAATTAAAGAGTACCTTTCATTTAATCCGATAGCAATAGAATAAAATCCCTCTGATTCAGCGGTTATTGCCAGATAATATCGAGCATCTGAAGGGGTAGTATAATTATAAAGACCCAACGGATCATAATAACTGGGTCCAAATGGCTCATATATTTTTTCTTGAACCTCATCAGAAATTATTATCCAACCATATCCCTCAGGGATTTCTATATGTGAATCTAATACTTCGGAGGAATTAAATTCTACACCAAATAGAATTAGTTTGGGATTATAATTCATATTTTCATCCCTAATTGCTTTTGTAAATGATAGAAATAAAGTATCGAATGCCAATATGTCGAAATAAAAGTATTGTGTGAGTTGATCTAGAGTAGACTCTCCATAAATTACCCAAGACTTTGTAGGGTCATCAATTCGAGTTGCGGTGGCTAACCCTTCACTTTGGTCAGGGTTTACTGGTACATGAGCAGTAGATATGCTAATTATTATTCCTGAATAAAATAAAATAATTAATATGAGTGATATTCTTGTTTTTTCCATTTAAATTACACCTATTGTACGTTTTATACATTGTTTGAAAATAGAATAATGCAAATTATTGTATTAACATCTTATTATATTTTTGATAAGGTAAAATTGTCAAGTATTGTACAAATGAAAGTTAATTAAAAATGTATGAGCTCAAACATTTTTTTCCAAAAATAAAATATCCACATAGATATATTTATTTAATATAATAGATAAATATAATTAGAACAACTCAATAAATATTAGACAACATACAATATTATTTAATCATCAAATTCATCATTTGATATGGATAATATGATAATGTATGTTCTCAAATAGGTGATTCTATGTGGTTACAAAATTTCAAAATACAGGATAAATCTCTATCACCAGTCGAACTATTAGTTTTAACAGCACTATCTGAAGAATACACTGAGGCTAGTGACATATTAAAACACCTAGATCAACAAATAGATGGTTGGTATCCTGAGAGAGGAACTATTTACCCCATCCTTCACCGATTAACCAGTAAAAAACTACTCGAAAAACAAGAAGGATCCAAACTCGGATTCAAAAGATCCAATTACGGTACGTCTTTTCTATCCTCAATTACTGATACTTTCATCATCCAAATTATTGCAACAAAACAGTACTTTGAAATGATTGCAGATGGATTTATTAAAGCAGATCCAATTCAAGCGATAGATTTTCTAAAGGATTTTAAATCCCAAGTAGAGAAATTAAGCTACAATCTATCTGATTTAATTATCAAAGCTGAGGAAACCAAGAGTAAGGATAACTGGCATAATATTTCTATTGATTAGTTCAAGGTGAAAAAAATGAAAGACGCACATCAATTTCATATAAATCAGGGACCAAAAATTGCTACAAGTTTTTGTAGTAGTCCTTCCGAAAAGATGTTTACAGCAGCTACAAATTGCTGTGAACCTGGTAGTAGTAAATCTTACAAATTCATCATGAATGATATGAAAGGGGGTAACTTTTCCCAAACCTATCAGCATGTTGAGGATGGAACATTAACAATATCTGTTGCCTTGCCTGGAATTAAAAAGGAAAGCATTAACCTAAGGGCAAAACCGGACAAGCTGTCACTTTCAGCCGAAAGAAAGGATGAATTGGCAGACATGTTTGGATCGAAGAAGGTAAATGTATCATTTGATCTCCATGAACATGTAATTCCAGATTCTGCAAAAGCAAAATATGTGGATGGAATATTATATATTACGTTCCCGATATCAGACCCAGGTTTTGTTGTAACTAACGTAGATTAAGCAAGCATAACCAGTGCACTCGGCACTGATTACACAAATTAAAATCAACTTCAAATAAGATAAATATTTCTAAATTACATTAGCTGATTACTTAAAACAAGTTTGTATTAATTAATGGTTACAGGATCCATGAGATCCTTCAGTGATTTTCTCTAATTGGTTTTCCTTGAACTTGGATATAGCATCTTTTATGTTAAAATCACCAATTTCATAGACACCAATACCATTTTGACTCAATTTTGTAAATGCACCACCACAAGCACCTTTAGAGAATACATAATCTGGTTCTGCATTAAGAATTAATTGAATTGGTGGTAGAGTACCACCAAATTTTTTGGATGTATTGGGAAGTATTATATCCTGCTCTTCATTTTCTAAATTTGCAATGAAATATTTAGGTGCTCCACCTAGATGTCCAGATGCAATACTATCTCGTCCATGATCTATTTGAATAGGTATGAGAATTTTTGTCACATATTAAATTACTATAAAAAATATATCAATCTTTAGATGAGGATTTAAATTAAGTATTGAGTTTCTAAAAAAATGTATCATTTATTTTTTCTAGAACAAGGTAAGGTTTAAAAGTAAAATCCTATATACTTCCATATGAATAAATCAATCAGAAATATCAACATTTCTAAAAAATTGAAAATCTTATTCTTTTTGATCTTGTTTTCGACAATGCAATTTCAAATATATGGACTACATCAAGCAGAAAGCAATGATCCTCAATTATATCAACAACAAGAATATTCAGATAATCAATCAACTGATAAACTAACAACGTCGGTTGTCAATCCAGATTCTCATTCAACAAATATTCCTTGGAATAAACTTGTCATTAGTGAAGACACCCATGAAGCCACTTATGTGCAATATACCGATTCAGATTATGATAAATTGGTTTCTGCGGATTTTACTGGAGATGGAGTTCCAGATATTGCTACAATTAAGAGATTTATTGATGCAGAGTTAATTATATTTAATGGATCTGATACCAATATAGTTTACCAAAATCAAATAACTACCATAATACCCTCTCAGAGTGATTATACAATAGAACCAAGAGAGATGAAAACAACTAATTTTACCAATGATGCTACTGAAGACTTAATTATCCATGGAATGGTCAATTATAATTCTGTTTTAAGACAAGACCATATATTCATTTGGATTGATGGATTTACAAGACAGACTCAATTTAATAGTTTAACATTCAATAACACCTACGAAGTTATTAACTGGAATTCTGAAGACATTACCAATGATGGAGTAAATGAGCTTGTTGTTATTTATAAATTACCAGGTTCATCTGAACTCCTTGTATACATCTACAATGGATTAAATGGTGAGATAATGGTGAATGACTTCATATCAACTGATTCATATGTCAATAATATCTTTTTTTCAGATCAAGATGATGATGGTTTAAAGGAAATTATTGTAGATACATTCGATACATATTACGTATTGAGGGATGGTGATGGAACAGGTATTTTTAATCCAGGTTCTGTTGTTTATACTGTTTCTTCCAATAGTAGGATTATGGGGGTGTTAGATATGAATGATGATGGAATTGAGGAGGTTGTGACCCATACTACTATGTATAATGGCACTGTAGCAGACCATTCAATCATTTCAACTATACCAATTCTAAGTGAAAATACCATTGAATTTCATGATTTTAATGGCGATAACATACCAGATATAATAGATGATCCAGGTAGAGGAACCATCCGTGTGTTAAATGGTGTTGATTTTACAACCGTATGGGAACAATCAGTTGGAGGTAATTTGTTTCGTGATTTTGAAGTTGTTGATTTATTTGGCAGCCCAACCCCAGAGATTGTTGCTGTAGGTCAAGATACAACGATATACGTAGTTAATAGTACCACTGGAGAGATACTACGCAGAAGATCAGATATATTAACCCCAATTACAGGAATAACCACTTCTGATGCAAATGCAGATGGAGAGATTGATTTTATTGCTGTAGGAGAAGACGGATCTATTAACTATGTGCTCTCTGATCTACAAAATCCTATAGTCAACTATATCTTACTTCCAGAAATACCTAAATCTGATGAAATATTATCCTTTACCGTATATTTCAGTGAGCCGAATTTAGAAGAGATTTATATGAATTATTCTACACCCACGGGAGTTATTAGAGTTCTCCCAACTTTTGAAACTA
>Ga0224506_10001615_pt1 | contig 15994 bp, 13 predicted proteins | sample SF_Jan12_sed_USG_2_FD_169108 | JGI IMG/M metagenome (GOLD analysis project Ga0224506, IMG submission 169108) | Sediment microbial communities from San Francisco Bay, California, United States - SF_Jan12_sed_USGS_8_1 | ecosystem: Environmental > Aquatic > Marine > Sediment | place: USA... | reverse complement strand
GCTCTTGCGGCCCCATCCGAAGAGCAATACACCAGACTGGTAGTTGAAGCGGGGTTTGTATTATGTATGGTTGCCGATAAGGCCATCATTACAGGACCCAGGGCTACCAAAAAGGGGGTGGTGGTACATGAGAATAATTCCCATTACCACATTGAACAACATGACTGGGTATGCCCGGCAGATACATCCCTGGTTTTCTTGGCATTGGAAACTCCTTTTCCTGCTGTATATAGTTCTCCTGAGTATATATGATACCCTCATAGTTGAGAAGGATTCTCATGTACCTCAGACCCCTTAACTCCAAGCCAGTAATAAAACCAATTGACGGTCTTACTGACGGTTTAGAAAACATGCATGCATAAAAAAGCCCTAACTATCAAATAGTTAGGGCTTATATGTGGCGGAGAGTGAGGGATTCGAACCCTCGATACGTTGCCGTATACACACTTTCCAGGCGTGCTCCTTCAGCCACTCGGACAACTCTCCTAATTCTACTTTCCTCGACTAGCTACCATCCTATATTTCTCCGCTAGTCGCACCCTGCGCGCTCGTTGCTCGGGCTTTCCTGCCCTCGTCCCTCCGGGACCATCCTCTGAATGTCCAAATTTGATCCAGTCAAATTTGTCAGCCACTCGGACAACTCTCCTAATTCTACTTTCCTCGACTAGCTACCATCCTATATTTCTCCGCTAGTCGCTCGCTGCACGCTGTTCTTTAACAGGGCGCGAAGACTACAGGATACCGGTTTTCCGATCAATCCCCGATCTACAAAATCTTAACTATCTCGTTCACTCAGAACATCTTTTACAATAACTGATCTATTATATTTGCTAATATAAGTTCTTTTTTGCGCTTTACATTATGTTAACTGTTATTTCCCCTGCCAAGACGCTAGATTTTGATACACCGCCCCAGACCGATAAATTTACTCAACCGGTTCATTTGGAGCAGTCCAGGCAGTTAATTAAACGCTTACGTGATTTTTCGGCGAGCGATTTATCCAGTTTGATGAGTGTGAGCGATAACATTGCCAATTTAAATGTGGACCGCTTTAAACAATGGAAAACACCGTTTACACCCGATAATTCTCGTCAGGCTTTATTTACCTTTAAGGGTGATGTTTATATCGGGCTCGATGCCTTTACCATGAGTCAGCGCAATATTTCGTTTGCACAGAATCATTTGCGCATTTTATCGGGTCTGTATGGCCTGTTGCGGCCTCTTGACCTGATGCAGGCCTATCGGCTCGAAATGGGTACCCGGCTTGATACCGATCAGGGTAGTAATCTGTATCAGTTCTGGGACTCGCAAATCACTACCGAGATTAACAGGGAACTATCTACTATGAAGTCTCCTGTGCTGGTTAACCTGGCCTCGAATGAATATTTCAAATCAGTTAAGCCCAAGGCGATTACAGGCGACATCGTAACGCCGGTTTTTAAGGAATATCATAAAGGCAAGTACCAGATCATTAGCTTTTTTGCGAAGAAGGCGCGCGGATTGATGGCGCGTTATCTGATTGATAATGAAATCACCGATATCGAAGCGATCAAGGACTTTAACCTCGAAGGATATGCCTTCGACGAATCTTTATCGCAAGATCAGGACTGGGTTTTCAGTAGAAGACAATAGTCTTCGGTCTCCCCCTCCCCGCTTCAATGGCTGAACTTTCAACTTTCTGGCATCGGGTTCAGCTCATCACTGGCGTGATAGCGGGAACACTGGTTTTGCTCGCACTCGTTTATCAGCCGGGTATCACCGATAAAGAACTCACCGAGCTTGAAAAAATACAATTGCGGGGTTATGCACGCATTCTAACGCTCAATAGTGCTTCAACTTATTATCTTGATATCGAAGGCCCGAGCGGATTTGAATATCAGCTTGGCCGCTGGTTTAGCGAATCCATTGGTGTTGAAGCTGGTTTCATTACGGTATCGCAATTTTCGGATTTATATACCGAACTGTTATTTGGCAGCGGTGATCTGGTTGCTGCGGGTTTATCCGAAAACGAATCTGAATATAGTTCAACGGTCTTATACGGCCCGCATTATTATCAGGTTCAGAGCCAGATTGTATATCGCAAAGGCAATGTTAAGCGACCCGACTCAATTGAAGAGATCATCGACGCCAACATTCATGTTATCCGGGGTAGCAGCCAGGCAGCCCTACTGCACAAGTTGAAAGCGACTTACCCCGATTTAATCTGGACCGAACTCGATGACATAGCGACCGAAGAACTCATCGAACTGGTTGATAGTGGAGAGGTTGACTACATCATTGCTGACTCGCATGCGATAGCCCTGCAGCGGCGTTTTTTCCCGGAGTTAAGAATCGCCTTCGAGCCTGGCCAGCCTCGCCAACTACGATGGGCCTATAACCAGTCTACCGACGACAGCCTGGCAACTGCCATTGATAGTTTCTTCAGGCAAATAAAAGAGGATGGGCGGCTGGAACAGTTGATTCACCGTCATTATGGACAAGTCGCGAAGTTTAATTATTCTGATATACAGACTTTTACCAAACACGTGGAAACCCGCTTACCCAAATACCAGTCGATGTTCGAAAAAGAAGCCGTAGAGGTTGGGATCGACTGGCGTTTACTGGCTTCTATCGGATATCAGGAATCACTCTGGAACCCACGCGCAAAATCACCTACCGGTGTTCGCGGTTTAATGATGTTAACCCGGGCAACCGCTAAACAGATGAAAGTAAAAAACCGGCTGGATGCAGAGCAGAGTATCGGCGGAGGTGCCCGATATTTTGCCAGCGTGCTCAAGCGCATACCCGAACATATTCTCGAACCCGACCGAACCTGGCTGGCACTGGCTTCCTACAATGTCGGTTTCGGTCATGTAGAGGACGCCCGCATCATCACCGAAACCAGCGGCGGTGATCCAGACAAATGGATAGACGTGAAAAAAAGCCTGCCACTGCTAGCACGAAAAAAATGGTACAAGAGCACCAAATATGGATTCGCGCGAGGCTGGGAACCGGTCAAATATGTAGAAAATATTCGTCGGTATTTCGAATACCTGACCGTTCACGAAGTGAAAGAGAAGCGTGATTCCGGGGAGTTGGACAAGCTGTCGCCCAAAGAGGGCCTGCCGATTGCGCCGAGTTTATAATGAGGTTTTATTCTTTTTTTGCTGACGCTTTTCTTCAAAAAACCGACTTAACAGGACAGAGCATTCATCCTTTCTCACACCGCCAGTAATTTCAGGGCTATGGTTAAATTTACCCGCCGAAAATAACTGGTGTGCGCTTTCTATCGCACCGAATTTCGGCTCTGCGGCGCCATAAACAATACGCGTTACCCGCGCCTGAACCAAAGCGCCGACGCACATGGTGCAAGGCTCCAGCGTGACGTATAACGTCGTCCCCGGTAAGCGATAATTATTGAGCTTACTCGCAGCCATACGCAATACGATAATCTCAGCATGCGCAGTAGGATCGCTGGCAGAGATTGGCTGGTTATGACCTGCGGCAATTAATTCATTGCTATCATTGATTAAAACCGCACCGACAGGAACTTCGTCGCGCTCTGCGGCAAGTCGTGCCTGTTCCAGCGCCTGCGACATCCAGTATTCGTCTATCGATTGGTCTTGCATTATCTAGTGACTAATTTTCCCATAATAATCCTTGCGAAAATCTTTCAACACGGTTTCTAGCGCCTCGTCTTCGACACCCATGGACTGCAATGCAGCCCGGGCCAGTTCGGCACTGGCTTCAAGTGTCTCCGACACCGTGGTATGTGCCCCTAATTTATAAAGTTCGCGGCAGCTGTCGACATCGTGCCCACGCGCAAATACTGAAATTTGGGGATAGGTAGCATGCAAGGAGGAGACGACCTGCTCGGTCCCGTGCTGATCATTAATGGAGACAATCACAAAAGGTGCGTCAGCTACACCAGCCGCCTTTAAAACTTCAAGCCGGTGAGCATCACCATAGAAAACCGATTTGCCCTCTGCCCGCTCTCGCTCCACCACGGCAGCATTATTATCGATAGCCACGTAGGGGATTTCCATCAAGTCCAGAATATGGCCGACTCTATGCCCCATGCGTCCGAATCCGGCAAGTACTACCGGTTTGATATTATCGTCCTCCTCACTGATATTAATTTCATGAGCAAGGCCATAGTTCTTAGATCCGGATTGAAAATTCCAGTAAGAGAATTTATCCAGTAACGGTGTAACCAGCATACTGAGTAAAACGACTATCAATAGCTGCTGAAATAAAACCGTCTCCAGGAGCCCCATGCTATGAGCGAGAGCAAATAGCACCAGAGCGAATTCACCACTTTGTGCCAATAAGGCAGCGACGGAAATTGACGACCTCTGGTCGATTTTATACAAACGGGACAGGGGCCAGAGTGAAAGAAATTTGATAGCAAGGAGTAGAGCAGTAATAGCGAGCAGTAAAAAAGGTGTCTCGAGGAATCGTTCAATACTGAGCGACATCCCCATGGTCATGAAAAACAGGCCCAGCAACAATCCTCTAAAGGGTTGAATTTCGGCTACTATTTGATGACGGTAAGACGAATCAGCAATCAGCAAGCCTGCAATAAACGCTCCCATCGCCAGAGATAGACCAATGCTCTGCATGATCAGTGCTGTTCCCAAAACCAGCAGTAATGCTGAAGCCGTGAAAATTTCCGGGGAATCGAATCTTGCCAGATAACTGAACAATGGACTTAACACATATCTTGCGACAACGATAACCAGGCCTAAAATTGCCACTGCTTCGAGCATTGCCAGAGCAAGATCCTCTGCAATGGTCAGTTCCGGCGTAGCCATTAGCGAAACAAAAGCCAGTAACGGTACCACCGCCAGATCCTGTAATAACAATACTGCCACAGCCGCCCGGCCGTATTTTGAGGGGAGCATCTTCCTTGAACGCAGCAATTGAAGCACAAAAGCAGTAGAAGACAGCGCAAGCGCCAAACCAATGAGCAATGATATCTTCCAGGACGACACCAGGAAGCCCTGTACGATTAAGGTAATCAATCCACCTGTAATCAAAACCTGAAGCGAGCCAAGCCCAAGCACCAGCCCCTTCATTCTCCAGAGGCGTGAAGGATTAATTTCTACACCGATAATAAACAGCAGTAAAACGACTCCGAACTCGGCCAAATGCGAAATTTCATCGTAGTTTTCTATATAACCCAGCCCTGAAGGTCCCAGCACGACACCAGCAACCAGAAAGCCGGGGATTGCTCCCAGCTTTAAAGATTGAAAAAGGGGCACTGCGATCACTGCCGCAGACAACAGAACGATAATGTCAGTCAGATAATCGGGGCTCATAACAGGCTTTTAAAGCGACTCCTGATTACCCTGTTCGAACTCAATAAATGCATAGTTTTATTCCTGAATTGTGTGTTTTCCTAACTGTCTGTAAGCATTAGTGAATTAACAAAATAATTGATTACTGTTTACCTTTGCCATTTGAAAAACAACGAAACTGAACGCCGTTTGACTATTGAAAAGTAATAGAAACGTTGGAAAAGAGTTAGAAACTTTCTAACCACTCTTCGACGCTTATTCTTCTTTCTTAAAAAATGGAATTAAAAAAACTAGACATGCAACTAAAAAGAAAATGCTTCCAAACATAGACCAAAAATTCCCAATGCTAGCAATACAAAAACCTATTGCTGAAACAATAAAAAGTATCCATCCTATTAAATTAATATATTTATTTTTCATTTTTATAAAACTTTTTCCTCTACTACTTATTCCCACTCAATAGTACCAGGCGGCTTACCCGAAATATCGTAAACAACCCGCGATATACCCTCGATTTCATTCATGATGCGTCGTGAAACATGGTCGAGAAACTCGTAAGGCAAGTGTGCCCATCGAGCGGTCATAAAGTCGATGGTTTCCACCGCGCGAAGCGAAACCACGTGATTATAGCGACGGCCATCGCCGGTAACGCCCACCGATTTAACCGGCAGGAATACCACGAAAGCCTGTGATACCTGGTCGTATAAATCATTGGCGCGCAATTCGCTGATGAATATATCGTCGGCCAGTCGTAGCGTATCGGCGAACTCCTTTTTGACTTCGCCAAGAATACGCACGCCGAGGCCGGGGCCTGGGAAGGGATGGCGGTACACCATTGATTCTGGTAAACCCAGTTCGACCCCAACACGGCGAACTTCATCTTTAAATAATTCACGTAGCGGCTCGACCAGGTCGAGTTTCATATCATCGGGCAAACCGCCGACATTATGATGCGATTTTATTAGATGTGCCTTGCCGGTCGATGCTCCGGCAGATTCGATAACGTCCGGGTAAATCGTCCCCTGCGCCAGCCATTTAGCATCATTTTGCTTAGCCGCTTCTTCTTCGAAGATCTCGATAAACAAGTTACCAATGGCCTTACGCTTTAATTCCGGGTCGGTGACTCCTTTAAGTTTATCCAGGAAACGAGCCTCGGCATCGATCCGTATTACTTTTATACCCATGTGCTCGGCAAACTGTTCCATGACCTGGTCGCCTTCATGGTGTCGCAGTAATCCATTGTCGACAAAAATACAGGTGAGTTGGTCGCCAATCGCTTCGTGTAACAACGCTGCTACCACTGAAGAATCAACCCCGCCCGACAAACCTAAAATCACTTCATCCTGCCCAACCTGCTTACGTACATCTTGAATGGTAGACTCGATGATATTGGCCGAGGTCCACTCCGAGCCACAACCACAGATATCGTGGATGAAGCGGCTATAAATAGCGACACCCTGTTTGGTATGAGTGACCTCGGGGTGGAATTGCAGACCGTAAATTTTGCGACTCTCGTCGGCCATACCGGCGATCGGGGCACTCTCGGTGCTAGCCATCAGTTTAAAGCCAGCGGGTAATTCGGCGACGCGGTCACCATGAGACATCCATACGTCGAGCATGCCGTGGCCTTCTTCGGTGACGCTATCCTGAATATCGCGTAATAATTCCGTATGGCCGCGGGCACGTACATGCGCATACCCAAATTCACTCTTACCGACATTCTCAACCACGCCACCCAGTTGCCGGGCGATGGTTTGCATGCCATAGCAAATGCCCAGTATCGGCACGTTCAGATCGAAGATTTCCATCGGCGCCAATGGCGTTTCATCGGCCAGCGTGGATTCGGGGCCGCCGGAAAGAATCAAACCTCTGGCGGCGAAATTTCTGATCCGTTCAAAGGAAATATCCCAGGGATATATTTCGCAATAAACCCCTGCTTCGCGTACGCGGCGGGCAATTAACTGCGTGTATTGGGAGCCGAAATCCAGAATCAGGATTTTATCGTCGTGCAAATCTGAGGACATATATTAGATCCGAAAGTTTTTAAACCCGATAGTTCGGTGCTTCTTTGGTGATAGTGACGTCGTGCACATGAGACTCGGTCATGCCTGCCGAAGTCACCTTGACGAATTCAGGCTTGCTACGCATATCATCAATATTCGCACAGCCGACATAGCCCATGCTCGAGCGCACGCCACCGAGTAATTGATGAATAGTATTGGCCAGCGGCCCTTTAAACGGCACTCGACCTTCGATGCCCTCGGGCACCAGCTTTTCATCTGCACTATCGGCCTGAAAGTAACGGTCACTCGAACCTTTCTGCATGGCTGCGATAGAGCCCATGCCACGGTAGGACTTGTATGATCGACCCTGGAAAAGCTCTACTTCGCCAGGGGCTTCTTCGGTTCCCGCGAACATGCTGCCGATCATCACGCAATGGGCACCGGCAACCAGCGCCTTGGCGATATCGCCTGAGAATCGAATGCCTCCATCGGCGATGACAGATACTTCGGAACCCCTTAAGGCTTCGGCAACATTATTAATCGCAGAAATCTGCGGTACGCCGACACCTGCGACAATACGTGTCGTACAGATCGAGCCCGGGCCGATGCCAACCTTAACCGCATCGGCACCGGCGGCTACCAGGTCCAGCGCCGCAGCCGCGGTGGCGATATTGCCGCCGACCACCTGAACATGCGGGTAGCATCCTTTTATCCAGGCAACTCGATCGATAACACCACGCGAATGGCCATGTGCGGTGTCTACCACGATCACATCGACTTCTGCTTCTACCAGTGCTCGGACCCGGTCTTCGGTATCAGCGCCAGTGCCAACCGCAGCACCGACACGCAGACGTCCCTGCTCATCTTGGCAGGCCAGCGGGTGAACAGTTGATTTGACGATATCTTTGACCGTAATCATGCCGGTTAACTCGCCACTATCGTCAACCACTAACAAGCGCTCGATGCGGTGGCGATGCAGCAATTCAAGTACCTCTGCCTTCTCAGCACCTTCACCAATGGTAACCAGCGATTCTCTTTTGGTCATAATCGAAGAAATCGGCTGGTCCAGATTGGTTTCGAAACGTAAATCGCGTTTGGTAACCAGACCGGTGAGGCCATCGCTACCTATGACAGGCAAACCGGATATTTTACGAGTTTTCGTTAATTCGATAACATCACGCACCGGTGTATCAGGGCTAATCGTAATCGGATCCTTGATCACGCCGCTTTCGTATTTCTTCACGCTCGCTACTTCAGCAGCCTGCGCTTCGACCGACAGGTTCTTATGGACAATACCCAGGCCGCCTTCCTGAGCGATAGCGATAGCCAAGCGGACTTCGGTGACGGTGTCCATCGCGGCTGACACCAGCGGGATGTTCAGCTCTATGCCCCGGGTTAAACGGGTTTTTAAAACGGTATCATTGGGCAGGACTTCGGATCTGGCAGGTACCAGTAAAACATCGTCAAAAGTAAGGGCTTCCTGGCTGATTCGCATGAGGGGCTCCGGGCGGGAAATTGCAAAGCGAGATTATAGGGTTTCGTCGAGTTGAGTTAAACTGTTCGGCCAAAATAAATCGACAAATCGTATAAATGAAAACAAAGCGCTCGGCCAATGATGCTGTCTGGACCGTTTCGGCACTCAACTTCGAGGTAAAGACCATACTCTCAGAAGGAATAGGCAGCCTATGGATAGAAGGAGAAATTTCCAATTTCGTAAAACCTGCTTCCGGGCATTGGTATTTCACACTGAAAGACGAGAAGGCTCAATGCCGGGCCGCCATGTTCAAGGGGCGAAATAACCGCATGGGTTTTACACCACAGAACGGCCAGAGCGTATTGGTTAAAGCACAGGTTACTCTGTACGAGGCTCGCGGTGAGTACCAGCTGATAGTCGATCATATCGAAGATGCTGGAGTCGGCGAGTTAAAGCGACGCTACGAGCAACTTAAAAACCAGTTGGACAAGGAAGGACTCTTTGCGGCATCACGTAAAAAGCCACTCCCGGACCCGCCACAGCATATCGGTATCATTACCTCGCCAACCGGCGCAGCTATTCGCGATGCCCTCAGTGTCATCCGGCGCCGGGCGCCTCATATTCCAGTGACACTGTTTCCAACGATGGTTCAGGGCGAACAGGCTGCAGAACAAATACGAAATTCCCTTGCCCAGGTTAAGAGGTTTCAAAACTGCGATGTCGTTTTAATGATTCGTGGCGGTGGTTCGCTGGAAGATATGTGGTGTTTCAATGACGAAGCTCTGGTTCGCGACATGGCTGAATTCCCCTTACCCATCGTCACCGGTATCGGTCACGAAATCGACTTCACGATTGCCGACTTTGTCGCCGATTTTCGTGCCCCTACTCCTTCGGTAGCAGCCGAAACCATTACACCGGACTGCCAGGATTTGATGCAGCTAATCGATGAGCGACTGTCCCGTTTAGTCGTACAAATGCAACTGCGTCTGAACAAGGAAAGAGAACGTTCGTCGCAATTGGAGAGACACCTCAATAACCTGCATCCTCAGCGTCAGTTCGAGCAATTAAAACAGCGTCTAAGATACGCCAGAGAAGGTTTGATCAATCAAATGACGGGCCGCCTGTCTCACGACAAAGCACAACTGCTTCTTTGCCAAACCGGTTTTTTTCAACACAATCCGTTAGGCACCATCAAACAACATCAAAAGAACATCGAGCAGCTTGGCTACAAAAACGCCCAGGCGGTTAAGCAGTCATTGCTCGTCGCGCGGCATCAATTGGCATTACAGGCGAAAACACTCGATACCCTGAGTCCACTGAAAACTCTCTCCCGAGGATTTGCGACAATTGAGAAAAAAGGCAAACTGGTTACTTCGGTCGCACAGCTTGAAAAAAACGACGAAGTGAAAATCACGCTGAATGACGGTAACAGGCAGGCGACTATTCTTTGATTAAAACTTTGGTTTCCCGAGGTCTATTGCCTGGTTAAATGAATTGAGATATCCCCCGCGGGTTAGCAGTTAATCATAACGCAGGTTGAGGATAGCCCCTCACCCCAACCGACAGGACTAATTCTCAGGTGTCTGTGCCGATTGCCCGACTAGCTGCGCTTCCTGCATCTGGCGAACAAGATCAAACTCCTGTTGCTGTTCTGGCGTCATCCGATCGAGCTCGGCATTTTGTTTGCCACTGAGAACATTGGCCACATATGACTCCATGTCTTCAATATAGATATAATCCTCGTTTAAATTCGAGGCTGGCTGCGCGATGCTCACATAGTCGGTTTCCCTGCTGACAGGTAAAACGATAATGTGAGTCAAAACCGGGGTCGCGCAACTGTCTGTCTTTCTATGCTTTAATACTGTATTCAGATTTGAAGTCAGGTATTTAACGAGCTGATTCAGCTTCATACTCTTTTTTATCTGGACAGGACGGTCTAATGACAACGGCAAGGTCAGTTTAAAATCATATTCTTCTGCTAACCTGGTCAAAGTTTGTACCAAAGTGGTATCGGAACTGGCCGGCTCGACGACAGGGTTACAAGAGTTCTCGGCCTGCGCCGGGGTAGAGCCAACAATCAGGATTAGTAGTAAATAGAAAAAGAGAAGAGGCACTTTATTCATTATTAACAGGTGGCCTGAATAAGTTCACATTTTCGAAATAAATACACCGGGCAAACACTGGTAAAACGTCTGACACTTTAGACTGACGCTGCAAGGATTATTCTCGCATTATCTATAAACGTCAATCGGCTTTTGCGCTTAAAAATCACCACATAAATCACCGCATCTTATCCACATAAGTCTCTGAAATAGATAAAAAATTCAACACATAATTTTTTTTAATAAGAACCAGTGTATTTTTTATTATCTTTTTTCAAAATTTTTGATAAATACTATTTGTGGCATTACCGGGAGCAAAAGATGTGTCAAAAATAAATATTAACGATATCGATTTAGACCTTGAATACGAAGATGAGATTGATGACCAGGAGCTTGATCAGTTAGCCAGCAAGAAGCATAAATATCAGGCCAGGAGGAAGATTGAGAATCTCATTGAGAAGAAAAGATTAAGAAAAATGATGTATACGGAGGATAGCTACTGGGAAGACTAGTAAATAGCAGCTATCGGAGTCAAACCTGACTATTTTCATGAGCATCTCTTTTAACGATAGATTAGACTCTACCGCAATTTTAATCAGGAGTTAAACATGAGTATTAGTAGACACCACAGCAATCAACGCATGAGTCAGATGGTCATTCACGGCGATACCGTATACCTGGCCGGACAGGTAGCGAATGACGCGACTGCCGATATCAAAACGCAAACACAACAGGTACTGGACAAGATTGACACATTGCTTGCCGAGGCGGGTTCAGACAAGTCTAAAATCCTATCGGCGCAGGTATGGGTTGCCAATATCGGTCATTTCGCCGCAATGAACGAAATCTGGGATGACTGGGTAGCCGAAGGTAATGCGCCTGCGCGTGCCTGCATCGAAGCACGTCTAGCATCACCGGATTTGCTGGTCGAAGTTGGTATTATTGCTGCAAAGTAGTCTACCAGTTTACAACAGCCCCGAATAATGAAATTCATCGATGTCTGCATGGCAGTCGCGGTCGCGGTCATCTGGGGCATGGGCTTTATCATCGCCAAAGCAGCGATGTCTCACTTCTCGCCGATATTATTAATGGCGCTGAGATTTACCCTGACCGCAGGCTGCCTGATCTGGTTTTTTCGGCCTCCGGTTAGGTTATTCAAAAACCTGTTCTGGATATCCCTGGTAAGCGCTGCAATACAGTACAGCTTGACGTTCAATGGCGTGAAAGGAATCGACGCCTCCACTGCCGGATTACTGGTTCAGCTCGAAGTACCCTTTGGTTTGATCATGGCGTGGATTTTCCTCGGTGATCGAATATCCATCAAACAGACAATCGGCATTATGATTGCCTTTCTGGGCGCGGTTTTGATCATTGGAGAACCAAAGCTTTCCGGTGATCTGGTCTACGCTTTCATGGTAATCGGCGGCGCCTTCACCTGGGCGATAGGACAAATCATGATTAAGAAACTCGGTAACATCGGTGGCTTCATGTTGATTACCGGTGTGGCCATCTTTGCTGCGCCGCAATTATTCATCGCCTCCTGGTTATTCGAGTCTGATCAACTGCATCAGATTCAGACCGCCAACCTGCCGGCCTGGGGCGCAGTAGCTTATCTTGGACTGATAATGACGGCGCTAGGTTACGCGCTCTGGTATCGCTTGCTCGGCCTGTATACCGTCAATCAGGTGATGCCCTTCCTGTTATTGCTGCCGGTAACTTCAGTGATAGGTGGAATCGCGTTTCTCGACGAGTCACTCACGATTAAAATTACCATTGGTGGCCTAATGGCTTTGACCGGAGTTGCTTTGATTACGATCCAGCGTTCGCCGTTTAGAGCGATAAGGCAGACTTAGGAACCCGATGATTCACGCTGCTTAATGGCCTCATTAATCTGTTTAAAATCTTCCATTAGGCTATCGCAAAATATCTGCGTCGAATAACAAAGCACATCCATATCAATATTTAACTGACCATTAATTTTAGCCATGGTACGACGCACAACCGTTGGATGCGCCGGATGCTCAGGCGGCGTAAAGGACCAGAGAACATATCGGCCCTTATTTTTCTGTTTAAATATTTTCCAGCCCTCGTATTCGGTTAGCTCCGCACCAGCGTCTGATTCCAGTGCCTTTAAGGCTTCTTCGACTGTCTTAAATGGAATAGCATCATTCTCTGCGTTTTGGGCGAATGTGGACGGTATAAACATCAACGCCGTGAGGGCAAAATATAAAACTTTCAATTTAGGATTTCCTGACTGATCCTTGTGACGTCTACATGTTAAATCAACAAAGTTTAAAAATCATGCCAGCTATCAGGTATATAATGTTTTTATTCTAGTCATTAAAAAACATCAATTTTGGCCGATTTCACCATAACAATAAAATCTACCGACAATCATTAGGAGCCCTGACTCATGGATTTTCACGATATATCGCTGCTGTTACGCTCGCATTCATCCATATTAGTTTTGCGGACACACGAGGAGAGACGCGCGGTCGATCTACTCAAGGATATTGCCCTGAACATGAGTTCGGCAATCTTCAAATGGTCAGTGGCCACGGGTTTGCAACGCATCGACATCGTCCTCGAGCCCCAGACCCACCTGAAGGAACCGACCAAGGTACTCGAACATATTAATGCCAGCGAGTTCGAAGGCATTTACATGCTGCTGGATTTTCACCCTTACCTGAAAGACCCGGTACATGTCCGCCTGTTAAAGGAACTGGCCATGAAGTTCAGCGAAAACTCCGCCAAACTGATTCTAGTCAGTCATCAATTAGAAATACCAGCCGAAGTAAAAAAGATGACCGCCAGCTTCGAACTGGCTTTGCCGGACGATGACCAGCTCTTAAAAATAATAAAGGACGAGGCATCGGCCTTCGCAAAAGAGAATCCGCAGATAAAGGTCAATGCCGACAAAAAGGCGCTCAGGCAGCTCATCAATAACCTCAAAGGTCTTAGTTACAACGATGCGCGACGATTGACTCGTTCGGCTATTATCGACGATGGTGCGATCACCGAAAGCGACCTGCCGGGCGTTATGCAGGCAAAATACCAGCTCATGAATCGTGACGATATTCTGGCCTTCGAATTCGAGACCAGTAATTTTGATGAACTGGCTGGCATGCAAAATCTGAAAGAATGGTTACGTCAAAGAGCCAGCTTCTTTCATCAAAATCATGATATGAAAGGCATGCAATCACCAAAAGGCATTCTGCTGTTAGGTGTTCAGGGCTGTGGCAAAAGTGTTGCCGCCAAAGCGGTCGCTGGAGCATGGAAGGTGCCATTACTGCGACTCGATTTTGGTCGTCTTTATAATAAGTATGTCGGTGAATCGGAAAGCAACATCCGCGAAGCATTAAAAACCGCCGAGGTGATGTCGCCCTGTATCCTCTGGATCGACGAACTGGAGAAAGGCATATCGGTCAACGAACACGACGATGGTACATCACAAAGAATCCTGGGGACGCTATTAACCTGGATGGCAGAAAACGATAAACCGGTCTTTATCGTCGCCACCTCGAATGCGATAGATCAATTACCACCCGAGCTGGTTCGCAAGGGACGACTCGACGAAGTGTTTTTCGTCGACCTGCCCTCTATCGAAGTTCGCGAAGCCATATTCCAGATTCATGCCGACAAGCGCGAGCTTGATAAATCATCGCTCGACATGACTAAACTGGCCGATTTAACCGAAGGCTTTTCAGGCGCAGAAATAGAGCAGCTAGTGGTATCGGCGATTTACTCGGCGCATGCGGATGAAGCACCGGTCACGATGGCAACCCTCATCGAAGAAATCAGGCAAACTAAACCACTGTCTATATTAATGGCGGAGAAGATAGCCGCGCTGAGACACTGGGCTGAAGGGCGGACTGTGTCGGTGGATTAGCCCCTACGACCTTGAATCCATAGCGGAGAGAATTTTGGGATAGTAAAATCCCAGCGTAATCGCTCGCAATAGCATTAACAGACTTAAACCCAAAAACAGTCCGTGATTGCCGAGCCAGGGAATAAGCAAACTCATCGCGGCCAGGTAAAGCAGCATCGATACGATCATCGCATTACGCATTTCTCGACTATAACCGGTGCCAATGAAAATGCCATCGAGTTGAAAACTCCAGATCGATATTAATGGAGAAATAATCATCCAGGGTAAATAAATTACCGCCGTTTCGACTACTGCATCGATACTGGTGAACAAACCGATAATCATCTCTCCGAATAGCCAATAAGCCAGGCTCACCAGACTCGCAATGAAAAAAGCCCACAGGCTGGTAAGCCTGACTGCCCGTGAAAAGGCCTGTCGACGAGCCGCGCCATAGGCACTGCCGGTTAATGCCTCGGCGGCATGGGCGAAACCATCCAGTCCATAGGCCATAATGCTTTGCAGGTGCATTAAGATAGCATTGGCGGCCAGTACGAGGTTGCCCATACGAGCGCTTTCAGCGGTAAAATAAGCGAACGAAAACGTCACGCAAAGGGTTCGGATAAAGATATCGCCATTGGCACGCATTAAAGCCAGCAGAGCCGACTTATCGAACAGGCTGGCGTAGTTTAACTGCTGGATTGCTGTTTTGATCTGCCCGCGAAGCAAATAAAAACCAAAACCAGCTGCCAGATATTCGGCAATCAATGTAGCTACCGCCACGCCTTCGACACCGAGATCCAGGCCGACAACAAAGAAGATGTCGAGCAGGACATTGGTCACATTCAGAATTAGCTGTAGTGCGAATACCCTCCGAGTATTATGCATACCGATAAAGACACCGGTAAACACATAAGTGCATAGGGTGGCAGGAGCGCTCCAGATTCGAATATAAGCGTAGTCGGCAGTGAGTTGCTCTACCTGCTCGCTGCTATCGAGCAGATATAAAGCGAACTCAATCAGCGGAAGACTCAAGAGAATGGTCACCATACCGAGGACCAATGCCAGCAGAATGACTCGCAGCAAAGTTTCCGATAACCCCTGGCTATCATCTGCGCCAAAGGCGCGCGCGATAAATCCGGTCGTGCCCATGCGCAGAAAACCGAAGCTCCAGAATATAAAGCCGAATATCAAGGCACCCAACGCCACCGCCCCAATCGCCGCCGGATCGGGTAAATGACCCACCACAGCAGTATCGACTGCACCCACTA
>Ga0224506_10001614_pt1 | contig 15999 bp, 13 predicted proteins | sample SF_Jan12_sed_USG_2_FD_169108 | JGI IMG/M metagenome (GOLD analysis project Ga0224506, IMG submission 169108) | Sediment microbial communities from San Francisco Bay, California, United States - SF_Jan12_sed_USGS_8_1 | ecosystem: Environmental > Aquatic > Marine > Sediment | place: USA... | reverse complement strand
CTCCCGGGTAGACGTGCACCGCCCCACTCTCGTAGTCGATAGTAACCACGAAGTGCTTCAGGATGTCATAGCCGAGGATTCCGCGGGTGTCGCCCTTTTCCGCGATTCGCGTGCCGAGCGGCGTGCGCGTCTCAAAATATTTCAGGGACTCGCCGCTCGCCGGAACGGACACTAATGCATCGGCAATCTCGAACGGGCCGAACTGGATGCTCGGTACCCGGAACCGTTCCATCTGTCCGCTCGAGATTACTCCACCGGATGTTTCTTCGATGGTCGGGTAGGCACCCAACCAGTCGAGTCGTTTGGCAAGCACACGTTCGATAAGAATGCCGCCGGTTGACCCGGTGTCCATGAGCAACCACGCTTCCACGCCATTGTTCAGGCCGACACGCACCAGGGGGAAACCACCATCGCGGTTCTTCCGGGAGTTAATATTCCTGATTGACTCGAGATCCACTCTGTCGCACCGGCATGCGCCGGTGGGCTCATCAGCAGTTGCGGCAGGAAAAGACAGGCAAGAACGGCGGCAAACGGCCGCCAACAGTACAATGGTTGAATCACGATTCCTCCCCAGAGAAACACCCGGTCAGGACGACACTATCGGTATTGGATCGCGCTCGTAAAATTGTGAAAGATGCTTACTTTGGCGGCCGGCGCCAATCCGTTCTTCTGTCGGGGCCACCCGAACCTACCCGACAGAAAGGTATCCGGCCGGCGCTGCGGCAAGGTAAACTGGCGCCGATGAAAACCCACGGGATTGTTAACAAGCGTGATTTCTATCTGCCACTCTGCGCGCTGTTTGCGGTCTTTTGCCAGGACGCATTGGCGGCTGAATTCGGTGGGTACGCGGCCCTGACGACCGACTACGTCAGGCGCGGTGTCACACAAAGCGATGGGAGTCCGGCACTGCAACTAGCCACCGAGGTCAGCTTCGAAAACGGGTTCTACGTGGGCATGTGGGGCTCTACGATCGACATCAGCAACGGACCTACCCGGCAAAGGGACCTGGAGGTCGATTACTACGCCGGCTATTCTCTCGACACATCGGACGCCTGGCGCGTATCTGCGGGGATCGTGTCTTATAACTACCCCGGGCAAACAGGAAACATCGACTACGATTACGTGGAATATTTGCTGGGGGGCAGTTTCAGGGACCGCGTCTGGCTCGACTTTGCCTATTCGCCGGATCTCTATAATTCCGGCCGCTCAACGACCAATATCGAACTCTACGCGGAGTGGCCCATTGGCGACACCTGGGCGATTGCGGGCGGTGCGGGTCGGTACGACACATCGGCACTGACCGGCAGCACCTACCTTTACTGGCAGCTCGGCGTAACCGCCTCCTTGAAGTGGGCCGACATCGACCTTCGAGCTTTCGATACCGACGGATCGGTGCCAATTGTCAGTACGCCGGAACGCGCAAGATCGCGGCTTGTCCTTACCGTGCGCGTCCCATTCTGATTGTCAGGGCTGGTTGCGGCAACGCTGCCGTAGTCCGGCGAGATTCAGTGCGTCACACGCATTGATCGATACGATAGAACGTACGTCCCTGGCCTGGGACTGCCGCAAGATATCGCCGACGGTATCGGGTGAGCTGTCTGGCCGGACCGCCAACAGCAAAGCGACGACCCCACTCACGTGTGCAGCGGCCAGGGAACTGCCGGAACGGAAGTCGTAGTGATCCGTTGGCACTGCGACGATGATTTCATGGCCGGGAGCGAACAAGGCCTCGCTCTGTAATCCGCTCGTCGATCCATCCGTCCGCGCGATCCCGATGCCAAGGACCTGCCGCATACTTGAAGGAAACGCACTGCCTGGATCGGCATGGGTACGACCGGCCGCAACAACCACAACGCCCGCATCAACAGCTTTTTGAATCAACTGCTCCAGCAACGGGTCGTGCGGCCCGCTCAGGCTGAGATTCAGGACGTGTGGCGGGTCTTCCAGGATGGCGTCAAGAGCTTTCAACAATGAAAAGCTGTCGCAAACTGCTGGCTTGTCGACGCCACCGCTCCAACAGGACACATACAGCTCGAGGCTCGCCTCCGGCGCGACGCCGACGATACCCACCGCGTTGTTCGAACGCGCGCCAATGACACTGGCAACAGCGGTGCCATGGTTGCGATCGACAGACTGGCCCTTGATCAGGAACTCCCGAGTCAAGCCAACGCGCCCCACGAGGTCCTCGTGGCTCTCATCGATGCTGCTGTCAATAATCGCGATCCGAATACCGGCACCTTGCGTCGCCTGGTGCGCCGCCGCGATGTCGAGAACATCCAGTCCGTACTGCAACTTTGCATAGGTGTCGTTATAACCGCCTGTCCTGGCGGTACTCGTCTCAAAACGCTGCAGCGCCTGCGCCGATTCCACGCGGGCATCGGAGTTCAGAGTCGCGATGATGGTGTCCCGATCTGCGCCTTCCGGTACGCGATAAACAAAACAATAGACTGACAGAGACCGGATCGGCCAGTGTTCAATCTCCTCCAGCGAAAACTCTCTCTTGATCGCCGCGGCATCCCGGCGCACTTTCTGGGCGATCACATAGCGTTTGCGATGCAAATACGGGGCACTGGAGCCCGCGCTCACCGATGCGGCCGAATCGTTTTCAAAAGTGACGAGAATGTCTCGTTCCGGATCCGGCAAGTCCTTTGCCCCAACAGGCAATGACAGGGAAACCAAAACTATTGCCAGCAAATACCCGGACAACCTCATGGCCTTCACCTCACAGGCAACTGAAGCGCAGTAAACCTGGCCGATTGTACTCCGGTAATCGAACCGGTGAGTTCTTCGTACTCCTGAAGTACCTGCAGGCTCGGTGCAGCAAGCCTTACATGCACTTCGTAGACGCCCCTGTCGTTGACGGCCCACTTGACCGCGCCTTCAAGCTCCGCCGCGATCCTGGCACGCTCAGCCTGGCTGACCTGCTCGTCAAACTGCACCTCCAGGACGTAGTCAATGCTGCCCGCCGGTCCTCCCGAAGTCGCTGTCTGGAACAATTGATTGTCAGTTTCGACGGTATTAATCGGGAACAGAAGCAAGAACAGGCTTACACCGAGAATCACGATGCCTGCCGCCACAGCAGCGAGTCTCCGCATGCCCGATGCTCTCACCACGCGCTGGCCTGATTCTCGTTCGATCTTGCCCAGGATATCTTCTGCAGTGGTAGCAGGCTGTATCGGCGTCAGTTCCCGACCAAGCACGGAAGCGCGCATTTCCGTATGCAGCTTGAGGTCCGCTGTGCAATCGCCACAGTGTTCGAGGTGTTCACGCAGGGCAGCGGTTGCATTCACCGACAGGGTCCCGTTCACGTACCAGGGAATGTTCTGCCGACTTTCGGCGCAACACCGGTTTGGAGCTGAATCAGTCATCCGAGAGGTCCTTTTGCCAGTCTTCAGGAGTCCCACTTGCGGTCAGGTATTCCTTCATGTTCTTGCGCGCGTGAAACATGCGTGTTTTGACCGTATTTACGGGGACACCGCTCGCGCTGGCCGTCTCCTCGCACGACAGGCCCAGAAAATACACGAGCATCACCGTGAGTTTCTGTTTCGGCGGCAATGCCTGAATGCCCTGCCGAACCCAGTCCTCGCGCTCAAATTGTGCGTCTGTTTCGCCGACCATGGCATCGCCATCCTTGATCGACACGAATGAGAGCCTGCGTTTCTTCAGATACGCCAGCGCCTGCCGATAGGCGATACCAAAAATCCAGGTCGACACCTTCGACTCGCCGCGGAATCGGCCAGCGTCTTTCCACAAGGTGAGCATGACATCGTTTGCGAGTTCCTCGGCCGCACCATGCGCGCGTGTCAGGCGAAACAGGAATGCAAACAGGCGCGAGTAGTAATTCTCGAACAGCTCTTCAAACGCGCCACGGTCGCCCGCCGCAACACGGCGCAGGAGCACCGCTTCCGCAGCACCCTCCTCGTTACCCGTATTGCCTAGTCTGATCGGGGTCATATCCGCATTCGACTTGCGCCCTGTCGTGCCAATTTAACCTGTCCTTGGGTGGTGGGTGGGTATTTTTGTCAAAAAGGTTCATTTTCCCGCCCGATGAACCTTTTGCCGTGCCCCGGCCACATACAACACGGTTGAGTCAGCATTCTTTGAGGTGGGAAAAATTGATTTCATCGCGAGGCAACAATTGCAGGGCTGCCGTTATCGCCTCCCTGATCGGTGCTCTGTTCAGCGGCTGTACCGGCGGCGATGGCAGCAGCCTGCCAGCGAGGGTTCCGCCCGGAGCGATTGGACCCAACTTCTCCGAAATCCAGGCGAGCATCCTGGAGCCAAACTGTGCGACGATCGGCTGCCATCTCGGCGCTGCGGCGCCGCAGGGCCTGAGGCTCGACAGCGCAAACAGCTATGCCATGCTCGTCAGCGTCGCCAGTACCGAGGCATCGTCGATTCTGAGGGTGGCACCAGGCAATCCCGATAACAGCTACCTGATCCAGAAACTGGAAGGGACGGCAACGGTTGGTGCGCAAATGCCACTGGGTGCTCCGGCGCTGGAACAGGCAACCATCGACGTCATTCGGCAGTGGATCGGCGACGGGGCGTTTGACGATCGGCTGCCGTCTTCAAACCCGATCAAAGTCACGTCGCTCTCGCCCGACCCCGGGAGCACACTGAGCACCGCGCCGGCAAATATCGTCGCGATGTTCGACCGCGAACTCGACGTTTCGACCGTCAACTCGATGACTTTCCTCCTGGAGAGCAGCGGTGGCGACGGGACGTTTGACGACGGCAACGAAACAGCCATCGGCGCGAGTGGTATTTCGGCAGGCCCGACGACCGCGACGTTTGACCTGGCCGGAGCTACGCTGGTGAACGATACCTACCGCGTAAGATTGCTCGGCTCGGGGCCATCCATCGTCATGGATCTCGACGCCAACGCGCTTGACGGTGAGTACTTCGGGACTTTTCCCACCGGTGACAATGTCCAGGGTGGCGATTTCGAAGCGACATTCCTGCTCGACGTACCCGTCAGCGCGGCGACTCTGGACGCACTGCAGGCGAGCGTATTTACACCGAGCTGCGCTGTTTCCGGGTGTCACACCGGACCAACCGGCGGCGCCCTTCCCTCCGGCCTTAACCTGAGCAGCGCCGATGCCAGTTTCGCGAATCTCGTCGGCGTCGCGAGCGTCCAGCAGCCGGCCTTGTCCAGGGTCGCGGTCGGTGACCCTGACAACAGCTACCTGGTCCAGAAAGTCGAAGGCACGGCTGCGTCCGGCTCAAGAATGCCGCTCGGTGGCGGTGCGCTCGACCAGGCCCTGATAGACGACCTCCGCGAGTGGATAAGCAATGGAGCGAATCGCTAAATGAACGACCACAGATATGCGTGGCTCCTGGCAGCCGTCCTGACTATCGCCAGTGCATGGCAGCCCGCACAGGGGGAACCGTATCTTGCCGTGCAGAAGGGCATGCAATGTTCAAGCTGCCACAGCAATCCGGCTGGCGGCGGCAAGCGCACGGTATACGGCAACGTATTCGCACAATCAGAACTGGCAGCACAGCGTCTCGGCGACGGCAAGTTATGGACGGGCGAGATCACGAATTGGCTGGCGATCGGTGGCGACCTGAGAGCCAGTTTCGTGAGTACGGACACGCCGAACCGCGGCAGTACGTCGGATACGGACTTCAATCGCGGCACCTTCTATCTCGAAGCAACGTTGATTCCCAACATCCTGTCGGTTTACGTCGACGAGCAGTTCTCTCCAAACGACTTCGAGACCCGCGAGGCCTACTTGCGAGTCAATAGCAGGGACACGAAATGGTTCCTGGCCGCCGGGGAATTCTACCTGCCGTACGGATTGCGACTGCAGGACGACACCGCTTTCGTTCGACAGGCGACCGGGATCAATTTCGCGAACACCGACCGCGGTGCATTCGGCGGCTACAACTCAGGCGCCTGGTCAGTAATCGCGTCGGTCACCGACGGCAGCGGATCCGGGCAAGGCAACGGCGGCAATCAATTCAGCATGGCCGTCAACTACGTGCAGCCATCATGGCGGACCGGCGTGAGCTTCAACGAAGTCGACAACGATGACGGAGGCCGCACGATGTTTGGTCTTTTCGGCGGCCTGCGGACGGGGTCCGTCGCCTGGCTGGCCGAAGTTGACAGCATCCGCGACCATGCCGCACCTGGCATACCGATCGACTCGTTCGCCGCAATGCTGGAAGCGAACTGGACGTTCCTGGGCAGGAACAATCTGAAGTTCAGTTACGACTACCTGGACCCGGATACCGATCTCAGCGAGGACCACCAGGTCCGCTACAGCATCGTATGGGAGCTGTCGCCGATCCAGTTTCTTCAATCTCGCATCGGCTTCCGGCTCTACGACGGAATTCCGCAAGTTGATACACAGAATCGAAAAACATTTTTTGTCGAGCTCCATGGATTCTTCTGAGCACGCATTCACCGGGGAAAACTCTCATGATCACCGAATCTAGATTGCCGAACAGCCTTCTTTCGACTCTCACCCTGCTCTTGGTCGCCGGTTGTGGCGGTGGCGGGAGTTCTGCACCGCCGCCTCCCCCGGCCGATACGACGGCCCCGACCGTCGCAGCAGTGCAGGCTCCCGCCGCCAATGTCAGTCGGACCGTGAGTTTGACGGTGACCGCAACCGACAATGTCGGCGTGATGACGGTGCGTTTCTTCGTCGACGGAACGCTTCTTGGAAGTGACACCACGTCACCGTACAGCATTGACTGGGACACCTCCGGCGTGGCAGAAGGCGATCACACACTGGTCGCCGAAGCTGAAGACGCAGCGGGCAACATCGGCACTTCCGCAGCATCTACCGTGACCGTCCAGAACCTGCAGGTGTTTGCGTTCACTGCATCCGGAGTCGAACAGGTTCCGGCATCCGAATCGCAGGCGACCGCGCAGGTCGATCTCACGATCAACGTCGCGACAGGTGCCGTACAAGGTGCATTGACAACCAGCGGTATAACGGGGACAAGCGCACACATTCACGACAGCTATGCCGGCGCGAACGGTCCCGTTCTGGTTGCGCTCGATCAGGACGGTGGCGACCCCACCCTGTTCACCGTGCCTGCCGGCGCGTCACTGGATACCGCAGGTGTCGACCGGCTGCTTGCAGGCGCGCTGTACATCAACGTGCATTCGGCGGCGGCGCCCGGCGGTGAAATTCGCGGCCAGATTCTGCCCGACGGCTTTATTCTGCGTTTTACTGAACTCAGCGGCGCGCAAAGCGTGCCGTCGATCGATAGCCCGGCCAGCGGGCGCGCAGCGGTGACGCTCGATCAGGCCAGCGGAACGATCGCAATTCACGCCCAGGTTACCGGCCTCGACGATGCCACCCAGGCGCATCTGCACCAGGCGTTTGCTGGTTCAACCGGTCCCGTACTCGTTGCGCTCGCGACCGATATGGCCGCGCCCGGGCATTGGTTTGCTGAAGGCGCGGTGCTGAACGCCGCCGGCCTGGACGCGTTCGACACCGGACAGCTCTACATAAACGTTCACAGCCCGGCGCATCCAGGCGGTGAAATTCGCGGCCAGGTGTTACCCGAAGGAATCGAGGTACTGTTTACCCCATTGTCCGGGGCGCAGGAAGTGCCGAGCGTCGCGACAACGGCCGACGGGCTGGCCGCACTGACCCTTGACGAGGCCGGTTCATTACTGACCGTGCACGTCAATACTCGCGGCCTGGACGATGCTTCCGGCGCGCATTTGCACAATGCATTTGGCGGTACAAACGGGCCGGTCGAGATCGGCCTGACCCAGGACGGCAGCAATCCCGCCCATTGGTCCGTCGAGCAGCAACTTCTCGACGCCACGCAACTGGCTGCGGTCCTTGCCGGCGGCACTTATATAAACGTCCATAGTCCTGCCAACCCGGGCGGCGAGGTTCGCGGCCAGGTAATACCGGATGGCATCATCTTCGCCACCGGCAGCCTCTCCGGCGAACAGGAGAATCCCGCTGTCGCCACAATGGCAAGCGGCACGTACGCCGTCACTGGCAACACCGACGCCGGTACGGTGGTTGCGCATGTCAACACCAGTGGTGCCGACGATGCCACCGGTGCTCATATTCATGATGGTTATGCGGGAACCAATGGCGGCGTGGTCATCGGACTCACACAAGACGCAGGTAACGTCGCGCTCTGGTCGGCTGTCGACGCGCCTGTCGATGCAGCACAGTTAGCTGCCCTCGCCTCGGGCCGTTACTACGTGAATGTCCACACTCCGGCCAATCCCGGCGGCGAGATTCGCGGCCAGGTAGCACCTGCGACCATCGAGGTCCTGTTCTCCACCATGAGTGGCGGTCAGGAAGTCCCCGTGAATGCGAGTACGGCGAGCGGCACCGCCGCCAGCACGGTCGACCTCGAGACCGGCACCATCACGATCCATGTCAACGCGACAGGTGCCGATGACGCGACGGCATCGCATATCCACCTTGGCTTCGCCGGCGAAAACGGCGGCGTACAGGTCGGTCTCACACAGGAGGCCGGCAATCCCGGGCACTGGTTCGCTGCTGGGGAGCAACTTGATGCAAATGGCCTGGCCAGTTATCGCGACGGGCAACTGTATGTCAACCTGCACACGCCGGCCTTTCCTGGTGGCGAGATTCGCGGTCAGATTGCACCGCCGCCGATCGAGGTACTGTTCAGCAATATGGGCGGCGACCAGGAAGTGCCGCCGGTCGCAACTGGAGCGAGCGGTGTTGCGGCCAGCACCGTGAATCGCGATAGCGGATCGCTGGAATTGCGCGTCAATGCAACAGGGGTCGACAATGCGACCGCGGCACATATACATACCGCGGCCCAGGGACAAAACGGTCCGGTCCTCATTGGACTGACGCAGGACGGCAGCAATCCCGGGCACTGGTCCCTAAGCGCCGGGCTCGACGCTGCTGCGCTGGGCGACTACAAGGCGGGCGGCTTGTATGTGAATGTGCATACTCCCGCCAATCCGGGCGGCGAAATTCGCGGTCAAATCACGCCACCCGACGCGGCCAGTTTCGACAATATTGCGCCTGTTGTCACCCTCGCATCGCCGGGCACCCCGGTGAGCGGAACAGTCACCTTGTCGGCCGATGCAAGCGACAACCAGGGCGTGACCGTCGTCCGATTCCTCGTGAACGGCACGATTGTCGGCAGTGACAATGCGGCTCCGTACTCGTTCGACTGGGACACGACAACATCAGCCAACGGCAACGTCACGTTGACGGCCGAAGCCGAGGACGCGAGCGGCAATATCGGCCTGTCCGCGAGTATCGAGGTAACGGTTGACAATACTGTCGCGGTAACCCTGGGGCAGATTCAGGCGCAAGTCTTCACGCCGACGTGCGCCGGCTGCCATTCGGGCCCCACGAGCGGCACCCTGCCATCCGGCATGGACCTGTCCTCGGCCAATGCCAGTTACGACGCCCTGGTCAACGTTGTCAGCCTGCCAATGACACGGCCAATAGTTACCTGATCCAGAAACTCGAAGGAACGCAGGCGGTGGGCGGACGGATGCCGCAGGGCGGACCGTTCCTCGACCAGCCGACGATGGACATGATCAAGGATTGGATCAATGACGGTGCGCCGAATAACTAGGAGCATGGCTTTGCTCCGTTCGGAACCCGGATGACACTCACCCGTGACGACAAGCTGTCCTGAACAGAGGAGTTTGCAATATCAACACCACTACGCGACATGGCGGAGACATCAAGGAGCGGTTGCAGAGACTGTTTTCGTACTTCTCTGAGGATGGCGATTCCACAGTGGATATGCTCCTCGAGGATGCGGCGGTCAAGTGCCTGAAACCCGGCCAAGTGGTATACCGGATCGGCAGTGTCTGCGACTCATTCCTGATGCTGTTGGCCGGGGCCGTCAGGGTTCAGCTCAGTTCTCCGCGAGGTCGGCAGATCACGCTCTGTCGCATGTCTCCAGGAGACTACTGCGGCCTGACGACATCGTGTCTCCTGGGTCGCAGTACTTTTCCTGCTGATGCGATTTCGGAATCGCACGGCGAAGCCGTAGCGGTTTCGCGCGAGGCATTCCATAGAACACTGGAGAATTCGTCCAGCTTTCGCCGCTATATTCTTGAGGGTTTCTCGATGAATCATGCGAATTTCATCGCAAAAATAGAGCAACTCGCATTCGTGCCGATCGACACCCGCTTGTCCAATGCCCTGTTGGATTTTCATAAGAAAGGCGAAGACCGCGTTACTCATCAGGAACTGGCGGTCGAGCTTGGCACGGCGCGCGAGGTAGTGTCTCGCCGCTTGAAACAATTCGAGAGCGAGGGTTGGATTCGGCTTTCCCGCGGTCGAATTACAGTATCGGATCGAAACGGGCTCCAGCAGCTCGGCGCAATTCGCTAGCCGGGCTGCCCGAAACGATCGGCAACACGTAGTTCTTTATCTCAGAAGTGGAAGCCGAAACCGAAAAACACAGCCTGCATGCCGAACAGGCCCATGCCGCCCAGCGCCAGCCCGGTGACGATGAACGAGAACGGTAACCAGACGAGTGTCTGCAGACCCGGCCGGCCCCAGTCGCTGTTGTGCATGACGGAGATCAGGCCGTATGCAATGGCAATACCGAACAGTGCTATCTGGAAACTCGCAATGGCACCGATTGCGAACACAGTCGCCGCAAACCACTCGAAGCGCTGCACCCCCTTGGCATCCGGGTGGGTCTCGCTCCAGATACTGCCCCCTCGCTGACCGTCCTTGACGTCGCCCGTGACCAGGAAACGCGCTTTGCGCGTGATCGCGTAGCCGAGCACACTAACGGTCGACAGCGGCGCGAGTGCCGCATACAAAGCCGTACTGTGCGTCAGGAAGCGCAGAAGGCGGACAGGCCGGCGCCACATCTCGAGAATGAAACACAGTATCGGCGAGACCAGCGCACACACGGTAATCAGGAAGAAGTCCCAGGTATACAGGATATTCATTTCGGGCGGCATCAACATGACCGGCAGCTGGAACGAGCCCTGCCAGAACTCGAGTGTCATGATATGGCGCTCGCCGATGGTCATCGGCAGCACGATCGCGGCCAGTATCATGTAGAGGAAGAAGAACAGGGTGACGGGCAGGTTCGCCGTGGGAAACAGGATGTCGAATTTCTCGCTCCAGGAGATTCGCGCAGAACGCAGCAGGCCCAGCCCGTATTGATGCAGGAACTCGCAGGTGCCGCGCGTCCACTTCACATGGCGCACGCGGAACGACCTGACCGACTCCGGGAATTCCTCGAAGCAGGTCACGTCGCTCGCAAAGGTACCGTAGTAACCCCGCTCGCGAATGGCTATCGCGTAGGCAAGATCTTCACTAACGACCTCCGGGAAGCCCCCAACCTGCTGCCAGCAGCTGTGGCGCAAGATTGCGCCGTGCCCGAGGAACATGACGAAACCATAACGATTGCGCAGCGGCTGGTACCACTTCCAGTGCACATCCACACCATGGCACAGGTCCTTCTGCAATTTCGTACCGCTCTGCAGGCAGCGGTGATTCGCCTGGATAAAGCCGCAGTTCGGATCGCCATTGATACGCGGGACCAGCTTTGACAGGAAATCGCGCGGCAGTATCTCGTCAGAGTCCGCGATGACGAACAACGGTTCGCTCACAATACCGCCCAACGCGTGGTTGAGATTGCCCGCCTTGAATCCTTGCCGGTCTTTGCGGCGTACGACCTGCACGTGCTCAAAGCGCGCGGCAAATCGATCGATATCCCGCATGATTTCACGATCGCTGCTGTCATCCAGGATATACACACGGTAGCGCTCGTAGTCGAGGCTCGCACAGGACAAGGCGCTGGTTTCGACGAAGTCATTGCAGGTCGTGTACAACACCGCGACAGGCGTATCCGCTGCGCCCTCCGCATAGGCGATTGGGCCCTGCAGCCGACTGATGAGCGCGAAAAGCACAACGCTGAGATTGTAGATGCCGTACAGCCAGGCCACGGGAATGAAGACGACAAAGTAATGCAACGCAAAGCTGGACACGGGACCCCGGGCTGCTTCCAGGGCCTGCAGCAGGCGCGGTCCGAACCACAGCATCGATGCGGTCCAGGCGACAAATATAAAGACGAACATGACCGGTGAGCGTCTTGCAGCACCACGAACCACGCGATTTTCGAGTGGCGGGTTGCCTGCAATGGCAGATTCTGTGGAATTCATGACTAATCCTCTTAGCGCGGCAGGCGGAAGGTGAAACCGAGCATCGCCACGTTGATGCTGTTACCCGGCAGGTCCTCGTTGCGAAGCGCCAGGTGCACGCGGTGATAGCCGAATACGGGAATCGTCAGCATTGCGTGGGCGACCCTGACGCTTTCCTTGTCCTGTAACCCTCCCCGATCGACTTCGCCAACGCCGGCACCCAGCATCGCGTTCCAGCCGCTATCCGCCGTGTACAGGAGGTTCAGCACACTGCGCCACTCATCGTCCTTGTCGGCACCGACGGTAGAGAAGTAGTTATTGCTCTCGACCTGCCAGCGCCCCGCAAAAGGAACGCCGATACCTACTTGATACAGGGTGTCAGTAAAGCCCAGTTCGTGATCGCCAATCTGTGCGCCCAATGCCACTTTGCCGGGCAGGTTGTTCAGGACGATCTCGGCCCGGTACAGATTCTGATCGCCATCCGGAAGTTGGCGGACACCGGCTTCAAGAAGAACACCCAGTTTGTCATTCATAGAGTGGTGCGCGCCGGCAAGATAGGTGCGTGCACTCTCGCCGCGTCGCACAATGGCCGGGTTGTCCAGGCTGAGGCTATCGTCGTAACGTGCAAAAAGGCGTGTATCGCGACCTGCCCACCAACCCATTTCGACAAGTCGCAAACCCGAATCTGCATTCGATGTCGAGCCATACCAGGCAGCAGCTTCGAATCTGGGCGCGGCGTTCAGGGCGGCCACACGACCCGCAACGGCGGCGCGGCTGTAGGGATCAAGCTGCAATGCCCTGTCGAACGCAGTGTAAGCCGCTTTTGATTCACCTAGCTGTAAACGCGCCTGACCGAGTGCGACCGATAATTCAGGGTCCGTTCCGCGGTCAGCCGCCAACTCGGCGAATCGCGAGCGGGCTGTTTCCGCGTCGCCCGACCACAGCGCAACATACGCGCTGCCTTTGCGCGCCTCGTGATTTCCCGGTGCAAGCGCGAGCACGCGGTCGAAATAGGACTGTGCGTAGGAGAAGTCACCCGACCATGCGAAGGCGTAGCCAGTGCCGATGAGCGCCTCCAGATTTTCCGGCTCGATTGAGAGCGATTCGCGAAACGTTTCAACGGACGCGAAGTAGTTTCCGCGCCATGCCTGGGCAGTGGCCTTGCCGTTGAGCGCCCGCACATTTTCCGGCTCCGCTGCGAGAATCCTCTCGTAGATCTTTTGCATCGCTGCCAGGTCGCCCTCGCGGGCGGCAGCGGTAGCGCTGTCGAATAGTCCCTCGTTTGCCGATACGCTGAGCGCGATCAGCAGGCAAAGGAATACCGGTAGTGTTCGCTTCACACTCATTGCGTCGTCTCCGGCCCGCTCAATTCGGGCGATTTGTTTTTTTGATTTGCAGCCCGGTCGACAACCGCCTGTCGAAAGGCGGGATGGGACTGCAGTACCAGGTTGGTCGCTCATTCGGAGGTATCCGGCCGCGCCGGGCCGGATACCTCCTGCTTTTAGCTTCTAGTCCATTTGCAATTCGAGCTCGGTCGCGGTCAGGGTGGTGTCACCCGTCTCCGTACCGCGTGCATCGACGAGGCTGCCTTCCTGCACGGCGGCCCAGAACTCGACAGAACTCATGCCCACATCGGTGGCGCCACGAGAGTCACGATAGAGCGTCGCGGCATTCGTGACTATGGTCACGCCAAGTACCGTGAGGTTCGGTTCGTTGTTGCCACCGACCTCAACGAAGCCGCGCAACTCGGTCCTCGTATCGGGATCGTCTCGCTCTACGATCACGGCCGTAATCTGGCCGACCGGCTGCTCCTGGCCACGGATTTCGACGTAGTCGCCGGCGTTGAGATCGCCTGCGCGCAGCGGGTCTACGTCTGCATCGCTCTTGTCCTCGAAGCGCGTCTTCAACGCATCCGTATTCACGGTAATACCCAGTATGGTCAGCGTGCTTCCAGAGACCGAATCCAGGTTGCCCGTGACGCGGACCGCTGTCGCCGACTTGATGTCTACCTTCGTCGCAACCAGCACGCCACTGGCGTTGAAGTCGCCATCGACTTCAACCTTGAGGTTGAGGCCGAGATCGGCCGCTGTACCGCCCTCGAAAAGAGTGCTGCCTGTGGTCGTCACGGGGATTCCACTGACGTCGAAGTCGCTCGCAGACACAAACCGCGTAATAAAGCCTTCGATCTCGGCATGGACGCCGTCGTCATTGGCGAAGCGGTTGCCCTTGAACTCAACGCGGGTAGCGTCAAGCGTGCTGCCGTCGAATACCGTACCCTTGGCTTCGACCGGATCGCCGTCGCTGATGACACCAGCCGTCGGGAAGTTGTCAACCATAGCAGCGCTATAGTCCACCTCGAGCCCGTTGATCATGAACGTCCGGGCGCCGGCATTGTGGCCGCTCACCAGGCCGTTCACTTCCATGATGCCATTCCAGGTCGCGTCACGGCAGTCGATCCGCGTCGCCTCGATGACGCCATTCGCGTCGGCCAGGCCGGACACTTCAACCGCCGGAATGCCGAGCAATCCATCCAGCGTCGCCGGGCAGCTATCGTCGATGGATGTCGTTGGCGTAATCAACACCGTCTGGCCCAGGACGACGATCTGGTTTAGCGCGTTGTCGACACTCGAGACCGGACCTTCCACGATGTCGTCGAATTCGACAGTATCGGCGCTCGCATTCGCACCGTTGCTGTCAATTGAGCCCGTGACCAGCACGACCTGCCCAACGGAGAAGTCGTCCTGTGTTGCAGGCAGACCGTCCTTCGTAAAGCTCGCACTGGACGTGTCATAGGTCACGCCGTTGACAATCACACTGCCGAAGCCGGTGATGGGGCCGACCGCAATGCCGGTTCCCGTAATGCCACCGGTCGGTGGCGGTGGCGGCGGAGCAATGCCGCCACCACCGCTGCCACCACCGCAGCCGGCGATAAGTATTGCCGTCGCAAAAAACGCAACGATGGTTCTGGAGAGAGTGTTCATGATGCTGATCCTTGTTCGCTGTCGTCATAAATGAGGTAGACGCCGACGCCCAGGCGAACGGTACGGGCGGCGGAGTCTGTCTTTGTGTCGTGTTCGTGTTCAGATAGCCAGCCATCCATCTCCTCGAGAAACGAGAGTCCCCGCTGCTCGACGAGCTTCTGGAATGCCTTGTATGCCGATGGTTTGATTGATGCGTTGTCGGCCATGCGCTCGAATCGAGGCGTGGCCTGGTGGTTTTCGTTAAGGTTGTGCTCCAGCGTGGCAGCGTGGTCGTGCAGTGCGATACCGAGCTGGTTGACACTTTCCGGATCGAGGCCCGAGAAAACGTAGTCGCGCTTCAATACGCGAAGACTGCCGTCGCCCTGTTCCTCGATGAGTGCCCTCTGCTGCATCTCCTTGCGAATCGCGCCGTGCGGCAAGTCGCCTGCGTAGCGCTTCAGCAGGCTCGGCCAACTGCCTTTGGAACCGGTTGCAGGCAGAACCTTGGGCTGACCGTCTTTGTCGGTAAATTCCGTGTCGATATGCCAGCCCGTCAGGATCCTGGAAATCCGGTTGCCACGGCTGTCTTCGGCCGGCAGGTCGCCCTCGAGCAGGCGGTCGCGAACCTTGGCCACTTCCCGCCTGCTGAGCCCGGTCAACATGGCAACCCGCGCGTTGTTCGTGGGCCGACCGTCAATGCCGTAGTCCTGTCTCGCGACCTGCACAAAGGCATCTTTTGTCAGTTCCCCGAACTCGGCGATGGTCACCCCATGGCGCATTACAAAACGCACAACCGGCATTAACAGGTAGCGGCAACTCTTGATGACGTGTTTCTTGATTCCCACTGCAATTCACTCGAATACCGTGTATGTGTGCAATTTACGCACATATACACGGTAATGCAAGGTTTTTTTCTAGCGCGAACACAGGCGCCCCGCC
>Ga0224506_10001613_pt1 | contig 16004 bp, 17 predicted proteins | sample SF_Jan12_sed_USG_2_FD_169108 | JGI IMG/M metagenome (GOLD analysis project Ga0224506, IMG submission 169108) | Sediment microbial communities from San Francisco Bay, California, United States - SF_Jan12_sed_USGS_8_1 | ecosystem: Environmental > Aquatic > Marine > Sediment | place: USA... | reverse complement strand
GCAAAAACCTCCTTTTTGTCATACTTGGCTTGTCCATTCTTACATTTATTTTTGGAATTTTAGTTACCCATAGGACTACAACTGAATTATTCATGGAAGTAGTGGCCCTTTCAGTTGCAGTAATTCCTGAAGGTCTACCAGCTGCGATGACCATAACTCTTGCCATAGGTGTAGGATACATGGCAAAAAGAAATGCAATAATAAGAAAACTTCCTGCAGTGGAAACTCTTGGCAGTACCACAATAATATGCTCAGACAAGACAGGAACTATAACAGAGAACCAGATGACTGTGAACGAAATCTATGCAGGTGGAAAACTCTTTGAAGTATCTGGGACTGGATTTCAACCAACAGGTGAAATTAAACATGAACAGAACAGTATCAATCTTAATAAACATCAAACACTCAAAGAATGTCTCATTGCAGGACTGTTATGCAATGATTCGGATTTAATTCAAAAAGAAAATCATTGGGAGGCAAAAGGGGATCCTACCGAAGTTGCATTAATCACGGCAGCTCACAAAGCAAACCTCAAACAAACTTTGGCAGAGTCATTTTATAGAATTGATGCGATTCCCTTTGAATCTCATCTTCAGTTTATGGCTACACTGCACGATAATGCAGGGGATAAAATAGTCTATGTAAAAGGTTCTGTTGAAAAAATTCTTGCAATGTCCTCGTATCAAATAAATGATTATACAGAACATGAAAACGTTACAGAGATTGATATTTCAAAACTAAATGAAATTGCAGACCGGATGGCATCAAAAGGCCTGCGAGTATTGGCTTTTGCAAAAAAGAAAATGGCAAATGAAAATCATAAAATTGAAATTTCTGATGTAGATAATGGACTAATTTTTCTAGGCTTTCAAGCCATGCTAGATCCTCCAAGACCAGAAGTTATTGAGGCCATAAGAGAATGTCAAAATGCGGGAATACGTGTTAAAATGATAACTGGTGATAATCTAAAGACAGCAATCAGCATAGGCAGGCAGATTGGCCTGAACCAATCATCTCAAGAAAATCAGCACAATGTAACGGCAATTACGGGAAAGGAATTAGAGCAATACTCAGGGAATGATTTGGTTGAAATTGTAGATAAGACAGATGTGTTTGCAAGGGTCTTACCTGAACGAAAATTTTCCATAGTAAAGGCACTTCAATCACAAGGCAACATTGTTGCCATGACTGGAGATGGAGTAAATGATGCACCTGCTCTAAAACAAGCTGATGTGGGAATTGCAATGGGGATTACAGGTACGGAGGTTGCAAAAGAGGCATCGGATGTGATTTTAACTGATGACAACTTTGCATCAATCAAGGCAGCAGTGGAGGAAGGAAGGAGAATCCTCGACACTCTTATCAAATTCATCACTTGGACACTGCCCACAAATTTTGGAGAGGGTTTGGTGATATTGGCATCTGTCTTTGCGGGCTTGCTCATGCCTATTCTGCCTGTTCAGATTTTATGGATTAACATGACTACTGCCTTGGCATTGGGAATGATGCTCATTTTTGAGCCAAAAGAGTCTGACGTGATGAGTCGCCCTCCTAGAAAACCCCATTCTCCAATTCTCACAAAGGATCTGATAATCCAAATATCGATTGTAAGTATGTGTATTCTGATCTCGGCATATGGCTTGTTTGAGTGGTCAATAGAAGACGGCAGTACTGTTGAGGAGGCAAGGACGATTGCAGTAAACACAATTGTTATGATTGAGATATTTTATTTGTTTAACTGTAGGTCTCTGACTAAATCCGTTTTTAGAATGGGATTTTTTTCAAACAAGTTGATTTTTCTAGGAGTTATAGTTATGATTTTGTTACAGGTTGCTTTTACATATACTCCTGTTATGAATGATATTTTTCAGAGTAAACCCATTGGAATTGAATCTTGGTTGAAGATATTAGGAGTATCCATAATCACTTTTCTGATAATTGAAACAAAAAAATTTGTTAGCAATAAACTTGAAATTAAAACACAAAATAATAACTTGTAGTTAGATAATGATATTGCAACAAAAAAAAAATACCAGCGTAAATGTGGTTGTGCTAGAACAATTGAATTTGGTGAGCCAATAAGGTTGGATTAGGATAAAAAGAAAATGAATGCAGCAAATACATTGTTTGTAATCAGTACAATACTTGTTCCTTTGATGCTCATTTCATTGAATTATTCTGCAATAATTGATTTTTACGCACATGATGTTCCGCTAAATAAATCTGTCATAATGGCAAACTTTCCATCAGATGATCCGGAGAATTTCCAGAACATACGTAAAGAAAAAGACTCCATATGCTATGCCACACCATCTATGAACCAGTATTGCTACAAAAAACCCAGGATATTTGACGGGCAGGAAAGAGATCATCTGTATTCTTTAATCATTGGTGACAACGGGATAAACGGAGAGGTTCATTTTGACAGAGTAGGTCTGGAAGGTGGAATTTTCACAATAAAAAATATGGTTCTGCTTGATGAGGATTCGGCACTGTTTACATTTTCAGACAAGGATTACCGTATAGGAAACAAGGACAGAACCACATATGAGATAACTGAAGACTTTGAGTTCACCACGGTTGTTGAAAAATATGATGCATTCATCACACATTGTGGCAACTTTGATGGAACTGGAGCTACCCTAGTACAGTATCTGGGGGTTGCAACCATTGATGAATTGGATTATTTTGTGACATGGCATACCGTGATTACATCAGAGCAAGGGCTTGCTTGTAAATATCCTGAGATTATCCAGCATAGCTTGAAGCATATCTTTGGGGAATTATAGGAAATGAAAACTGAGTACGGTGTTGTCATATCTCTGGGTCTTTTAGTGTCTGTAAGTTTGGGATTAATTGCAAGCCAACCAAATGAGATTCCTCATTGGAATTACCTGCATGAGATGAAACAGCAGGAATTTGAAGATGGTTGTGATGTATACTGCAAGAAAAAACAGGAGGATGAAAGAGAATACACGTGTGTCCCGCTTGATTCTGAGCAATATGTCTGCAGGCCTCCAAGAGGCATCTTTTATCCTGATAATGATATGCAAGTCAGAACCGTATTTCCACCCACATATGGTGAATTTGCATATGTACCGGAGAACAAGGAAATGGTGGAAAAAAACAGACTCTTTGATATTGTCAAAGTAGTTATGCTCAATGAAAAATCAAAGGAGATTATGGTTGAATTTGGATTTCATACGACAGACAATGTTGATGATTATTTTGAATATTCAACCATGCTGTCTCCTGGTGATACCTTTGTTTCTCATTGCCTTGGAGGGGATTCCAAGACTGCCCACATTGTAGAGTTTCGTGATGTGATCAAAATGGAAGGAAAAACTTACCTTGAGTTTTGGGGGACTCATGTTACTATGCCGGATAAATTACTGCCATGTGAAATGCCTGAACTGATACAACATTCGCTTCCAGTTGATCTCGGATTGGGAATTGACTTTGGAGAAAGAAAATGCGAACTAGATACATCCTGTTGATAGTGACTCTTTGTTTTATCGGATTTGTAATATGGTCATTGGCTGATACCGTATGCAGGCCATGCATCACTCCTCCAGATGCTCCTGACAACTATTACTGTGCAACCATTTGTCATCCCGAACCCAGATGGTATTCGTGGTTTAGGTGATTAGAAAATGAAGACTTGGCTTTTGATAATTGGGATTATGGGGATTGTTTCTGTTTTGGCAGTTATTTTTCATACTGAATTATTTGGAGAAAATGCAACGTATGGATACTGTCTTGTACCTCATCAAGTGAAAACAGATTCAGTTCGTCTGAGGACAAATCAACAAGTGAATACCAGTGCAAACAAAGTTGTGCATGGGCAGGAAATACAGAATCTAATGAAAAACAAAATATGTCCTGTAAGTCCCAGACAATTTCTGAATATGGTTGGGTTGCATCTCCTGAAGTGTTTGGATATGTTGTTGATAAACTGCCATTGAATCCATTACATTAGATAACATGAAAATTGTAAACAATTATTGCAATATCTATTCTGTTAATCACTTGGAAAGACTTTGAGCATGTTCGTATGCTAAGGTAATCCATTTCATTGCAGTACTTGAATTTGTAATCTTTTTAGAATCAATTTCAATCCATCCCATTTTAGCACCATGTGAAAACGGCTTTACTGCCTCATGTTTGATTGCGCTTGATTGTTTTTCTTTTGGTAATCTTACAATGATTTGAAAATCATTTTTGTTACTAAATCCCACAAAAATTTTTTTTTTGATATTAAATAACATCGATAACCAAACATTTGCCTAGTTATTACATCTTTGAATTGCTCAACCTTCTTTTGAACTAACATGTAGTTTTTCAATAGAGATTCTTCCAATTCCAATGCCTGTTAGTATTTTTAAAAATCTTTTTTTATTTACACTTCCACATGGGTCTGACAAAACTATCCTTAACTATGTCCCCAGCACAACGTGTATGGGTATATAATCAAGGCATTAGAAAAAAGACCCACGTGGAATGATTCAGAATTTGTATGTACAAACCAAACATCGTTTTTTAAAAAAACTTTTCTTACAAGTATTTACTGCAATATAATTTGAAAAATAATAATCAAAACAGGATAAAAGAATTTTGCAAGTATTGCTCAGTTAATTGTTATATTCTAGTATGCCCTTATTGCATTCAGATAATGATCTTTAACCATTCTCACGAGGCAGTGATTTGACAAGAAAGAATGCTAAAGATTTTTCTTCTGATGAAAGACAAAGATATTGCAATGCGCTATTAACTTTAAAACATACTATTGAGCCTGGGCATACATTAAGTAAATATGATGAATTTGTAGCCATTCACTATGGCGTTACAAGACGCCTCAGAAATGGCATTCCTATTGGTGACGGTGCTCATTTTGTACCTGGTTTTTTTTCTTGGCATCGGGAATATCTTAATCGATTCGAAAAGGCAATTAGAGTAGTAGATTCCACTTTATCTCTCCCCTATTGGGATTGGTCATCAGGCAATAATGATGATACAACCAGTGTGTTTACAGATGATTTTATGGGCCCTCCGGGAGATTCATCGAATGGCAACAAAATAATGAGCGGATATTTTGTAGAAAGTGGTTGGGTAATTCACCCAGAACTAGATGGTGGAAATAATGGTAGTGTGCTTATCCGAGATTCTACTCTACTAACTTCCAAATTATCACAACTTTCAGACTATGGGATAGCCGCACAAGATGCAGTAAATGGAGATAATGATTTTGCAGCATTTTTACCTGGACTGGAAGGTCCTCATGGCTCAATCCACATGTGGGTTGGAGGTCATATGACTTCTATGACTTCACCAAATGATCCAATATTCTTTTTACATCATGCAAATATTGATAGGCTTTGGTCAAAGTGGCAACAACTTCATCCAGGACCCGCGAATTATAATCCTAATGATGATGGAAGTTACGGCAGCAGGTTGAATGATAGAATGTGGCCTTGGGATGGTTCAGACGATACAACTACAACCAGAGTAGGAACTGCAACTGGAGTTTCCATACAAAGTCTAATTCCTACATATTCGGATTATGATATTGTCACTCCAAGACATGTTCTGGATGATAATCTTACAATTCCAGTACCAATACGACAGATTTTATCAAACGTACTTCAGGTAAGAAACCAAACCACCGGGGGTGTGCTCACTAGATACAAAATGATTGGTAGTGTTCCTGACAAATTTGCAGCTAGTAGAGGCATTCCGAATCAAATCTTGACTACTGTGGGATATGAAGATAGATTGGGGCGATCTGAGAGCGACAATGACTTTGTTGATGTAATACTTGAGATAAGTCATACTGATAGCCAAGTTAATTCTGTAAGAGGCGTGCAGCTTGGTGGAGATGATATAGAAATTTTTGTAAATGGTGCCAGCACTGGCACACTGGTAAAAACACAAGAAATACCATTACCGTGATATCATATTGAGATAAAGTGATTAAATGAGCCATAATAATCATCTTCACAAATTAAACACTGTTGCAGTTCATCTAGCATTACTCAAGAATGGGAAGGCGTTACTATTCTCAGGTTCTCATGAAAGATTATGGGATTGGACAAAAGGTGAAGCTAACTTGTGGGATCCAAAAGATCCTGATACTCCTGGAGATTCTGATCTAAAACGTAATCTATTTTGTTCAGGACATTGTTTTTTACCTGATGGCCGATTATTGGTTGCAGGTGGACAATCTACATTTAACTATCCTCACGTAATTTTTGGTACGATAATTGGAATACTTCCTTTTGCATTAAAGATTTTAGGAAAAGAAGCAGCAGATCATGATATTCATACATTTGATCCTGATGAACCTGATGTACACCTACAATGGAAACAACATCTCCCAGGAATGTCCAAGGCACGATGGTATCCCACCTGTGTTACGTTGCCTGATGGAAATGCATTGATAGTTTCTGGAACTTGGTCTCATGGATATCATGCATTGTTTGGAGGGTTTATGAATAAAGATTATCAAATATTTGATTCATCTACAAACACACTTTCTTACCCAAAACCGTTTGGATTTGATAAAATCAAAATGTATCCATATTTGCAAGTTCTGCCTGGAAATACTCTCTTTGTTCATTCTGAAAAAACCACTAAATTCTGGGATATCTCACAAAAACAATTTCTAACAGGAGAATTTACAACCATTACCGGTGGTACAAGAACATATCCTGGAATGGGAACTTGTGTAATGTTGCCATTGCAACATGATGCACAAACAGCAAAAATGTTGTTGATTGGGGGTAGCATGTCTATGCATCCGGGAAAAAATGATGATGCAACAAACATTCCTGAAATGCTTACAGTTGATTTATCTGATCCATCCGATTCTTCTGGATGGCAAGTAAAATCTTCACATCTGAGGAGATTCTTGTGTGACTCAGTAATTCTTCCTGATGGAAAAATATTGGTAACAAATGGAGCAGCAAAAGGAACCGCTGACAGCAATCAAAATGAAGTTCTGGAGATTGAATTATTTGATCCTGAAAATGAAACTTGGCAAGTGATAGGTAAATTGAAAAAACCTAGACTGTACCATGGCACTGCTATTTTGTTACCTGATGGCAGTGTCTTGGCTGCAGGAAGTACCGGACATGATTTTACTCGTGCCATATTCAATCCAAAACAACATTTTGAACAAGAAATTGAAATCATAGATCCTCCTTACATGACATATACTAGGCCTGAAATTACTAACTATGCTAGTTTGATGAAATATGATGTGACTTATGAAATTACGACCGATTCAAACATATCCAAAGTATCATTGATCCGAATGTCATCTACGACACACAATAACAACATGGATCAACGTTGTTTATTCTTAAATATTGTTGAGAATTCTGGTACTACAGTAAAGATTCAGAGTCCAAAAGATGGAAGCTGGGCACCTCCTGGATACTATCTGCTGTTTATACTTGATAATAATGGAATTCCTTCCATTGGAAAATCTGTCAGACTAGGATGATTATTGCAGCACCATAGTTTAGATTGTCATTTCTGTTCAAATTCTTTTTTGGAATAAAAAATTTAAATTCTTTTTTTATCTACAACTAAGTTATCTAACTGTCGCAAATTATCTTGGATGGTGATTTGGTATGGGTAATTTTTTCCATTTTTTGAATTATATTTGGCATTAAAGTTTGAATTGATTTTATTAATTAGTTTGGCAGCATCTTCGCCCAATCTAGTATGATAATTTTCTGTAATCATAAAATCAAATTTCTTGATCTTTTTTCTTCGAGATATGGAACACCAACGTTTTGATTTTTTTGATGGGTTATAATGCCCAATATACGGATATCTGCGATCAACATTCTGCTTAGTAAATCAAAACAAGCGATCCACCTAGTTGGTTACACCTCGAACAACGATAAACTCTCATGTGTATCTAACTCTGTACTACCGAAATACTTCTTTTAACCTAGATATGCTATTTTATCCTCATGACAGACAAATTTGAAGTAAGAACGACTTACAAACGGCTGGAACAAGGGTATGATTTTAAATTTAGATTAAACATGGATCTGCAATTTTTCAGAGATCCGCAACATAATACAAAAAATGCTGAAATTTTTTTGGATGTCATGGATTTCCAGGAATTGCAACCCAGAATGGAGTATTGCCTGGATTCAATTTGTCTGTTATCTTCAGAGTTTCAGTATCAATCACAACAATCTCGTTTGTTTGGGTTACTCCCACAAATAATTTGATTCCGCTAGAATCTGTCCTCAATCCATGTGGTCCTTTACCTACAATAATCTGTTTGATCACTTCAAATGACGTGGTGTCAATTACACTTATCTTGTCATCTCCAATTCCTGAAACAAATATTCTATTTCCAGTAGGTGGAATGTCAATACCGTGATGGCCCTTACTGACTGGGATGCGTTTGATTATCTCCTTGTCATCCAGATCAATTACTGCAACATCATTGCTTCCAATATTTGTTATAAATAGAGTATTGCCATCAGGGGTGATGTCAAGATTGTGAGGCAAATTTCCAACTTGAATGAAACCGGTTTTTTCTAACGAATTCACATCAATTATGGCTATTTTGTCTTCTCCTTGAATTGTTACAAAAGCCTTCAGTCCGTTTGGGTGAAATACAATGTTATGCGGTATGTCTCCAACTGGAATGTCCTTTACAATATTCAAGGTATCAAGATTGATCACGCTTATCGTTCCAGAGTTCTCGTTTGCAACGAATGCTATCTTTCCAGTATGATGAATTTTCACTCCTTTTGGCGTCTTTCCTACTTTGATATTTTTGATGTGTTCGCCAGATTCCATATCAAATGCATGTATCGTGTCACTTTGGCTGCTTGTTGCCAGTAACAAAGAACCATCCGGAGATATGTCAAGATATGTCATGTTTGGCCCTGTCTCCCATGTCTCTTCAGAAAAAACCTCGGAGATTTTATTATCTCCCTGTAGTGTGACATATGCCTTGTCTTGTGCATCCGGTACTGTCAAAATCATAGGATATGGATCATACGTGGATGCCCATCCAAAATCCATCAGTTTCTGTGCATGCTCAGATTTTATGCAGACAGGTTTTAAATCCCAAGACTTGAAGACAAGAGAATAATCTGGATTGCACTTGACGTCATAGGGCTTGACTCCCTCTTCTATTTGTGTTCTAGGACTTGGTACCTTGTGTTCTGACTCTAGTACGGTTATGCTTCTTTCCACCCATGGATGGAGTATACAATAGTATGGGTATTGCCCAGGTTCTGAAAAGGTAAATGACCATGACTCTTGCGGATTAATGATTCCGCTATCAAATAATCCGTCAGGCTTTCCTTCGGATTCTTTTAGCTGTTTGACCAAAGATGTCCCTTTACCACTGGTAACTGTATGTGGTATGGAATCCCCGTTGGTCCAAGTTATGACGTCTCCAGCATTTACCGAATGGTTCCTTGGCACATAGAAGTCAATTACACTTCTCATGCCTGGAATATGATCATCTTGAGGAATTGGAATTGTAAAGTGTGAAGCATATGCATCACTGGTCATTAGAATAGAAAATAATGTAACCAGAGATAAAACAAAAAGTAACTTTATCATCATATGTGATCCATATCCGTGTTACTTAATTTAAGATTACAGTTACTAATCACCATATTTGATTCCCAAGAAACAATATTGGTAAGGAGTGCTGAAATAACATAATCTGAATTTTTATCACAAGATAACAACTGATTTTATTGCAAAAAAAGAAAAAAGGTTATGTGGAAGGATCTTTCTGTGAAGGAGTCAATCGGTTAACCCAATCATCAACTTCTGAAGAACAGTCACCATTATCACACTCATCTACAGTATCTTGAATCCAACCGTCTTTTACTAATGGTAATGGAAGTATTCCTTGACCGCCCGTACCATCTGTAACATCACTTGAATCATTTGCAAGTACAATTTGTGCAGCTATTTCTGCATCAGTACCTATACCATCACCATTTGGATCAGGATCTACTACTGTCAAGATATTTGCATGCTGACTTGTCACATAAGCATAGTAACCACCACCATCTTTTGCGCCCAGTTAACACCGTGACATCCAGCAGTACAATCAAGTTCTGCAACTAGTGCACCTTGACCGTCATTTGCTTGGGTATCAATTATTGCTATGGTGTCGGGATTTGTGTGTGAAGCGAGAATACTGCAGCAGGTTCTGGTACGCCCTATCTAGATGCCAACGGAGTAGTTGGCGCATCAATCATTGCAAGCGCAGTGTTTGGTGGCATGGCAGGAACCTTCTTTGTGAGAGGCAGGGCAGGAAAATATGCTGCAATGGGAAGAGGATAAATCAGCTCTTCTTTTTTATTTATTTTGAAATGAATATAATCACAATCCACTTCATTATTTTCATTGAAGATATTTTACACCAAACATTTTGATGATCTGACCTGTGAAAAATTTACTGAATTTCATGTAGATACTCACAGAACTTAGTGGTGCTGCAAACAACTCAAAGAGCATGACAAGCATTTTCAACTTTGGAATGTAAAGTGGGCAAAATTCCACTTTAATGACATTAGCACAGATGGAAACGTTGCATTTTTTCCAATGAATTACTGCCCCTACTGCGGTGAGAAAATTGAATATGAGGAATTTGCAAAATGAGATCAAAACTTTTGATTATTTCTTTGTGTTTTGTTTTTTATTGCAAGTAAAATAAAATATTAAATAACATTGAAACAAATAGTTTGCCAGTTGGATGTCTCAATAATTTTAGCAATAATTTTTTCCTTAATTCTAATTTCTCCTTCCATGATGGATTCTTTTGCAGAAGACTCCAACTTTCAATGCTCAGAGGGAATGGTACTGGTCTACAGAATAAATTCAGACAAATATGCATGTTTGAAACCATCCACTGCTGATAAATGGTATGAAGATGGAATTGCAGAACCTATAAAACAGATCAAGTCATTTGAGAAAAACTTGTACAATGAATCTATGAATCCAAGACAAACAGAATATCCTAATCATCTGGGATTCAATGACTTGCACATAGAGGCCATCAACCATCTGATTCCAAGTAATGATGATTCCGTACTTGACATGATTGTACATCATCACTGCAAGGTATACGATGACATGACTGCAGCTTGTCTTTTGTTTCCAACTGGAATGGGTGACCAAGACAAGCCATATGGAATTGAGTATGTAATTGGTGCTGATGCTTATGCAAGCCTATCAGAAGAAGAAAAGGAATATTGGCATTATCACAAAACTGAGCTTCCAAACGTGATGGCAACATTGCCTGATCTTACTTCAGAGGAGGCTGAATCATTAATGCCAGTACTTAATGAAACATACGGTAAAGTAGTCTATTTCTGGCAAATCGGTGAAAAGTATCCGGTAGGTGATCCATTTGTAGTAATTATCGAAGAACTATATGACAATGTTGCTCTGATGACTGAAGAACCAATTACTGCCTTGATAAATTATAGGGCAATTGACGAATCAAGGCAAAAAGATGGGTTGGCCGTAATTGACATTAACCCCGATTCTGAAACATTTGGAGATATTTTGCAAGATGTTCCAGTTGGAGAAGGTGTCTTGATGCATCATCCATTTTACAATTCTGACAGATCCAAATTATACAATACATCCTTGGCAGGAGAACGCCTATACAGAATAAACATTCACGACTATACGATTTTTGATATCACTCCAATAGAGACAGGTTCTTGTGTAGTGGGTGAGGATATGATTTTTAGTAAAAACGGAAAAAAGTTCTATCTGACCTGTATGGGTTCAGACAATGTGATGGTTTTTGATGCAAAAACCGACCGAATAATTGATGAAATTTTTACTAGTCAGGAGAAAAACCCTGATGCCTTTACCAAATACCCACACGGTATTTCAGCTGATGAAAACATAGATCGAATGATAATAACACAGACTGTTTCCCCAGCTCTTGATGACCCTCAAAGTAGCGTTACGGTAGTAGAGTTCAGCACAGGAAAAGTTCTCTCTACAATAGAGTTGGCAAAAAATCCAGATACTCCAAGTGCCCCAGTAGAGGTGCTGTTTCATCCTGAAAAGCCAATCGCATATGTTTCAGGAATGCTGGATGGAACAATTTGGGTTCTGGTATGGGATGAGGAGACCCAATCCTTTGAGCCAAAATTGGTTGATGATGGTACTGAACGAGAACATTCATGGCCCCTTGATTTGAACATAGGTCCAAAAGGAAATCTGTATGTTAGTTTTGCCATTCCGGGAGTTGTTAATGAATATAGTTTAGAAAACCCAGAGCAACCAAAACTATTGAGAACATTGCCTGCGCAGCAAGGAGCGCATCATGTTTTGTTTAGTCCGGACAATCAGTACATGTTTGTTCAAAACAATCTGCTTAACTTGGATGGATTAAATGCCGGAACTATTTCAGTAGTTGACTTTAAAACAGGAAAAACCATAACCACTTTAGATAATTTTACTGAGCAAGGCATGATGATAGAATCTCTGGATTTACTCATGCCAAACTCTAATGCAATGGTAACAGTATCAGAGAATTAACCTCGAATTTTCAATGAGACGTAGACTTGTATCCTAAGTCACATGAATCAGAAGATTTTGTATAATTTAATCCCAAAAATCAATAGTTCCTTTTGATTTTTTTAATATGTTTTTAATTTTCAGGCGAGTCTTAAACTACTACCTGTATCAGTATCTGAACATCTAAGGATTTGAATCTCAAGTTCAGATCTTCAATGCTGTTCCCTGAATGATAGATACTTTGTTTTCCTCAAGGTTTCGAACCTGATTTAGGAATTTAGTTTTAGCAGTTTTGTCCATAAGCAAATGAATTCCCAGAGGAGTGGGTCCTGATGCATCTATTTTCTTTGTCATCTTTTTGAAAAATTCTAAGGACTGCTTGCTTTTATCTTTCCATTCGTGGATTACCAGATTTGATTTTTCAATAGCGTCTTTTGCTTCCTCTTGAGTACAAAGAGAACTCAATGAATCGTACTCCGCCCAGGGTGTCGGATAGTGGGGATTACTGGCAGTTCCAAAAAATATGTCATGAAAAACTAGACGGCCATTGGGTTTGAGAACTCTGCTCAATTCACCATAAAATTGCTCCTTATCTGTAATGTTCATCTGGGTATGCTCCGTCCACACGATATCAAAATTTTCAGAAGGAAATGGAAGTTCTAATGCATTTCCCTGTCTGAATGACACTTTGTCAGTGAGATTGACAAGTTCTGTTAGCTTATTTGCTACATCGATATACTCGTCTGTTAGATCAATTCCTATTACAGAGCAACCATGCTCATTAGCTATGTATCTTGCAGAACCTCCAAGGCCACAACCGACATCAAGTACCTTGTGATGTCGTTGAATCTGAGCAAGATCTGCAATCTCAATTGTGGATTATTTTCCTCTTGTATGAAACTCATCAATAGAAGCAAGATCATCTAGATTTAATGCGTGTAGATCCTTGCCAGAAGACTCTAGGCCACGTATGATAGAATTCAAAATACCGCTGATACCATAATGTTTGCTGATTGCTTTATCATCCATTTGGTTTTGTTCTAGAATGATGATAATTGAGTTTTACGATTTAATGAAATGATTTCACATGGATCCAACAAATTATTTCTAATTAAAAAAAAGAAAAAAAGAAGGAAAAATCCTTTCTAGTTGTCCATCTTTTCTAACATTTGAACCATATTCTCAAATTCGATAAGTGGTACAATTTTGACTTCATTAAAGCTTGCAACTCCTCCTTCCATTGCTAATTTCTGAATAAGATGAGGATCCTCTGCATCAACTATCCACAAAAATGTGTGTTCTAATGCTGAATGAAATCTGCCAACAATCTTGTTGATTCTGTGTTCTGAACAGACTGCTTTCATGTCTCTTTTTCCAATCTTTATCATCATCTCTCTATTTTTAGAATTATTAATTGGACAAGCGTCAATCTCATGTCTACCGTATATTCCGTACAATACCATACTATGTTTCACCTCCTTTTGTTTCAATTATGGTAAGAATGAGAACAACAATCGCAAGGCCGGCTTTTGATGCACAATTTCCCAAAACCTGAATCATCATTTTTTTGTTGTTTGTTCTTGTTCTCATGTTACTTACCTAATGTTAGTTAGTAACAATACTGTATTTATAGTAGAAAGGGAAACGATTGCAATCTTGTTACCATATAGTAAGTTGCCATTTATTAGTAACTATACTAAGGTAAGTTTTAATATGTTCTGACATCACTCAATAGTATGAGAAGCCTAACATTAGAACACATGATTAAGAACTGTCCTGTGGATAACACGTTCAAGATAATTGGAAAGAAATTCACGTTTCACATAATCAGGAATATGGCAATGAGAAACCAAACCCGGTTCAACGAGTTTTTAGGAACAATTGAGAACATCAACCCAAAGACTCTCTCTCAAAGGCTAAAGGAACTGGAAGAGACGGGTTTGATCACAAGAACAGTCTATGATGAGGTTCCAATCAGAATAGAATACACACTTACTGACAAAGGCAAGGATCTACAGGGAATAATCGACCAGATGGCAACATTTTCAATGAAACACTATCCAAAAACAGTGTTCAAGGATGGAAAGAGAAGAAACTACCAACAGGTCTTCAAAAAACCTGTGACTGTACTTCATTGAAATTTACTTTGGAAATTATTGTCATGTATACAAAGAAGATTTTTGTGTTATTCAGATAAATGCTCGGTGTGAATTATGATTAAAATAAAAAGAATTTATGAAGATTATTCAGAATCCGACGGATATCGAATACTGATAGACCGATTATGGCCTAGAGGAATCTCAAAAGAAAGTGCCAAGATTGATCTGTGGATAAAAGAAATTGCCCCCAGTAATGATTTACGAAAATGGTATTCTCATAATTCAGAAAAAAATAAACAATTTCAGAAAAAATACATAAATGAACTTGAGGATAACCCTGATTCAGTAAACGAGATCAAAAAGAAAATTAATACTCAAAAAACTATCACTCTTCTTTACGCATCTAAAGCCTCTAAACCAATCCATGCTATTGTTTTACAGCAAGCGCTAAGAGATTAATCGTAAACTCACATCTTATGTTATGACCATTCTTGAAGAAACTCTACTGCATTATGATTCAGGGGATATTTTTTACTACAGATTTAATTGCCATTTCTCATAATCTGTGTGCTCTAGGTAGCCAAGATCCCGGTTGCTTATGATATATGCAATAATTTGTTTTTATCCCATTTTTATCAATACCAATTCTTACAAACTTCTTTTTTTATATTAAATGTTGTATAACTTCCAAATCCAAAAATATGCTTGCTAGTAGTTAGATGTGATGCCAAAAAAAGCAATAGTGATTGGAGGTAGTATTGCAGGACTTTTGGCAGCACGTGTTCTATCGGATCATTTTGAAGAGGTAATCTTGATTGAGAAAGACAGGTATACAGATGATGGCCAAGTAAGAAATGGAACACCTCAAGCCAATCACATACATCTGTTGCTCGTAAAGGGAAAAGAGATTCTTCAAGACTTTTTTCCAGATTTAGAAAGAGAACTTATCGAAAATGGAGCTAACAAGATCGATTTTTTAAATGACGGAAGATTTTGTTTGCCAAGTGGATGGGCGCAAAGATTTGAGTCCGGAGTAATTACATTTACCTGTACAAGAACACTTTTAGAAAATACAATAAGGCACCAGGTGCAAAAAATCTCAAAGATCAAGATACTGGATAACAAGCCAATCTCATCATTTGTTCTAGAAGACGCAAACAAGATTAGTTTAAAGACAATTGCAAATGAAAAAATTCATGCTGATCTAATTGTCGATTGCACTGGACGAAACACAAGAACGCCTGATTGGTTAGAAAATATAGGCTATCCAAAACTCACAGATACCAGAGTGGATTCCTTTGTAGGCTATGCAACGAGAAGATACATTCCACCAAAGAATGTTGAGAGAAAATGGAAGATGCT
>Ga0224506_10001612_pt1 | contig 16011 bp, 14 predicted proteins | sample SF_Jan12_sed_USG_2_FD_169108 | JGI IMG/M metagenome (GOLD analysis project Ga0224506, IMG submission 169108) | Sediment microbial communities from San Francisco Bay, California, United States - SF_Jan12_sed_USGS_8_1 | ecosystem: Environmental > Aquatic > Marine > Sediment | place: USA... | reverse complement strand
CTGAGGCATCCCTGCCACGACATTAAGATCTCTGACTCTCTATTACCGTATTGAAAAGATTTGTTCCGTACTATAGGTCCTCCCACTGGCGACCACGACTGGCTCTTCCGTACCCGGCAGCAAGCTCGCGACCTTTTCCCTCGAGAAGGTCATGACTTTCACCTCTTGGTCTTTGGCATTCAACGCCTGAATCACATATTGGTACGGGCCTTCAGGTAGACGGTCGCCGGCATCATCCAGGCCATCCCACGCCACCTCGTGCGGACCGGCTTTTTGAATCTGATTCACATCTAAATTTCTGACGACCGTGTGATCCTTATCCAGAACCTGGACTTTCAATTTTCTTGTGTCTTCATCCAACACATAGGACAATCCCGGCTCGTTTTCTTTATCTAGCGTGAGAATGTCTCCTTCCGTCACAATGTCCCGACCCAATAAACCAACCAGGTTCAATTGAGAACGTTCACTATCTTGATTCACCAACTGTTCCAAAAGGTCAGTGGTATGAGTGGCTTGCTCCAGAGTGGTGAATTGGGCCAACTGAGCCACGAAGTCCTCGTTTTGCACTGGATTGGTTGGATCCTGACTTTGAAGTTGAGTAACGAGCAAACGAAGAAAGACATCGGAGCCGAGTTCCGATACCGCTGCCTGCACATTACCTTGCCCGGTTACCGTGGAAGTCGATGTTGTGGGCGTTACCGGATCCATATCTCCATTCTCCTCTAGAAATATTTCAGGATGTGTTCTCTATTTATGCCAGAAGATGCAATCCGGACTCTCGCCGTTGATTGAGCGCGATCTCCGTAGAGGGCCGCTCATCGTGAGCGAGTCTTTCAGATGGTTGTCCCTCGCGAGACTGGAAATCGTCTCTCCATCGGTCAGATCCTTGCGGAGCATCCTCACGCACTTCTGCCGAAAATTCTTGTAGCTCCAAATCAACTTGAGATAATTGCGCTTCGAGTTGGGGCACAAATTGATTGGCGAGATTTCGTAGGATTGCATGATCCATGACCAACCCCGCATAGACCTGTTTGTTCTGCACGCCAACATCAATCATCACACGCTGATTGTCTGATAATTGGACATCCATTTGAAGGCGTTGTAAGGCCTGCGCCGGAAATTCGACTGCTCGTTCCTCCATGGCCCGTAATCCCACGCCCTGTCCCGACAACAGACCGGATTGTTGAAACCCAGACTGGGAGTTGGAGAAATGATTCATCCCACTTCCTAAGCCCTGTCCATTGCTCGCCTCGATAACCAAACCCTTGACGGAATTTTCTGGAATCGATGACGCCCGCTCTCCTTTCGACATCAACCCAGATTCGCCGACTCCATCAGTTGTCACCGTCGTCTGATGTTCGAACCCAAGACTTGCCCCTTCACCCAGGACCGTGGAATACCCGAGATGTGTTTTCAATGCGACGGGATTGGTCTGTCCCTGCCCGGAAAATCCGGCAGGCCCTTCCGCCTGTAAGGTGGTCACCGGAGCTTGAGGGATGGGTTGCACCGAGCGGGCTAGTGGAGTTTCTGGTCGTAGAAAATGGGGCTTAAGTGGTGTTTCGTCATCAACCACGAATCGTCCCAGCTGTTGCAAGCCATGTGGCACTTCTTTAAGCGTGAGTCCAGCAGGCGATACCGGGACCTTTTTCTCTGGTGTGCCTCCTAAGGAGGCCTGCTTCACGACAACTTCTTGCGATGCCTGTGAAGGAACACCTGATTCATGGCCTTTGAGCAGGGAACCCTGATTAGATCCTATTCCTACCTCTACTATTTTTGGTCCAGGAATTCCGATGCTCGCATCTGATCTTCCCTCAATATTTGGGTGAGATTGCCCATTGCCCAACGTAGAGTTTCCACTTGATTGGCTCAAATCCTGCCCCTGTTGGCTCAAATCCTGCCCCTGAAAACCAACAATAGGCTTCGCTTGAATACTTTGAACAAAAGCATGAGGAATCGTGGCCCCGATTCCCGTTTTAGGAATGGGCTCTAAGGAGAGTCCCGAATCCTGTTTTGAACCAGATGAATGTGTCACCTCAATTGGCGCGGTCGTCGATGGCGGAGATACCAACGCAGCAATCTCCAACCCAGGATCGACCTCAACGAACGACAGGGCTTCTGGAGGCAATTCCTGAGTTGTATTTGTTTGAATCTTACCGATGAGATTTTCCACACTCTCGGGATTCACCAGCCCTTGAAGATGATGAACGACAGGATCTAACAAAGATTTCGGCAAAGGCTCCTCCTGCGGCCTTCGCGTAGCAATCAACGTGTGCAATTGCTCAAAAAACCCCGGCCGATCACTCTGTTCATGGAGCACCTGTGAAAATGCCTGGGCAAAGGTTTGGCTTGACGGCTTCGATGGCCCCTGGCTCTCTTGCCCTAAGGGCCCCGTCGTTACCCCATCGCCGCTACTGGCGGAGGAGAGGTTTGGTGGGATCACGAATATGGGAAGGAGGGCATTCATGGTTTATTTTGGTGTTTTTGAATCGACTGGTCGTTTCAATTTCCGTTCACGATATTGCTGAAGCCCTTCCGATAGACGGGCGGCCATCTTTGGATTCACTCCGGCCAAAATTCCTGCAGCCGTCTTATTCTTGATTCCGGCCAAGATATCCAAGGCCAACCCCTCTCGCATTTGTTCGATGCGTAACGCACTTTCTTCAGGATCCATGGCTTCATAAATTTTCAATAAATGCACAAGAGCAGGGTCTTGCTCTAAATACCTCCGCTGCTCTTCCGTTAACGCGGTCGCTTCTTTTTCCAACCGCTTGGCTTCTTTGGCCTGTCGTGCGGCCAGCGCCTCCAAATCGCGCTGCAGCGACACGATCTGTTCTTCGCGAAGTTGCAATCCACGTTCCCGTTCCTCGATCGCCTTCAAGCGAACCTGAAGATCTTCTAGCAACGTGGTTTCTTCATTCCGGGGCTCCTCAGAGTAATTCTCCTCAACGTGTTGATTTTCAAGTGGTTCACCCAGCTCGGGTTCCGTGGTCGCTTGCACAGACCACGCCGCCGTCGCCCACACCAACACGACACCACACCACCAGATAATTTTTCTTCGACTAGGCAACATCATGCTACTAGGTCATTTCTTCAAGGTGACAGGTGACAAACGCATGTGCGGACACGTCTTCTTGAAGACGCTGTTCTTGTGCGGCCACTCGTTTCAACACCTCGGCCTCTTTTTTGGCAATCACCAGCTCAACCACCCGTCTGGCGTGATAGGCCTTTTGCAATTGCTCCCGTAACCTGCACAAGGTTTCCTCTAAGGTCTGAATCTCTTCTGTCCGCCCTTCCATGGCTATCCCCAACTGATCCAGGCATCGATACCGCTCCTCCGCCAACAGCGTCTCCATCCCCAGATGGATCTGGTATTCCAATTCCGTCACTAACGCTTCCATTTCCCGCCCCAAAGCTTCCCGCTCACTCACCTTTTGGCTTTTTTCCCATTCGGCCAACACCACCTCTTCCCGAGCCAAGTCTTCGACTTGTTTTCGAAATCGTAGTAAGGTCGTCCAATTCATCGTGTTTTTCCTCGTGGGGTGAGGAGACTTCGACCCTGTGCGGTCAAGGTCTCAAGATTTTTCCAACTTTCTTCTATACTGACAGGGACTTCACGCTTTTGTTTCAGGTAACCATCAATGGGTTCTTTCATCTGCATGGCCGCATCCAGTCGTGCATTGCTTCCTTGTTGATAGGCCCCCAAATTAATCAAGTCTTCTGAATTTCGATATTCCGCCATCAATTGAATGATGGTTCTGGTCGCCTCGGCATGTGAATCCGACACAATGTCCGACATCACCCGACTGACACTTTGCAAAATATCAATCGCAGGGAAATGCCCTTGCATGGCCAATTGCCGAGATAGCACAATATGCCCGTCTAAAATGGAGCGCATCGAATCGACGATGGGATCATTCAAATCATCACCATCCACCAGCACCGTGTACAGACCAGTAATTGAACCTTTTTCTAATGGACCCACCCGCTCTAATACTTGGGGAAAGAGCGTAAAGACGGAAGGCGGATACCCCTTTGTTGTAGGCGGTTCTCCAGCTGCCAGTCCTACCTCTCGTTGGGCATGGGCTAAACGGGTGAGGGAGTCAACCAGTAGGAGGACCTGGTTACCTTGATCCCGAAAATATTCCGCAATAGCCGTTGCCACAAACACAGCTCGGACGCGCACCAGTGGCGATTGATCCGACGTGGCGACCACGACCACGGACCGACGAAGACTTTCAGCTCCCAAATCTCGTTCTAGAAATTCTTTCACTTCCCTGCCGCGTTCTCCCACCAACGCAATCACATTCACATCGGCCTTCGTATGACGACATAACATGCCCATGAGAACACTCTTGCCCACTCCACTTCCTGCAAAGATGCCCATTTTTTGTCCGACACCACAGGTTAACAATGCATTGATGGCTTGCACGCCTAAATCCATGGGCCTAGCAATACGTTTCCGTTTCATGGGCGCAGGAGCAGGGGCATAGAGGGCATACCGCTGACTGCGGGAAATGGGGCCCTTGTCATCGACCGGTTGGCCCAAGCCATCGACCACTCGCCCTAACATATTTTGTCCGACCAGCAACCGTGGGGAACTGGGGTCATAGCGAACCAAGTCACCAGCACCAATCCCTCGGACTGGCCCAAAGGGCATCACGACGACACGTTGCTCCTTAAATCCAATAACTTCCCCCTCAAGAATCGACTGACGCCGCTGACTAAAGATATGACAGCGCTGCCCAACTGCGGCCCCTGACCCGGTGGCTTCCAATGTGAGCCCCACGGCTTTCACCACCCGACCCGTGACCGTAGTCGTTGACAGTTCATCCAAACGCTGGTGAATCGTTCCCACGCTCACGACGAAGTCCTTTCCAAACCAAATTCGGCAGCCACGGTTTCCAATTGCTGCTCAAGACGGGCATCTAATTGCAACCCAGCCTGTTCGATGACGCATCCCCCTGGCTGCACCTCAACATCCCCTTGAATGCTTAAATGATCCCCATCAAGAAATTCTGCCCGTAAGACGGCATGGAGTGGTTCCAACGAAGCAAGATCTTGGGGGTGCACTTTCAGAGTCACTAGGCAGGTATTGAGTAGAAGCCCCAAAATCTGGCGCACCTGCCGAACAACGAGTTCTTTGTCTGTTTCAATCTCTCGTAATATGATTTTTTTGGAAATCGCCAAGGCCACTTCCACAATATCTCGATCTTGCTCCTCCAGCGCGACCACTCGAGCCCGCCCAATCTGATTGGCCAACTGGACCGCCCGCTTGAGTTCCTCATCAACTTTTTCCTGGCATTGCGCCCGTCCATCTTTGACGCCCTGAACCCAGCCTTGTTTAAAAGCATGCTGCTGGAGCAGCGAACAATCGTGGGATTGCTCCTCTTCTTCCTGGTCCTTCCCTCCGTTGGGGATCAATTCCACCATCTCAAAATTTTGTACGTGATCGTTGTGTGCCATCATTTCCCCAGCGTTAGACCATCTGCTCTTCGCCTTTTCCGCCAAGCGCCACACGCCCTTCACCGGCCAACCGTTGGACCGTCTTGATAATATTCTGTTGCGCCGCCTCCACATCGCTCAGCTTGACTGGACCACGTGTTTCCATATCTTCCTTCAACGATTCTGCGGCACGACTCGACATATTATTCATGAACTTATCGCGTAGCGGGCCTTCAACCGGCTTGAGCGCCAAGAGCAATTCTTCCTTACTGACTTCACGCAACACTTCCTGCATGCCCCGATCATCGATCGCTTCCAGATCTTCGAACACAAACATTTTCCCACGTATTTCTTCGGCCACATCCGGGTCTTTGGCTTCCAAGGCGGTGAAGATTTCGCCCTCCACATTTTTCTTGACGGAATTTAAAATTTCCGCGACCAATCCTGTCCCTCCAACAGGAATCGCATTTTTTGACGATCCCAGCCGTAATTCTTCCTGAAGCACTCCATTCAATTCATCGACCATATTGGGCGACACTTCTTCGGTCGTGGCTAGGCGGTAGACAACCGCATCCCGCTTATGGGCAGGGAGCAGGGCCAAAATCTGGGCGGCTTGATCCGACTCTAAATTGGCTAAAATAAGGGCTCCAGTTTGTGGATGCTCGTAGGTCAATAAATTGGCGATCGACACGGCATCTAAGGACTTCAACGTTTCAAATCCTGCATTATCCGACGTATTCAGAGAACTCAAGATGCGTCGCGCCTTATCTTTCCCTAACGCGGCATTGAGAATTTTGGCCAAATAGGTTTTCCCTTCGACACTGAGCCCCGAGGCGCCGGCCAATTCCATATATTCCTTCAAGACAAACCGATGCTCTTCTTGCCCGATATTGACTAGCGCCCCTAAATAGGTGCCAATCTGCCGGATATCTTTTTGGTCGAGGACCTTCAACACTTCCACCGCAGCGTTTTCGCCAATAGCCAACAACAAAATTGCGGCCTTTTCATATCCTGACAACGTATCATTCACGGCTTAAGCCTTTTGTTCTTGTTCTTCTTTAATCCAGGTTCGAATCACGTGAGCAGCCGATGCAGGATTATCAGCGGCGAGTTTCATTGCTTTTTCTTGGGCTGTCTCTGTAATTTGGGCTTCATATTCAGTCACCGTGGCTGGCAACCCTGCTTGCGGCAAGACCACCGGCGCTGCCAAGGGTTTACTGAAATTCAAGGCCATGGGGCGAATCACAAACCACAGCACCATCACACCAAGGAAGAAAAATAAGACCGGCTTAATGAATCCGCCCCACGTCCCGAGGAACGCCTGAACCCCTGCCGTCATTCCTTCCTCCCCTTCATGAACAGCTGGTGTCTCGAACGGCACATTGATCATTTCAATTTGATCACCTCGCTCTTCGGAAAATCCAACGGCTTTTTTCACGATGAGAATAAGATTTTGAATTTCCTGCTCTGGGCGTGGTGTATATTTTTTAGCACTTGCTTCATCCGACGCCTTTCCGGATTCGCCTTCTGGCGCTTCGTAGGTGCCATCCACCAACACGGCTACACTTAACCGTTGAATCGCTCCCGTCGGTTCGATAATTTTGCTCACCTTTCGGTTGACTTCATAATTCAACGTTTCGTTTTTCCGCTTCGCTTCTTTTGGTCCCGGTCCGCCAGCTGACCTCTGAGCACTGGGGACATTACTTTGCACCCCAGGCACACCTGTTTGAGGCCCGAGACCCTGCTCTACCACTTTCTCTTGGCTTCGATTTTCACTTCGTACCACCTGGCTATTCGGATCGAAACTCTCTTCCGTCGTTTCCACCTGACGAAACTCCAACGGTGCGGTCACACGCACCACCGATTTGTCTCGCCCTAAGACTTGGTCTAACATCGTCTGAACCCGTTGTTCCAAGTCATGCTCGACACGGCGCTGTGTTTCGATTTGCGTGGCCGTCAATTGTGCCTCTGCATCGGCTGAATTCTGGCTCAGCACCTCTCCATGATTATCCACAACCGTGACCTGACTGGGATCTAAGCCTTCGACACTACTCGCCACCAAATGAACAATCCCTTGAACCTGTGTGGCGCCTAAGGGTTTCCCTCGCTTCAACGTCAGGACGACGGCAGCTTGTGCAGGTTTTTGTTCTGAGGCGAATAACCGCTTCTCAGGTATGACTAAATGCACTCGGACCCGATCGACTTGTGAAATTTGACTGACGGTACGAGCCAATTCCCCCTGAAGGGCTCGACGATAATTCATTTGTTGCGTAAACGGAGTGACGCCGATTCCCGTCCGATCAAAAATTTCAAATCCAACGCCTGCCGATTCCGGCAGCCCAACCGAGGCCAACTGCAAGCGCAGTTCATGAACCCGTTCGGCAGGGACATGGATGGTATTGCCGCCTTCCCCAACCTCATAGGTCACACCCTGCTTCCCCAATTCTTGAATGATGGCCCGGGTATCCTCTGCATCCAACTGGGAAAACAAGACCACCAGTTCGGGTTCTTTCCCCAGCATCATCAACATGGGAATCGTGGCGATGGCCAACGCCAGGACCACCACGGCCCCTAATCTCTGCCCAAGGGTGAGGGCCTGAAAATTACTGATAAGACTTTCCGAAAATGTTCCCATTACCTACAAATTCCCCAACAACACAGGATGTGCACTCCACCAGGTAGACGACCACGCATGACAAACGAATCCTTGTCACACCTGCATTCGCATGACTTCTTGATAGGCATCAATCATTTTATTTCTGACTTGCATGAGTAAACGAAAAGAGAGCCCGGCTTTTTCCCCAGCAATCACCGCCTGGTGAATGTTGACGTTTTCCCCTTTAGCCACGGCATCTTCTAAGCGCCCGGCTTCATGCTGCATGGCATTGACCGACTCTACCGCGTTTTTCAATACGTCACTAAATCCCTGACCACCTAAGGCCGTTTTCTTCACCGGCGAACTGCCAAAGGGTTCCGAAATCCCCTCAATCCCTTTAATCATTGAATAATCCATAACACACTACCTTTCTCATTTTAGAAGGCTGAAGATATGCGTCCTGGGGCTCTTGCCTTCGATGTTTGGCGCCTTACTCCTTACCCCTCACCCCTTACGAATGACCATTTACCGCCCCATTTCCAACGCCCGGAGGGTCATCGTTTTCCCTGTTTCCATCACCGCAATATTCGCTTCATAGGCCCTCGTGGCGGACATCAGATTCACCATTTCCTCAATAGGATTGACGTTTGGCAAATGCAGATATCCTTTTTCATCGGCATCAGGATGATCAGGATCGTAGACAGTGCGTAATGGTCGGGAATCTTCAATAATGTCAGTGACTCTCACTCCTGATGGGGCTGAAGAATCTCCAAACGCATTGCTAAAAACTGAATGAAAAGGTGCCTGAGTGGACGTGGCTTGAAACACCACGTCACGTCGAATATACGGCCCCCCATTTGGTGACCGTGTTGATTCCGCATTGGCCAAATTTCCTGCAATGACATTCAACCGTTGCCGCTGAGAATCCAAAGCCGAGCCAACCACCGCAAAGAGTCGATCAATTTCCATCCTGTTCTCCCTTTTAAATAGTGAGAAGTCTTCCTGAAGCGTCAAGCGTGAGGCGTAAAGCGAAGTTTCAAAATCTCTTGGCTCTTTACCTCCTTACGCCTAACCCTTCACCCCCTCACGTCTATTAGCGCCCTTCATCAATTGCCTTTTTCCATCCTTCAAAACGTCCATCCAGGAATTGACTGACCGCCATATACAGCAGGGTATTTTCAGCCATCAATGTCATTTCTTGTTCCAAATTCACGGTATTTTCGTCTATTCCCGCGCCGAGATCTTCATGAATCGTATGGTGGAACATATTGTCTTCACCCGACCGACCACCTAAATGACGCGAATTCGTATTGGCCTGTTGAACTGGACCATCTCCATTAACCAACGCGGAAAAGGTTTCAGGGAAGGGCAAATGTCGAGCCTTGTATCCGGGCGTTTCTTCATTGGCCATATTGGACGCAATCGTCTCGTGAATCCCACTCCGAACATCCAATGCGCGTTCAAATAAGACTGTCCCTGGATCCCATGGAGAAATCATCATGAGCACACTCCTTTATCCTGCTGTGTTTCACTTAAATGGCTGTCCCAGCCTGTCTGGCTGTTGATAGTCGACCACAGCCTATTGTTCTTCATGAGACCAGCAACACTAATGCCGCATCAACCCTGCTGAGCCCATGTAAACTCCATCCGGCACCTTCTCCGTCATGCACTTCCTATCAGGGCACAAGATGGTCCATGAAGTTTTTTCCTATCTCCGGCATAATTTTCCGCTTTTCCCCTACAAGGCCTGCCAATCCCTCCTGCCATTTTTCCCCCATACACAGGAAACCTCTGTCCGTACCGTTTATACGCCCAGCGGGAGGCCCCCATTCAGCTCTCGATATTCTCGTAATTTATTGCGTAACGTGCGAATACTGATCCCTAAGGTTCTCGCCGCGTGAGTTCGATTCGAATTATGCGCTTCTAACGTTCGTATGATGAGGTCTCGTTCCATCTCCCAAATCGTTCCAGTCGGTGCATGGGTAGAGGTCGATGTTAATGTCGGTTCGTCAAATTGAAAATGCTCTACTTGCAATGGCCCATTATCTGCCAAAAGCACTCCCCGCTCGATCACATTTTCTAATTCACGCACATTGCCCCGCCATGGTCGGCTTTTTAAATATTTCATCGCCTCATCGGTAAACCCATTACAGGAACGTTGGTTCCTCAGAAAAGATCGGTGGGAAAAATGCTCGGCGAGTAACTCGATATCTTCTGGTCGATCTCGCAAGGGAGGAATCGTAAACGGCATCACACTCAAACGATAAAATACATCTTCTCGAAACCGTCCGGCTTGAACTTCCTGAGCTAAATTCCGATTGGTCGTGACAATCACCCGCACATCCACGGGAATGGGTTGCCGCGACCCCAGACGGTCGACTTCTCGCTCTTGAAGCACCCGCAACAATTTCGCCTGGAGCCCTAAACTCATCTCCCCAATTTCATCCAATAGCAGCGTACCGTGGTGCGCCTGTTCAAATTTCCCGGCTCGTCTCGTCAGCGCCCCGGTAAATGCCCCTTTCTCATAGCCAAATAATTCGCTTTCTAAAAGCCCTTCCGGTACGGCCGCACAATTAATCGCGACAAAGGGTTGATGCGCCCTGCTGCTTTTGCGATGGATATGGCGAGCCAGGACTTCTTTCCCCGTTCCGCTTTCTCCCTGAATTAAGATTGTCGCGGAGCTACTCGCAATCATGTCCAACATTTTCAAGGTTTGCAGCACTTTGGGATTTCGCGTTAAAAACCCCTCGCGTGGTTCTCCCGGTGGGATTTTTTCTTGGACTCCGTTCGATGTCAGACGTGGTTCACTCCGATCATCGTCCAGCTGTTGAATGATCTTTTCTAAACGATCAATGGGAAATGGTTTTTGAAGGAATTCGGTCGCCCCATATTTCAGTGCCTCCACCGCGACATCCACACCACCATAGGCCGTCATCACCACCACCGGCATATGATAGCCCTGCGTCCGGACTTCCCGTAAAAATTCCATGCCCCCTTTTCCTGGCAAACTCAAATCGGTGAGCACAAGCCAGGGAGCTTCCCGTTCCACGTGTTCTAAGCCCTCATAGCCATCACGAGCGACCGTTACGTCATAGCCATGTTGGCTCAAGACTTTGGTCAAGGCCGTTTGTAACTGTTCATCATCTTCGACAACCAGGATGCCCCGACTCATCCCATTCGCAGTCTCTAGCATGCCATTCTCCTTTTACTGAGGGAAAAAGAGCTCAACCGTCGTTCCTTTTCCTTGTTGACTCGTAATATCAATCATTCCGTGATGAAGGTGAACAATCTGTTGGACGATCGCTAGACCCAGCCCCGTCCCTCCTTTTCGATTGGAATAAAATGGTTGAAACATCCGTGAACGCTCTTGCTCAGACATTCCACACCCATGATCTTGAATACGAAGCAGAAAACCGTCTTTCGTTTTCTGCCTCCCCTGCTCCTCAATTAATCGTGATTCGTGACGACAGTGAATTTCAATGACACTGTCAGGCTGTGACGCATGAATGGCATTCATGAGAAGATTGAGCACGCTTTGCTTGAGTAAAGATTCCTGCCCCCAGATTGCCGGCACGGTATCTTCACCATCCCGATTAATCGTCAGCCGCTTCGCACGAAGGAGAGACCAGGCCAACAATTCCACCTCATCCAGCAAGACCGCCAGATTCACCGTTTCGTAGTTGGCCTGCAACGGTGCACCGAAAACCAACATATTGGAGACCAGATGATCTAACGAGCGAACAGCGCGGATACAATGGGCCGTCAACGCTTGCCGCTCCTCCTGACTGTGATTTTCACGCCCCAGCAATGAGGCGAAGCACTCAATACTGGCCAAAGGCGTTCGAATATCATGCGCCAGCCGACTCGCCCGTTCCCCAAGCCGCACTAATCGAAGTTGGTGTTCTTCCTTCCATGCCGGGGACCCATGATGCTCACCTGGCTCCGCCTGCGTGTCATCAATGGCCGCATATAATGATCGATCATGGGAAGGCGGGACCGAACCTAAATCTAGGACAGGACGATCAGCTTTCCATTTCCTTCCCTTGGGCAACAAGGGAGAAGGGGTTGGTCTAACTCCCTTCATTGACGCTCCCTGCTTGTGGCTTTCCTAGCAACGAAAATTCATCGAGTACTGCCGCGGCTGCCGCACGAATCGTATTTTCAAACTCTGGCGATTGCGTTTCTAGTTGTTGCACTTCCGTCAACAGTTTCTGCGCTTCACTCGTCTTCCCCTGATAGTCCAATGACAGACCCCACCGATATTTCGCCCAAGCCTTCAGTGCTACTGGCGCTTTGGACGTCAACACTTGGTCATACAGTGATTCGGCCTCGGCGTACTCGCCTTGATCAAAAAGAAAATCCCCGAGCCGCACCACATTGTTCATGTCTAATGGATCCAGAGCCACCACCTGCCGCAAATCTTCAAGTGCGAGAGTTCCCTTCTGGTCCTCCCGATAGGCTCGCGCTCGATGGCGGAGTCCGTATTGCTGCAACGCCCTGTCATGCGTGCGTTGCAGACCATCGGACAGGTGTTGAATGGCATGTACGTAATCCTGCCGACCTAACGCTTCCATTCCCAACACGGTGGACACCTCTGCTCGCCATTTCCCCTCAGGATATTCCCGCAGATAGACCTCCCCTGCACTCTGAAGGACAGGCCCATCCCCTTGGTCTTCCGCAAGAAACACTTTTTGCGAAAAAATTTCCTCACGCAAAGGGCTCTTGGGATATGCCTTTAACAATTCGTCATACCACTGCATGGCTTTGGAAGGGAGTTGCACCTCTTGATAGGCCTGGGCCACCATCCGAACCCGTTCACGTGTCAACGGAACCAAGCGGAACACCTCTTGTTCCTCTTCATAAAACTTGAGCAATCGAACCCAGGCCTGTTTTTCCACGAACTCTCGCATTTTCTCACCCAGAATGGCGCTTAACCGATCAACTGCCTCTTTTTTCCACGTCTCGGAAGTGGCCACAATCGCAAGGTGCTTCAATGCTTGAATCGCGGATGGAGCATCGCCAAGCTTAAGATAGCCCCGACCTAACCACACAAGACTTTCCTCAAGCACATCTTGTTCTGGAGCCTGGCTCAACACACGAGACGCTTCCACCACATGATCCCAGGACACGGACACAAATATTTCTAAGTCATTGAGACGCGTGTACACATGTTCCCATTCTTCTTTGGTATGTTCTTTGGACAAAAAATCCACTACCCATCTCATTTGTGCTGCGTGGCCACGACGGCCAGCTTCCTGCCCCGCAAATTGTCGCTTGGCTTGCTCCGCAAACCAAAGCGAGAGAAAGTCATGCCCCTCTTTCATTAATTTCTCTGAAATACGATTAAGGGCTCTACCAGCAATTTCTTGTTTGGGAAAAAGATTGACCGTGGTTAAAAAACGAGGAATCGCCTTGTTGGCATCTCCAACGGCTAATTCCGTTAACCCGTAATAATATGATGAACGCTCGGATTGTCGAATGAGCTCAGGTTGTTCGGCCTCGACCACGCGATACCAATAGTAGGCCTGGCTCCAGGCCTTCGACATGGCTGTCGCATCGGCTAATCCTAAAGCCCCACTGGACCGATGCCTTTCCCACTTCGGTTCTTCCACGACCCGACGAAGCACCAGTGCCGCTTCGAGAAATTGACGGTTTTCCAAAAACCCCAACCCCGCCTCGACCATCACACCTCCGGCTAAGGGATGCGCAGGATAGGTAGCCAGGAATTCTTCGAACAAGGCATTCGCTTCGGAATGCCAGCCAGCATCCCAGTACAGTTGGCCCATCTCACACAAAGCCCAGGGCGCATACACACTATCGGGCTGTTCCGTTTTCATCGCTTGCAGTCGATCAATCTGTTTTAAAAATCCCGTCCCAGGTTCATCGGCGGGGTCAGGAAGGGACGCCAACGCCCACTGAGCTCCATCCGCAAACACGCCTTCTTCCTGTTTCAAGAGATACGAGGAAAATAATTTCCGGGCTTCTAAGGCCAAACCGGCATTCATGGCATTTTGACCTTCATGCAGAATTGTGGGCATCACCATGTCAGGGGGATGATGCCAGGGAAACTCCGAGCAAGACCCACCGGCTGCCGTACTGGGCCAGAGGACAGCCACCCCGACTATCCAGAGAAATCTTCTCACGTTTCGCATGTCCTCCAACCTTGGAGATCTATTCAGCAATATCCGGACCCGAGAATTTCTTACCCGGCCAAAAAGACCGAGCGGAAATATCCTTGAAAAATGAAGAGTTTTTTGTTGGACGAGGGGCTGGGAATAAACTGCCGCCGTCAATGCGTTGACGGGAGGGTCAGAACATCAAGCTGATTCGAAGACGTCAGGGGTGAGGCGAGAGGAGGAAGGGGGAAAAGTAAGGAGTGAGGAGATCAGAAAAACTCAACGGGAAGGAAATTTTAAATGAATACCTTGTCTTTTGCTCCTTACTCCTAACGTTTTACTCCTTACTGATTCGGAGAACGCTTCCATAGAGGGAGTGTTGAATAATGAAGATACCAAAGGGCACATTTGGCCAGGAAAGCCTATGTGATCCATAGCTTCGGGTCTGTTCAAAAAAGTCCGTCCAGCAAGGCCGCAGCCGGTTTTGCGCGCGGAGCGTACTGGAATTACGTGAGCACGGAAAACTGGCGAGAACGCCGCTGGCGGCTTTTTTCAACAGACCCATAGAGGAGAATAGGACCGCAAGAAGGGATGCGGAACACCGTTGGCGGTCTTTAGGCGTCAACGAGATCTTCAGGGGGGGCAGCACGCTGGGCGACGACTTCGGCAAGCGATTTCTTTTTTAATTTTTCAATGAGAGTTGTCCGGTTAATTTGCAGCAAGCGGGCAGCTTTACTTTTGACCCAATTGGTTCGTTCAAGAGCTTCAAGGATCAACCGATTTTCAAATTCTTCGACGGCCCTCGAAAGATCAAGGCCTCCAACTGGAATAGCGGCGGGTGGGGAAGGAACAAGGTCGGAGGGAAGACGACGAATTTTTTCAGGTAAATCTTCGGGCTCAATTAACCCGCGTCGCTTCAAGATGGCAATTCGCTCAACGATATTACCAATTTCCCGAACATTACCCGGCCATGGATATTCACACAGTAAGGCCATCGCATGATCGGATACACCAGTCAGCTCGGCTTTACGACGATCATTAAACATGGCAATAAAATGCTGCAACAAGAGGGGAATATCCTCAACTCGTTGACGCAACGGCGGAACCAGCACCGGCACCACGTTGAGTCGGTAAAACAAATCTTCGCGGAATTGTTTGGCGGCCACCAAATTTTCGAGATCTTGATTCGTCGCGGCAACCACCCGAGCATCCGATTTATACGTCCGGGTCCCACCCACCCGCTCAAATGTTCGCTCTTGAAGCACTCGAAGGAGTTTCACCTGAAGCGGAGGACTCAAATCTCCAATTTCGTCTAAGAAAATAGTGCCGCCTGCGGCTAACTCAAATCGGCCAACACGAGCGGCCACCGCTCCGGTAAACGCCCCTTTTTCATGACCGAAAAGCTCACTCTCCAGCAGGGCTTCAGGGATTGCACCACAATTCACCGGAATCATATTACCCCGACGCCGCGTACTATTGGCGTGAATTGTTTGCGCGATCAGTTCCTTCCCAGTCCCACTTTCGCCTAATATGAGAACCGTACTATCGGTATCTGCCACGCAATCAATGAGCTGAAAGACTTCTTTCATCACCTGACTCGAACTCACCAGTTTTCCAATACTAAATTGCCCTTTGGCGGTTTTTTTCAGTTCCGTGTTTTCATCTTGTAACGACTTGACGCGTAACGCACTTGCCACAGTGGCACTCAACACATCGACGGAGAACGGCTTAGGCAAAAAATCAAAAGCGCCGGCTTTTATTGCATTCACGGCCATTTCGACCGATCCATAGCCTGTCATCACGACCGTGACGGGGCACGCGGGCAACTGATTGAGGCGTTGAACCAATTCAATCCCA
>Ga0224506_10001611_pt1 | contig 16011 bp, 17 predicted proteins | sample SF_Jan12_sed_USG_2_FD_169108 | JGI IMG/M metagenome (GOLD analysis project Ga0224506, IMG submission 169108) | Sediment microbial communities from San Francisco Bay, California, United States - SF_Jan12_sed_USGS_8_1 | ecosystem: Environmental > Aquatic > Marine > Sediment | place: USA... | reverse complement strand
TGCTGTACCCAGCACCGGCCCAAGCACCGCGCCAGCACCGCCAATAACCATCATAAAAATCAGCTCACCCGAATGCGTCCAGTCCATCATTTCGGGACTGATATAATTGGTAAAATTGCCGAGGAAAAATCCCGCAACACCGCACAAGGCACCCGAGATGACATAACAGCTCAGCTTGTACTGATAAGTGTCGTAACCAAGCGCCTGCATACGCTCGTCATTATGTTTACTGCCGAATAAAACCTTGCCATAGCGCGCATGGATGAGACGGTGCATTAGATATAGCGACAGTAACAAAACCACGAGAACAGCGTAATAAAGGGTATTGGCATTTTCGATGTCGATGAATCCGCCAAATTCGCTACGCTGATAAATCACCAGCCCATCGTCGGCACCGTATTCTTCGATACTAACGAAGGTAAAATACAACATCTGGGTAAAGGCGAGCGTAATTAAAATAAAATAAAGCCCTCGTGTGCGCAAACAGATAACACCGGTTACCAGGGCAAACAGGGCACTGCTTCCAATAGCTAAACCCAGGTGGATATAACCGTTGAAAATTTCGTAGTAAGACGGTATGCCAACACTGTACGCACCGATGCCCAGATATGCCGCATGTCCCAGACTAATCATGCCGCCATAGCCCACAATTAAATTCAAGCTAACCACCGCAATCGTCAGGATTAATATCCGTGTGAGTACATCGAGATAAAAACTTTGATCCAGGATAGAAATACCTATCGGTGCCGTTATCAACAACAGGATGGCAGCAGCGTATATCAGCCCGCTGGGTTTTCTCAGAGCGCCGATCATTTTTTGTTAAAGCCGCTGGGCGGGAACAGGCCTTCGGGTTTGAAGACCAGTACCACGGCCATCAAAACATACACCAGCATGGCAGATAGCGCGGGAGCGGCTGTTTCTGCACTCTGGTTAGAGATGAAGATTTTCAGCAAATCATCGAGATAAGACCGCCCCAGGGTATCGATAAAGCCAATGAGTATGGCGCCGTAAAAAGCACCCTTAACTGAACCGATACCACCGACGATCACCACCACGAAAGCGATGATAATTATCTCATTACCCATGCCGATACTGGCTTCGGTAATCGGGGCGATGAGAAAACCAGCAAAGCCAGCCATCGCCGCACCAATAGCAAATACAATTAAATAGAGACGATCAATATTGACACCGAGCGCGGTGACCATGGCGCGGTTCGATGCGCCTGCGCGAATCAGCATGCCCAGGCGTGAACGCGTCACCAGAAAGTACGAGCCCAGTGCCACCAGCAAACCACAGCCGATGATCAACAGTCGATAAGTTGGTATGACAAAACCGGCAATTTCCAGCTGGCCGTTTAAAACCTCGGGTAGTGGAATTGTCGCACCAGCCGAGCCCCAGATAATATGCGCCAGGGTATCGAATACCAGGATCAATCCAAAGGTTACCAGCACCTGATCGAGGTGATCCTGACCGTAGAGTTTTCGTGCGATTAAGGTATCGACCAGTATTCCGAGCACCAGCATCGCTATCAGAGTGGCGACCGCGGCGATAATGAGCGAACCGGTGAGAGATACGACAGAGGCGCCGACAAAGGCGCCAACCATATAAAATGAGCCATGCGCCAGGTTGATGAAATCCATGATGCCGAAAATCAGCGATAAACCAGACGCCAACAGGAAAAGCAACAGGCCCAGTTGAAGGCCGTTGAGTAACTGAGATATCAGCAAATGCCAATCCATTAAATCACCATGGAGTTTAGTTACCGTTTAACTAAAACGGGTCACGAATTTGCAACATCCGTGACCCGTGACTCTTAAGCCCGTAATAAATCTATAGTTTGCACTGGTCGACGTAATTATCCTGGTGATTCTCGAAAACAGTTTTGACTACCTTCGTCGTCCAGTTGCCATCCGCATCGGCAACGACTTCGCGCAGGTAGAAATTTTGGATCGGCATATGGTTCTTGCCATAGCTAAAGCTACCGCGAACCGATGCAAAATCGGCCTTTTCCATTGCCGCTCTGACCGCATCCTGGTTACTCATATCGCCACCAGTAGCCCTCATCGCACTATCAATCAGCATGATTGAGTCGTAGGACTGCGCCGCGTAAAACGATGGGTAGGTTCCATGCTTTGCCTTAAAGTCGGCGACGAATTTTTTGTTGGCCGCATTATCCAGATCCGGCGCCCAGAACATGGTGCTTTTCGAACCCATGACACCTTCAATGTTGGCCGACTGTAATTTCGGTAACGAAATCGAATCGACCGTGAACACACTGTAAAGCGGCAGGCTATCTTTCAGGCCGGCTTGTTGATACTGTTTGATGAAAGCACCGCCAGCACTGCCGGGGTAAAAAATAAAGAGTCCGTCGGCACCCGAAGCCTTGGCTTTTGCCAGTTCGGCTGAAAAATCGAGTTGCCTGTCTTTACCCCATTTGGTCATGTCCTTGCCGACAATTTCGCCCTTAAATGCACGCTCGACGCCGGCCACCATATTCTTTCCAGCAGCGTAGTTCGGTGCAATAACATAAAGCGACTTTACATTTTGTTGATTTAAAACCTCCCCCATTGCCATCGGCGCCTGATCGTTCTGCCATGAAGTGGAAAAGAAGTTTTTGTTACAGCCTTTACCGGCGAGTTGCGAAGGACCGGCATTCGAGCTGATTAAAAACTTACCAGCATCGAGTACAGTCTTGCTCGAAGCCAGTAATACATGCGACCAGATAAAACCAGCCACAAAATCGACTTTATCGCGCTTTACCAGCTTGTCAGTTTTCTGCTTACCAATTTCCGGCTTGAAGCCATCGTCTTCGAACATAACTTCGATGTCTTTGCCGGCCATCTTACCGCCAAGATGTTCTACCGCGAGATTAACGGCATTCTTCATGTCTTCGCCGATTACACCTGCAGGCGTGGTCAAAGTCGTGACGAATCCTATTTTGACGCTTTCGGCCTGACCTGCAACCGGCATACTAAGGGCGGCCGCCAGGCCAGCTGTAATCAGGAGCTTTTTAAATATCATTATTCATTTCCTCTTCAGGTTTGGTTTTTATGTTTTTGGGTCTGGGTTTTATTATAAAGCCAGCCATTTTACCCAATCACCTTGTCAAATCTACGGCTACGCTACTTATATTTTGACAATTGTTGGCGGGTAAACTCGCTCAACACCAGTCTCCCACTAATCGCAGCACGTTCCGCCAGCAACTCGCCCCAATTTTCAGTGCCCCGCCAAAAGGTTCTTTTCATTTCCAGCATCGCTTCGGGGTTGTAACTCGCGAGCTTGTCGGTAAAAGACCGCACCGCTTCATCGAGCGCTTCCACCGAATCGTAAACGCTGGCATAGAGCCCGTGTTCCATCGCCCAGTTAGCGTCATAAAAACTATCGGCATCGATTGCGATTTGCGACATTGCACTCAAGCCCAGTTTACGTTCGACCGCCGGGCCAACCACAAAGGGACCGATCCCGACGGTTAGCTCGCTGAGCTTAATCGAAGCATGTTGTGTCGCCATACAATAATCGGTTGCCGCTGCCAGACCAACGCCGCCACCGACCACCTTACCCTGGACCCGGCCGACGATGAATTTGGGGCATAAACGCATCGCATTGATGACATTGGCAAAACCACTGAAGAAGCCCAGTCCGGCCTCGGCGTCATTAATTTGCATGAGTTCGTTAAAACTGGCACCGGCGCAAAAAGTTCTGTCACCGCCACTTTTGAGGATAATGACTTTGACTGCAGCGTTGTTTCCGGCTTCAGTGATCGCATCGGCTAATTGTCCGAGCACCGCTGCTGGCAGGCTATTTTGTGCCGGATGAAAAAACTCAATGCTGGCAGTCGGGCCATTAATATCCTGTTTGACATAGGCGTCACTCATATTTACTTCCAGCCAGGAGTGGTTAGGTGAAGGCGTTAAAGGCTATCGTGGTATGCGTGTCTCGAATCCCGGCGATGCTGTGTATCTGCTTCTCGACGTAGTGACCAATGTCATACGCATCGTCCAGATAACACTTTGCCAGCAAATCGTACTGACCGGATATCGAATAAACTTCCGAAACAGAGTCTCGCTCCACCAGTTCGGCAGCCACCTCGTAGGCTTTGCCGAGATCGCATTTTAATTGTACAAAGATGGTTTGCATTTAGTAGCCCCTGGGATTGCTTCAATTTATCCGATACATTATAAACCAGCCAGACGCTCGCCAATAATACTTTCGGCTTCCTGCATTATACCGTTAATCAACGACTCAACGCTGGGGATATCGTCAATCAATCCCGCTACCATGCCGCAACTCCAGGCCCCGACTTCCATCTCACCGTCGATCATGACTTTGGGATAAACACCGGCAACCTCGTCGATAATGTCGTCGATCTTAAGCTGATCGCCCAGCGCTTTCTCTTTTGCCAGAATTCGATCGACCGCGGTATTAGCCAGCACCCTTTCAGTATTGCGTATCGGACGCATAATCAAACGCGTATCCAGTTCACTGGCGTTAATCAGCGCCTGTTTGACATTGTCATGAATTGGCGCTTCCCGGGTCGCCATGAAACGCGTTCCCATGTTAATACCATCGGCCCCCAAAGCCAGTACCGCCACCAGCTGTGCGCCGGTCGCCAAGCCTCCGGAAGCAACGAAAGGAATCGACAATTCCTGCGCCGCTCGCGGTAGTAAAATTAAATTGGGGATATCATCTTCACCCGGATGCCCCCCGCACTCGAAACCATCGACGCTCACCGCATCGCAGCCAATACGCTCAGCCTTCAGCGCATGCCGCACCGAGGTGCATTTATGGATCACCTTTATGCCGGCATCTTTGAGTAGCGGCATATAAGCTTCTGGACTGCGACCGGCGGTTTCGACTATTTTCACTCCACCATCGATTATCGCCTGAATATATTCAGCGTAAGGCGGATCGGTAAACGCGGGCAGAAAAGTCAGATTAACGCCGAATGGCTTATCGGTCATGTCGTCGCAGCGCGAGATTTCTTTCGCCAGGTCTGCCGGTGTCTTCTGTGTTAACCCGGTGATAATCCCCAGGCCACCAGCATTGCTAACCGCAGCGACAAGCTCTGCGAAGCCGACAAAATGCATGCCGCCCTGTATGATCGGGTGCTGGATATCAAATAATTCGGTGATTTTAGTTTTCATAGAAGATAATACGCTCTGAAAAAAGAATGATTTCTACCATACACCAGGCCGATATTAAAAGCCGCTATCCCTGTCGTATAATTTTAAACGCATCCAGAGCACGCTGGCGAGTCGCCTTTAAATCTAGTGGTGCAGCATCGGCACCGCTTCCGGCACACCATTGCCAGTTGGCGCTATTACTGGCAATGCCGGATTATCACTAATACGCAAATCCTGCCGAAACCAGACAATATTAACTTGCGCTGAGGTCATCTAACTTAAAGCGAATTCAGCAACATCAATTCGTCGGGGTGCGGCTGCATATAATACGAACGTTCGATATACTCGTTTGGATATTTGCGAAAATGATGGCGCAGCAAGGTAATCGGCACGATCAGTGGTAAGCGCCCAAGGCGGTAATTCTCGATACTGTCGCTCAGCTCTTTCTTGTCGTCTTTGTCCAGCTCCTGCTTTAAATAACCGCGAATATGTTCTAGCACGTTGACATGATTGGAACGTTTTGCAGTTTTTTTCAATATGGCCATAAATCGCGATATATAAGCCTCGGCAAACTGTGAGAGTGGTTGCTGGTGAGCTTCGGAAAGATCTTTACCGAGCTGACGCGCCAACGTTTGGTCGTGACTAAACAGAATGAGTTTATGGCGTCCGTGGAAATCCATCAGCGTCTGCCAGCTCAAATCAGCCTCGCATACCTCGTGCCAGCGGCGATAAATGAAAACGCGGTGAACAAAATTTTCGCGTAGAACCGGATCACCTAATCTGCCTTCTTCTTCCACTGGCAGGTTGGGGAAATTTTCCATCATGGTTTGCGTATACAAACCTGCTCCGTTTTGCAGTGGAATACCGTTAGAATAAATTTTAACCCGTTCCATGCCACAACTCGGCGAGCCTTTTTTGACGATGTAGCCAAAAAAATCCTGGTGCCAGGATTTCTGTTCATGCGCAATTGCGATTAATTCATTGGTGACGCGTAGCGCTTCATTTTTAACACCCACCGCCTCAACCCTGTCGTCTTCTTTAACGAGACGAATCGTCTGCCGCGGTACGCCCAGACCTATCGCCATCTCCGGACAAAACGCCCGGAACTCGAAATACTTGCCCAGGGTATCCATGATGTAGCGATTTTGTTTATGCCCACCGTCGAAGCGCACGCGCTCGCCAATCAGGCAACTGCTAATGCCAACCGGAATCAAATCATGCATAGCTGCGACGAATCAACGGATTTAACAACCGACTAAACAATCCGGTAAACTGAATCGGGCCCTCGGTGACAGCCAGGCAAATACATTCGCCATCCTGGGTAGCCACGGGTCGATGTTGATGGCTGGCGTCTCGCAGGAGAAAATCTCCCTTTTGATATAAACCAGATTCATCGGAAAAGCTACCTTCGAGTATGACGGTATACTCATCGCCCAGATGTGTATGAGTGGTCGCTGCACCACCTGGCTTAATGCGTAATAATTCGACTTTAGCCCCATTACTATCGCGACATAATTCGACGCTATGAATATCCGGGCTAACGCGTTTCCAGGCCAGATTTTGATAACCGTTTTTAATAAACTGATGCAGACAGCGCGAGATTGTTTTATCGATCCGGGTCGGCGCTTCGTGGGTTTCATCCAGGCTATCGAGCCTGGCCAGTAATTGCGCTTTTAAATCGGTGGAGCCTGGAGATGGCTTAAGCTGTTGCATTAGCTCGCTACCGAGGTCGTTTAGATGCTTAATTTCCTGCTGACATGTTGGACAATGTTCGACATGTGCGGAAATACAAAGTGCCTGACTCAAAGGCAGGCTCCCGGCCGAATAGGCGGTTAACAGGGTTTCGTCGGGATGAATAGTTGATTTATTCATGATTATCTCGTGACTAATACTTCAAGTTTCTTCAGTGCCAGACGAACGCGTGATTTCACTGTACCCAATGGCAGTTTTAATTCTTCGCTGGTTTGCTGATGGCTTTTGCCTTGCAGATACACTTTGCTCAAAATCTCGGCTTGCGCAGCCGGTAATTTATCAAGCCTCGATCTAATATTGTCCTGCGCTCTGGTTTGATGCACTAGCTGAAACGGCCCGGGGCTTTCATCTTCGATATTTTCGAATATTTCGGTTGGGTCAATTTCACTGACGTAACGACTGTTACGGCGCAAATAATCGATGCGACAATTTCGCGCCAGGGTGAATATCCAGGTATTTAAATTGGCGAGCTTTGGATCGTAAGAAGAAGCCTTTAGCCAGATACGCATCATCACTTCCTGAGCGAGTTCATCAGCCACCAGGTCGGCAGCAGGCTCCCGGGCCAGACTGTAGGCGCGAATCAATGGCACATAGTGGTCGAACAGTTCGGCGAAAGCCGCCTTATCTCGATGTTCAGCGACTTTTTGCACCCAGCCCTGCAATGATGCCAGACGTTCACTCGATGTTTTACTTTGCCCCATGTTTCGGGAGCTCCCTGACTTTACTGTTTGTTGAAGATTATACGCATGCATTCAAATAATGGACCACACTGATCCAAATGTTTTTTCGCCGCGTATACAGTAGCAACAAAGTACAACAGGCCCAATGATGAACAACACAGCACTCATTAATCGTTTAAAAAGCTATTGCAGTACTTTGCATGAAGCAGACTTAAGCGAATTGCATACGATTTATAGCGGCTCCATCGTTTTTAAAGATCCGGTTCACAGCATTCAGGGCCTGGTTGAACTCGAAGATTATTTCCAGACGCTGTGTGCCGATTTAAGTGATTGTCGCTTCGAATATCTCGACGAGCTGGTCTCCGAAAACTCGGCTTATATCAAATGGATCATGCATTTTCGCCACCCGAAACTGGGGAATCGACTGATCAGTGTACGCGGCGTCAGCTATCTTAAATTTTCCGAATGGATTGAATATCAGGAAGATTTTTATGACATGGGGGCGATGCTTTACGAGCAGTTACCGGTATTGGGTAATGTCACGCGCTGGCTGCGACATCGGCTCGCCAGTTAGCCTACCGGGCAGGGAATTCGACTATGAGTGCATACATGAATACATGGGTAACCGGTGCTACCAGCGGTCTCGGAAAAAGCCTGGCGCTGGCGCTGGCGGCACAGGGCCACAACGTCATAGCCTCCGCGCGTAACCGCATTGGTTTGAAAGGCCTTGAAGCGATCTCAGGAAATATCGCGACGGTGGATTATGACATCTGCGATGAAAGCAATATCGACTCACTAACCGAACGCTTAAGCGCTATTTCACCACGACTTGATCTCATCATCTTAAATGCTGGTAGTTGCGAATACCTCGACTTTCCCGAACCAGACTGGTCAGCTACTCGACGTATGATGGAGGTTAACTTCTTCGGCACATTAAATTGCCTGAGAGCTGCGTTACCACTATTGCGTGAAAGCTCAGGCCAGCGGCCGCATATCGTCACGATCGCTTCGCAGGTCACAGCCGCACCATTTCCACGGGCAGAAGCCTACGGTGCTTCGAAAGCCGCATTGCAATATTTCTTCGACAGCTTACGTATTGATCTGGCGACTGCAAATATCGATGTTACTGTGGTCAATCCGGGCTTCGTCGATACCCCGTTAACGCGCAAAAACGATTTCGACATGCCATTTTTGATGGATGTCAATGAAGCCAGCAAACGAATTCTTAAGAAAATAGAAGCCCGCCCTCGCAACTATAGTTTTCCAACCCGGCTATCTGTGCTGCTCAGTTTATCGAAAATAATGCCTGCATTCTGGCAAAAAATGGTCAGCCCAGGATCCGCCGATCAACCTCGCCGAGGAATCGAAAAATGAATATCGCTATCATTGGTGCCGGCATTTCCGGCTTAACCGCAGCCTATTACCTCAAGCCCCGGCATCATATTAAGGTCTTCGAAATTGAAGACAGAATTGGCGGTCATACCGCGACTGTTGATGTCGATCTCGACGGCCAGAACTTTTCCGTTGATACTGGTTTTATCGTCTTTAACGACTGGACTTATCCTAATTTTATCGAGTTGATGGATGAACTTGGGGTCGAATCAAAACCAACAGAAATGAGTTTTAGTGTGCGTTGCGATAGCAGTGGCATCGAATACGGCGGAAATAATTTAAATACCCTGTTCGCGCAACGACGCAATCTCTTGCGCCCGTCCTTTCATAAAATGCTCAAGGACATATTACGATTTAATCGCGAGTCAATAATCGACCTCGAAAGCGGCGGGATCGATGCAGGCACCTCGCTTGGCGAGTATCTTGCCGAAAATCGATACAGTGATGCCTTTATCTTCCAGTATTTATTGCCGATGGGCTGCGCAATCTGGTCTGCGTCTACGGCAAGCATGTTAGATTTTTCGCTGACTTTTTTTGTGCGCTTTTTTAAAAACCACGGTTTACTTAGTGTCAACAATCGCCCCCAATGGCGTGTCATTGAAGGTGGATCAAGAAGCTATTTACAACCATTAACACGAAGTTTTAGCGAATCGATTGTGACCAACGCGAGAATTTCACAAATAAGGCGCGATGGGGAATCGGTAGAGCTAACCATGGCCGATGGCTGTCGAGCACAATTCGATCAGGTCGTGCTGGCCTGTCATAGTGACCAGGCCTTGAAATTGCTCACCGATGCAACAAAAGCCGAAAGCCGGGCATTAACCGCCATTCCCTATCAATCGAATGAAGTAGTGTTACATACCGATGAAAAACTCTTACCCCGGCAACGACGCGCCTGGTCGAGCTGGAATTACTGGTTGCGTCAGCGTTATCAGGATAGGGCGATATTGACCTACAACATGAATATATTGCAAGGCATTCAGGCGCCGAAAACTTTCTGTGTGACCCTCAATGCCAGCGAGTCGATCGCCGATGAAAAAGTTATTCAGACATTTAACTATAGCCACCCGGTATTTTCTCTCGACTCGATTGATGCGGCTCGAAAAATCGAATCTCTGAATGGTATCAACCGCACCTGGTTTGCTGGCGCTTATCTCGGCAATGGCTTTCATGAAGATGGCGTTTGCAGTGGTCGCCGAGTCGCGGAGTCGATTATCCAGCGAGCCAATCACGACAAGGCCGTACCATTGTTCAGGAACATTGCCAGTGCATAGCGCCATCTACAAAGGCTACTTACGCCACCGTCGTTTTCATCCACGGACACACAAATTTAGTTATCGGGTATTCATGATGTATCTGGATCTGGATGAACTCGATTCGGTATTTAAGCTCTCGCCACTGTGGTCGAAAAAACCCTGGCGTCCCGCGCGTTTTAAACGTGGCGATTTTTTAGGTGACCGGAATATACCGCTGGATCAGGCTGTGCGCCAGCGCATTAAGGAGGAAACAGGTGTCTGGCATAAAGGCCCGATCCGAATGCTTGCGAACCTGCGTTACTTCGGATTCAGCATTAACCCGATCACCTGTTATTACTGTTTTGATGACCGCGAACAGTTAAAAGCAATCGTCACCGAAGTCACCAATACGCCCTGGCATGAACGCGTCAGTTATGTACTGCAATGTGATCCGGAAAAACGCTATCAACGTATACAGTTTCAAAAGCAAATGCATGTTTCACCGTTTAATCCAATGAACATGAATTACAAATGGACTAGCAACTATCCTGATCAGATGCTGACCTTAAATCTTGAAGCGGTATCCGGCCAACAAAATCATGTTGATGCCACTATGGCGCTTAAACGAAGTGAAATAACTGCCATTAGTCTTGCCAGTATTCTGATTTTACATCCCTGGATGACGGCAAAGGTGGCGACAGGCATTTACTGGCAAGCACTCAAACTATGGCTCAAGAAAGTGCCATTTTACAATCACCCTAAGTACCCCAGGTTCGATGATAGCAAGGATCCAACCAATCATTTAAAGGCCAGGCCATGACTCATATGAATCAAACTGAAGTTAGTACTCGCGAAGCACCGGTTTTTTTCGAAAACCTGTTTAGGAAAAAATTGATCAAGCGTCTGGAGAAATTGCCCCGCGGTCATCTTGTCATAGAAGATACTGAAGAAACCTATTCCTGCGGGTGCATCAATCAGACTAGTAAAATTACCGCGAGGATGACTATTCACGACACCAGCGCCTATCGCGATATTGCTTTAGGTGGCTCACTCGGAGCAGCCGAAGCCTTTATGCAAGGCAAGTGGACAACACCTGACCTGGTTGCTCTGGTTCGACTCATGTCCATCAACATCGATTTTTTAAACCAGATAGACGACTCAAGTTTTTTGCTGCAAAGGCTTACCGATAAAGTTTATCACTGGTTAAATCGCAATACGCAATCGCGCTCAAGGCAGAACATTTCTGCGCACTATGATTTAAGCAACGAATTTTTCGAGCTGTTTCTTGATCCGACAATGATGTATTCCTCCGCAGTTTTTGCCGATGAAGGAATCCAGCTCGACGAAGCAGCGCTCTATAAGCTGGATTTGATTTGTCTAAAACTTGCGCTCAAGCCTTCCGACCATTTGCTAGAAATCGGCACTGGCTGGGGTGGTCTGGCGATTCACGCTGCGCGTTACTATGGTTGCCAGGTTACCACGACAACAATTTCACGTGAACAATATGAAGCTGCGACCACGCGGATCAGACAGGCCGGGCTTGAAAATCAGATTACGGTTTTATTTGAAGACTATCGCAATCTGCAGGGTAGCTTCGACAAGCTGGTGTCGATTGAAATGATCGAAGCAGTCGGTTCTGAATTTTATAAAGATTACTTTAGCGTCTGTTCATCGCTATTGAAGGCCGAAGGCCTGATGTTACTACAGGCCATCACGATTCCGGCACAACGTTATGAATACGCACAAAAATCGGTCGATTTTATTCAACGTTATATTTTTCCCGGTGGTTCGCTGCCCAGTCAGGAAGTCATTTTGACTTCGGTGAAAAAACACAGCGATATGGAAATGGTCGGTATGCAGGAAATCGGCGAGGACTATGCAAAAACCCTGGAGATATGGCGAGAGAGATTCTCTGCCAAAATTGACGAAGTGAAGCAACTTGGTTTCGACGACGTTTTTATTCGCATGTGGCATTACTATCTTTGCTACTGCCAGGGCGCCTTCGAAGAACGTGTTATCGGTACCTCGCAAATTCTGTTTGCCAAACCCGAGTGGCGTTCAACAACTGGCAAGCATGTTTAAAATTATTCTCAACCTGCTGGTTTTTCAGGTCGGCTGGCTAGTCTGTGTGCTCGGCGGTAACATCTATGCATTGATTTATACCTCTCTGGCAATGGCTTTTCACCACGGGTTTGTACTGGTACGCACAAGCGAGTGGAGCGTCGTCGCACTGGTTACCGCGACAGGATGTCTATGGGACGCGTTTATGGCGTTTTCGGGCGTCATTAAATATACCAACACCGACCTTATCGGCCTGCCAATCTGGTTGATTTGCCTCTGGCTTCTGTTTGCTACCACCTTTCATCATAGCTTGCGCTGGCTAGCGAATCATCTCTGGCTGGCTGCTGTCCTTGCCGCAGTCTTTGGCCCATTCAGCTACTGGGCTGGTAGTCAGCTTAGTAGCGCGGATATCAGCCTGCCCATAATCAACTCACTTTTGATTATCGCCGCAGGCTGGAGCCTTTTGTTCCCTGCTGGTATTTATATCGCAGGAAAATCGAGACCATTGACATGATTAAGAGTGCCCTTTTGTGCCTTGTAAGCAGCGGCTGCCTGGCAACAGCTAATGCCGAAACCACCCGGAACTTTTCTGTTGGTGAAGCTTATTCGATCAATAGTAATGAATTGTTATACCGCGAAACCCATTGCCAGAGCGATGACAAACTCAAACGCGACGTGTTATACCAAAGCCCCGATGGAGAATCGATTGCCCACAAATCGATCGACTATGGTAATGGTTTTTCGACGCCTTCCTTTAAGCAAACAAACTTTCAGACCCGAGAAGAAACTGAGGTGAAAGTCGAAAATAACATCGTCACTCTGTCCTTCACTAACGCGAACCGCGAGCTAACAAAAAAGACAATTGAAAAAAACGCCTTTTCTGATTTACCCATGGTTATAGACGCCGGCTTCGATGCCTATATTCGCGAGAACTGGGATAGCCTGGTATCGGGAGAACAGCAACAATTTCAGTTTCCACTAGTGACTCGCTCGGCCCTTATCGAGCTGCAGGTCTCTGCCTCAAACTGTAGTTTCGAATCGAAAAACAGCCAGTGTTTTAAATTAGAGATGTCAAATTGGTTCTACCGCATGTTGGCCAGCCCGATCGAGCTTGGATATGAGCCTAGCCAGAAGCGACTAATTCGATACCGTGGGTTATCTAATATCGAAGGCGAAACTGGTACCGGCCTCGATGTTGATATTCGTTACTACTACGATGATATGCCGTTGCAAGCCTGCCAGTCCGAAGGTACAGCAAGTCATGGTTAAATTTTCACTGGTATTACTTTCCCTGGGTTTGATCTCCGCATGCACCTCAGTATCGGTTGAAGAATATTCGACAAACCAGCCTGCCATGGACATCAGAGAGTTTTTTGACGGCAGTTTGAGTGCCCACGGCATTGTTAAAAACCGCAGCGGCAAGGTTATTCGGTATTTTAATGCGAGCATCATCGCTAGCTGGGACGATGGCATAGGCAAACTCGACGAAACCTTTTACTTCGACGACGGCGAACAACAACGCCGAATCTGGACTCTGCAGTCGGATAACTCGGGGAATTTCACAGGTACCGCCAACGATGTCATCGGTAGTTCAAAAATGAATGTCTCCGGCAACAGCCTGTTTATGCAGTACACCCTGCTTATTGCCTACGACGAAGACACGCTCGATCTACAAATCGACGATCGCATGTATCGGGTATCAGACAAAGTTATTATTAATGAATCGACCATGAGTAAATGGGGGTTCGAAGTTGGGCAAATCATACTGGTAATTGAAAAAATAAGTTAAAGTCCATTTTTAGTCTGGCCAGGTGACATTGTCACTGAAAGCCAGGGCTAGCTCGTATAGAATTAAAGCTCAAATCACAGGCGTCATAGCCATGAAGAAAAATGTAGGAACAATCGATGAAACCCATCCGCATCTTCACCCATATTGCCTGTGAGCCGCCGGGTTATCTGGCCGATTTACTCGACAAACTCGGCTATCCTTACGAACAGGTCTGTCTTTACGATGGGGTAGAGTTACCCGTGGATCTGGACTCGGTATCGGGCCTGGTGATTATGGGTGGTCCGGGCAATGTCAATCAGCCCACCGGCTGGATGGCTCAGGAAATCGAACTGATCCGAATGGCCTATGCCAACGACACACCAATACTGGGTATTTGTCTAGGCGCTCAATTGATGAGTAAAGCGCTCGGTGGCGATGTCCACCAGGGGCAATCGGTGGAGGTTGGCTGGCACCAGGTTCAACTATTACCCGCGGCCAGTAGCAGCCCCTATTTTACCGATGCTGAAGAAATATTTCAGGTTTTCCAGTGGCATGCGCATGTGTTTTCGCCACCACCTTTCGCCGAACCGCTAGCGATTAGTGATTGCACCGAGTGTCAGGCCTACACCTATAACAACAGTCTGGCCGTGCAATTCCATCTGGAAATGACCGAAGAGATTATTCGGGATTTAATCCAGCGCTATGGTAGCGACCTGGAGGGAGACTCAAGCTGCGTGCAGAACAGAGGGCAAATTCTAGAAGATATCAGTAACAAGGCCAGGCGGGTGAATGCGATGGCTGATATTATTTTTACGCCGTGGTTTCGCTCTCTAATTGATTAACTCAGCAGCGCCTAAGCATCAACATACTTACCAAATCTTTTATAAAAATTCCGTAACCAGAATGGTGTAAATAAAGTCGTATAGGCGATCACCATAACCAGCGTGGTATAAATTTCGTTACTCAGCAAATTGCTAGTCCGGCCCAGTTCGGCAAAGATCAGGCCGACTTCACCCCTGGGCACCATCGCCAGGCCGGTGGCTACGCGTCGAGCGATATTTTCCCGGATGAATATTGCACCACCCATCTTGGAGACGACTGCCAAAGCGGTGAGAGAAAGAGAGAAATACCAGAAGAACTGCGAACCCCAGTCGATCTGGCTCAAATCCAGTGATAAACCAACCATGACAAAAAACATGGGGGTAAATAACTGGATGATGGGTTTCATCTGCTGATGGACTTGATCAGAAAATTGAGGATCTGCTCTTAGCGACACACCGAAGGGAATGAAAAACCGCCGTGACAGGGCCAGACCGGCAGCAAATCCACCGAGCAGCTCGGGAATACCTATAGAGTGCGAAAACCAGGCAAGGAACAGGACCAGGGAAACAATAGTGGTAGGTACAATACCCGGGATCTTACTCGAAGTCCCGAATCGATGGATAAGAAAGCTGATCGCCTTCGCCATCGCTGGCGCGAGCATAAAAAATACCGCCATAAATAATAGAATTTTCACTGCATTGCCCGACGCAATCTTTCCGCTCTGGGAAAAATCGAACAGGACTGCGAGTAACAACACACCGAGAATATCGTCCAACACAGCCGCTCCGAGAACGATCTGGCCCTCGGGACTATGACCTCGCCCAAGATCGCCCAGTGACCGCATGGTGATGCCGATACTGGTCGCAGTCATAGTCCCTGCAATTAAAAGCGACACCAGTTCCGATAATGAAAACACATAATAACTGAGCGCAAAACAACTCAGAAAGGGCAGTAGAAACCCGCCCAGAGCGACTACCACTGACTTATACCCGGCCTTCATCAAATCGCCGAGATCGGTTTCCAGGCCGATCTGAAACAACAACATAATAATACCGATTTCAGCCAGAACCTGGATTACACCGGCAGGCTGAATCAGGTCAAAAACGGTTGGCCCGAGTATGATACCGGCAACGATCTCACCGATAACTGACGGCACTCCAAAATAGGCAACAATCTCA
>Ga0224506_10001608_pt1 | contig 16029 bp, 14 predicted proteins | sample SF_Jan12_sed_USG_2_FD_169108 | JGI IMG/M metagenome (GOLD analysis project Ga0224506, IMG submission 169108) | Sediment microbial communities from San Francisco Bay, California, United States - SF_Jan12_sed_USGS_8_1 | ecosystem: Environmental > Aquatic > Marine > Sediment | place: USA... | reverse complement strand
CACCGTCATCATTTTGATATTTCGGGTAAAAAACTGATAGGTCGAGTTTGGTTTCAATTAAATGATGAATGGCATATTCGAACGTGCCTGGTTGCAGTTGGTCTTTAAAATTAACCACGATCATCGCCGTTTGATCATGGTTGTAGGGCTTAAAATTCGGCATGAGCGACTCTCCATAAGCTTCAAACCATACTATCAGAATCGTCTTGAGTTGGGAGTTTTTCTACAGCCTCAACGCCCATTTAAGGGGCTGATAATTGTTTGCTAAAATGTGTAGCGAAGCGAAACCGAGCAAACTATTAGCAGTCCCGCTTGAAATTCTTGTTAGGTAATTTTACAACTCACCTTGAATTCCACCGTTTTTTACTTTTTCCATATAGTCTTTATCTGGAATTAAATCCTTGTTTTCTTTTGCTAAAAGAAGGGTTTTATTCATAATGGCTTTTGCATTTTTGGTTGAATATAACCAGAAACGATATGAGCCAATATACTCTTTCATGGCGGGCCTTAAGGTGCGTAATATAAAAGTAACGATTCTATTAGATTCATGTTCCAAGCTAGCCAAGTAATCACAGTACGTATAAAGAATGCTCTGTTGTTCTTCCGCTGTCTTTGAAACAAAACTATCCATACTTTTTAAATTGTTTTTCACAAACTCATTCAAATCTTTCCGATTTATATCCAAACTACTAAGATATAAAAGTGTTTCGAATATTTGTACTAGATTTATATCGTCGTATCCAAGTTGTAGTGAAAATTCATTAGGTAAGTGGGAGAAGCTTGGTGAATGAGCTTTTAGAATGTCGAATTCATCACTTAAGAATGTTTTAGCAAGTAACTCGTGATCGCCTTCTGTAATCCTTTCAGTTACTTCTGTATGAGGCTTTATTGTGTACCTTAATAAAAAAAACTCAGAAAATAGAATTCTATAAGCTACATCACAAATATAGCTAACAGCGTAAATTTTCTGTTTTGTCTCTTTCACTCGTCTTGCATAATACTGCATCAATATGATGGTAAAAGAAGCACCAAGAGTAGCTAAAAGAGGAATTATGAATTTTTCATTGAGAAAAAAATCTAGCAAAGTTTACTCCTTCCTTGAGAATCACATAACGCCGCAAGCAAAGGTGCGCGGTAGCGCGTCCAGCCCGCAGGGCGATTTTGCCTTGCTTTGTTAAACGTGACCTAGTCAACATGAATTGCATGCTGTGCCAGTTCAGCTAAAGCAGCTTTAACTTGCTTTAGCCTATCCTTTGCGACTAAGTCGCTGCTATTTGTTTTTAGGTACTCTTCTAGGTACTTGACCTCTATGTGGGTCAAATCAATTCGTAAACGCTGAAGCCAATTGGGAGTTGCGAGATTGTGATCTTCCCAGTTTCGTAGCTCGAATGGATTTAAAGAATATGAGACATCTTCAAATATTCTAGGATCTACCCCATGCTTGGAAATGAACTCCTTAAAATCATCCGGAAGCTTGCAATCACTTTTATGGAGCCTATTTAGAAGTTCTTCGATCCAATTTGTTGCTTCTCTGGCACTATTGATTACATCGAAGAAACTCCCGTTCGCATCTACTTTAAATGCAAGCTCTTCAAAGGAGTGGTCTATTCCATTTAAACGCTCAATGTCTGACCAATATACATCCATTTCATTAACCAATTTTCTAAGAGCTGATTCATCAATTTTGAAGTCAGATTTTTCAAACAGCGACTCATGTTCGAGCTTTATTTTGGTAAGGACATCAACTGTATATTCGTCAACGTCATCAGTCTCGATGTGATGTGGGTAACAAAATAAAATTAAGTTTTCATATGCCCTTCGATCTTCATCAGATTGATTTTCATTGTATCTCTCACCCATAGGCATGGCAGCTTCGATATGGCAAATCTGCCCTATAAACTTATTGTTATCGCTGACTAGAGGTTGAGTGCAGCCGGGAAACGCACATTGGTTGCCTGAGCGCGCAAACAATGCCCTTACAACTTCCAGTTTTGGAGCTAGTCTAGCCATCAATATTTCTCAAAACGTATAACGTATACGCCAGTGGTTAAAATGCACAGCAAATTTTAATCCACTGCGCGTACTTGTTAGGTGTTTTCCCTTGCGAATTTAGCCGATCGCTGAATAATAAATTTTCGAACTTCCAATAGCTCATTTATTCCCAGTATTGCTCGAATTCTTTCTTTTACATTTTCGGCAGCAACGTTTTCTCGCTCTTCATAATCGGAACCAGTGATGGTCGGCATACCTAAAACATTACTAAATACATCATATGATTCGTCGAGAGCTTGCTTTCGTATGTCTCCACCATCCCCCATTAACATAGACACTAGATGGGTTTTTGAGCCGATTGCTCTTAATGCAGCTTCAAATGGTTCGAGGTCAACTGAAATTTCTTTATTAATCCATGCCGCAAATCGTTGTCTTAAAACTAAGATCTCAGCGGCCTTTTCCATAGCTTTTGAAGTAGGTCCTTCCCTAAAGAATAATTCAATAGTTTCATGAACCTTACTCATATAGGCCTCACAAAATTCCACATGTTTATCAAATGCAATTGTAGCCATATGAGAAGAAGCACCTAGAGCAAACACTTGTTGATCAGCTTGTAGCTCCTTTTTAGCTTCAAAAGCCGCGGCATCTCGAAATATTTGATAAAGAGCTCCCAATAACGCTGCAACACCTGGGGTAGCAACCATACCCTTAACTATTTCAGACATGGGAACAAAAATTAGTGTTCCAATTGAAAGGATAAATACAATCCCGATCATTACGTATTTTTTTGTCATGAATATATATGCCTAACGTTTGTAAGTTAAGGCGAGAGGTAGTAAGTCTTAGGCCTGCCGCGACAGCGGCGATTTTGCCTGTACAACCTTCGCTTGTTAGTTGTCGCAAAATTCCAACAATTCCTCTTTCAATGAGCCCGATAAAGTACCATTATCGAACAAATAACATTCGTAATCTGCCGATTCCCAAAGTGCAAAATCTATGAGAGTGAATCCAGCCCTTAAACCAGGTGAGAAGTAACTGGCGTCACCTACATTAACTCCGGTCAATAGAACACTTAACTCATCTACGACTTTATTCAATACTTCTAATATATCAGAGGTGGCGTAGCAAAGCTTTACTGCACGACCCTGAATAAACTCAATGATAAATCCGCAACCCATGACGTATTCGTCACTACCAAGAAGCTCTACAGGATTTGCTCGTCCAAAATACTTCGGAATATACTTAGATAAATCATGTTGATCCGAGATGGATTCGTAGGCTCGTGCCTCTGCTACAAAATGCGCCTTGGTCAATAAGTCGTGGTCATACCAATCGACGACAGCTCCATGAATATGACTCTTTCTTCTGAAAGCTTTTAGAACAGTACCATTCTCTAAGTCATAGATATCTGCAAATGCACCAGAATCGATTTTCCGGTATTTGGCCACTTACTCTCCTTATACGACTAACAGCTTATTTCACCGCATACGCGGTTTTTTTGTGGTGCGGCATAATCCGGTATCATCTTCCTTTGATATGCCCCTCAATGTCAGTCAGCATCATGTATTCAGCCAATACTGTCAAATTTCACTTTCCTGAAAAACCGCGCGAGCGGTTATTTGCTGGTTTTTACTGCTGTTGAAATCCGCTAGATGCCAGGCTCTATTCAGTTAGCCTTTCCACCAGATTTTTTGATTTCCATGTTTTACCGCTTGCGCTGCCATATCCGTAAATAACCAATTAAAACTCACCAGGAAAACTATTGTTAACGTCGGTTTGATGACATCAAAGATGTTTCTGTGAGGTAACTAGATAACGGCAAAGTCGCCTGGGCAGTTCAAATTTAGCCATTCAAAATTATTAAACGTTATTCCACGGTAAGTCTCTAAACCGCAATAATCATTCTTTATCAAAACTATCTACAATAATGGCACCCATTGAAGCGGGCATGGTTATCACTATGAGCCTTTTCAGCGCTATTGCTGTTTCAGAAAGCAAAGGAAACTTGTCTATTGAAAATAGCACCAAAGCGACAACAAAAGCTGCTATGAAATAGGCAATCAGGATCCTGCTAATAAAAACGGGAACCCTGTATTTTATATTCCCTTGAAAAACACTTTGGTATGCAAAAAAGCTTAAAAAAACAACGGACAGAATAACAATTAAGACAAGATTTGCTAGCGGAAGGGTTTCACCTAGCTTCCAGGCTTCTTCCGAGAATGAAATGGGTACGGCAAGGGCAAAAGCACCGATGGCAACCTGACTTGCATCTTCTAAATTGAAACTGAGGTTCATATAACCAGACCTGAATTTTATAAATACATCGCTATGATGTTTTTCTATTAAACGGAGACCAGCTTATCTATATTTAGGCGTCAGGACCAATGCTTTTATATTGAAATTGATGGATAGACCACGCAGAAAGGAATTAAGAGAATTCCAGTTATTTCTTTTTGTTCTTTGCCTCAAGCCATGGGTCTCCCTATTAACATCCTGCTAACAGTAAACACTGAGCAGCCCGTTGAATACAGCCAAAATACGGCCTGTTCTAAGCTTTAAACCTACACCGCATGCAGATACCACGGGTTTCAACCTGGAATTATCAAGCTATATAAACTCCCGTAATCACTGCTATTACTTATCTATTGGTATATGACCTGCAAGAATCTTTAGTTCAGCTTTGGTGAACCCAATATTAATAGTGCTATAATCCGCAGCTTTTCAAAATCAGGGGCGGTTTCATGGTTAAACGATTTATATCTGGCGCGGTTTGTCCCAAATGTGGGCAGCAAGATGCCATTCGGGCTGAACGCGACGAAGACAATAATGTCATGAATCGTGATTGTGTAGAATGCGGATTTGAAGATGCGCTTTACGATACAATGCCATCAGAGATTCAAACTCGAGTTACGCCAGCTGATCCGCTTGATCAGATAGAAGCGCAGCCTATTAAGATTCAAATGCCCGATACGCGGCATTAATTTTCAGGAGAAGCAGTATGTCAGTTCAGGTTGGTGTCATCATGGGATCAAAGTCCGACTGGTCCACCATGGAACACTGTTGTCAAACCCTTGAGAAGCTCGGTATAAAATTTGAAGCAAAGGTTGTTTCTGCCCACCGAACGCCCGACTTATTGTTTCAGTATGCTGAAGAAGCCGATCAGCGTGGTATTCAGGTTATTATTGCGGGTGCTGGCGGTGCAGCTCATCTGCCTGGTATGTGTGCCGCTAAAACCCATTTGCCGGTTTTTGGAGTACCTGTTCAGTCTTCTATGCTCAGTGGTGTCGATTCTCTTTTGTCGATTGTACAGATGCCGGCTGGTATTCCAACGGGCACCCTGGCAATAGGAAAAGCAGGGGCTATTAACGCCGCCTTAATGGCCGCCAGCGTATTGGCCCTGCAAGACACTAAAATCAAGGCCGCGTTAATTGACTTTAGACAAACTCAAACTCAAACCGTATTGGATAATCCGGATCCCAGCAAGTAACGGCGTCTTTTTTTAACAGCCTGGTTATTCCGGTATTGGTCTCATACAATAAATTTCAGAGAGTTACTGATATGAAAATTGGTGTTATTGGGGGTGGTCAGTTAGGCCGTATGATGGCACTGGCAGGTGCGCCACTTGGACTTCGTTTTGTTTTTCTGGATCCCTCACCTGAAGCCTGTGCCGGTGATTTTGGTACATTAATCGTCGGACACTATGACGATCCAAAAGCGATACAAACACTCATAGATCAGGTTGATCTGGTTACCTTTGAATTTGAGAGTGTCCCCCCGGCAACAGTTGAACAGATTGCCAAAGTGTTGCCGGTATATCCATCGGCTCAATCTCTGGCTATAGCCCGTGAACGCTGGGCTGAAAAAACCCTGTTTCGTGATTTAAATATACCTACGGCACCTGTTTATAAAGTTGAAAACCAGGCCGACCTGGAATTAGCCTCTCAGGAGATTGGTGTTCCGGCCATTATTAAGACCCGAACCCTGGGTTATGACGGCAAAGGACAAAAACTGATTAAGTCGCTGGCTGATATTGAAAATGCCTTTGCTGAACTGGGAAATGTTCCGCTGATTTATGAAGGCTTTGTCGACTTTGATACTGAAGTAAGCTGTATTGCAGTTAGAGGAACAGAGGGTAAAACCCGTATCTACCCGCTCGTTGAAAACGAACACAGGTTGGGCATTTTACATCAATCTACTCCTCTGTCGGGACATCCGCTGCAGCATCTCGCCGAGGATTATGCCAGCAAGGTCATGGATTACATGGATTATGTGGGTGTTCTCACCTTTGAATTTTTTGTTTTTGGTGATCAACTAATAGCTAATGAAATGGCCCCTCGCGTTCATAACTCCGGGCACTGGACTATTGAAGGTTCAGTGTGTAGCCAGTTTGAAAATCATGTGCGTGCCATCAGTGGCCTGCCATTAGGCGATACCTCTGCACTGGGTCACTCGGTCATGTTTAACCTGATTGGTTGTGACATCGACCATCAGGCCTTTCTGCAGATCGAAGGCTGTTGTGTTCACGATTATCGGAAAGCAGCAAAACCTGGTAGAAAGATAGGCCATTTAACCTGTATCTCCGAAGATCGGGGTAAATTGGAAAAGGCCACGAATGCCGTTGAAGCCTTGATCGATAATCAATTGACCTGAGGGTTAGTCAACATGTTTTGGGCCATCCGTTAATGCTGGTTCGCCCAATTTTTGAAGCTTTCCGACAACACAAAATCGTCATAAACCGGACGATCCATGAAGTAGGTTGGCTCAATACGATAATCAAATTTTGACTCCAGTAGCGACCTGACCTCTAACAGATGGCCATATTCTTTTTGCTGAGCATAGGTGCGCATCAGTGCAAAGTAGGGCAGCTCATTTAACGGATCATTAAACAACGCAATTTGTAGTAAACGTTCGGATAGCTCATTGTTCTTTTCAGCCATAGCAACTCGAGACCAAAATACATAGGGCCAAACGGCGTCTCCGGTTAGTCGGGTAAAATTTTCGGCTCGTTGCATCAGCGTTTCTTCGGTAGCTCTCCAGCCCAAATATTGATAAAACTGCTGCAACGGCCAGTCATTCTGGTCTGCCGGGTTGGTTATAATTTGGGTGTAAGCTACCATGGATTCCAGAGAGACCGGTCTGGCTATCAGCCTTGCTCTGGCAGTTTTTATCAGAGGATTATTCTGATCAATATGGTTTCTGTTGATCAATTGATCAAATTCGGGAAGACTCATTTTGGTCGATAACAGCTCTCTGACGCCCCATAACCTGGTTATTCTGGAGGCTGTCCTGAATTCGATTGCTGGCAATATTTCTTGAGCTTCTAGCGAACTCTTAACAGATATATTGGTTTTATAATCGATCATATCAACAATGACATATTGCTCCGATGTCGCACCAACCACCATGGCACACCAAAACAAACCTGAGTTGTTTTCGATACGAAAGTTAACATGGTATACATCAGCTACCTGATAATTAGATAGGTATATCCAGCTATCATCCGGCATCGGACAGGGTAAGATCATCCGGGCCTTTTGCCACCTCTCTGGAGTAATCAACACACCTTTTGAATCTGTAAAACGATACAAGCTGCCTATTTCATCTGTAAGCCCGGTGTCCATCATGCTTACTAAAGCCAAAATAAAGGCGTCAATAGAGGTAGCTTGCTGTGCTTCTTGAAGCCAATCGATAGTGACCTCTAACTTCAATGTTGGCTGCGATTGTTCGGTCACTATCTGTTCAGCCGGGGTAATTGATTTACAGGCCACCAAAACACTTAGGGGCAGTAGGCAAGCTACAACAACCAATGAAGACGTAATAAAATGACGTATCATTTGTTAATCTCCTTAGCCATCTGAGACTCAATTCGTTGGAACCAGGGATAGAGGTTTTCATTCTGATTCCGTTTATGTCGATGAACCCAGCCCGAAAAGCTTAGATAGCCCGAAGCCTCACCTAGTAACCGCGCATGGCTGCGTATGTCTTCTGCCTTAACGCGGTCTTTATAATTCAGGTAGCCAAACTGATAGCGTGTCACATGGCCCAGCTCCTGATTTCTAGCAAAGAACTGGACGTATTCATCTTCAAATACATATTCCATAGGCCTTAACTTTGCCGAACTCAGATACTCAGGATAGAAAATGTCCACTTGCTGCATTATGTACTTGGGTGGTTTTTGTCCCCAGGGGTAGCGACGCCGAAGTTGTTTTGGCTGGCTAAGGTAACTGCCAAGCATTGAGGCTTCAATTCTGTACTCGTACAGTTGTTTGTCTTCTGACCAGCGCCAGAATTTTTCTAACCAGTAACTCTCTATAATTTCGAGTTCATTAACATTCAGATCATCAACATAATGCAGCGGCACTAAAATCTCGGCACCCCCAAAGGCTCGGTCATAGTAATTCAAATAGTCATTACTCAGTTGCCGCAGTCCGACATTAAGAATCTGCCTACGTTTGTCTTCTGCTTCAGATCCTGTATACCGGCTAACCACATCCAGTCGAACCGGTACCTGATATCCGTAAGTTCGATAGGTTTCTGTTATCAGAACCTTAGATCGGCGACCAGACAACCAAGGCATGGTTTCCAACTCGGCTCCTTGCTCTGCCGCAAGTGCCACACCGTAGCTAACGTACCCGAGATCGGCTAGCTCCTTTCCTACCTGGTAGGTTCGGGTAGGATCAACCCAATAGGTTTTACCTTGCAGGCTTATTTTAACTATCACGTGATTGAATGCTTTGGGCGACGGGCTCAGGTTTAACAGGCTCTGACCCATATCCGAGTGTACCAACGCCGGTACGGCTCTAATGTTCAGCGCTTCTAATAATGAGACCAGTAACAGGGCTTTATCCTTACAATCACCATAGCCCAGCGCCAGCGTTTCATCAGGATGGTGTGGAAGATGACTATTCTGTCCTACTTCTATACCCACATAGCGAATTCGATTCTGTACCATCTGAACGGCTGAGGCGGCCTGCCTGCTTTTACCTGATATTTTTTTTAACTCTTCAATCCATAGTTGCCACTGGGTAGTTTGTGGTGTATCGGGTAGCTTGAAAAGCCCACTGGCCCAGGCTGCAACTTCAGACCAACTGACATATTCACTGTATTCCACCACGGGATATATCCAGAGATCCAGGGGCATATTTTCATCAGTGAGCACGGGTAGCGCAGGTGATTGCTGCCATTGATAACTCGTTTGACCCTCAAAGTCGCTCACTACGGGAAGTTGGCTGGTATTTAGTATATTAATGGTTAGGGGTTTCGATTTGGGTGCAATCAGGCGAATAGATACGGTATCGACCGGCACTGCCCAGCCCACCTGGAAACTGGTGGTCAAGGCATCACCAAACACAGGGTTAAGTCCCTCTAAGGTATAGGCATATTCAAAATTATCGCCGATTTTTAACCCGTCAATAATAATAAGTATTTGTTTTGTCTGAGAAATTTGCTCAGCATCACTATCTGGTTCGACACTTATTTCGTCAATTCTTGCTGACGGAAGTTTGTCTATAACCCTGCCATCACGCCATATTCTCAAATAATGTAAATTAATATTTTGATAAATGGGCTGGAAATTAATTTCCAGTTTGCCAACATCAACTAATCCGTCCTGGTTCAGCGGTTGTTCGACGTAATGGTGAAAACTTTGCCATTCGTGGTCATCTGATAACCGGCGTTGTCGGTCTACCAGCAAGTAGCGAACACCATATGCCTCTTCTTTATGGCTAGCTTGCGGAATCGGCTGTGCTATAACCCAGCCAGGCACTGAACTTAGGTTATAGTCACCCCAGAGCCATGGCGATACAAACAAAAGTAATACTAAACGTAGTAACATAATGTACTCTGAATAGCCCCTTTTACCTCATAGTAGCTGAAACTATTCAACACAATAATTTTTCTGCGAATTATTATCCATTAATTTTGCCATAGTGCGTTTTTCGACTATACAGGGTGATATAGCACCCAAAATTATGTCAAAAGATGGTTATATGAAAGCATTTGCGCGTTATAGGTACGGCTCTACCAAACAACTAAAGATAGTTACACTGCCTATCCCGACACCACGATCAAATGAGGTCTGCATTAAAATTTGTGCTACATCATTAAACGCATCGGACTGGGAGTTTTTAACCGGTCGACCGGCTTACACCCGGTTTTGGGGTCTGCGAAAACCAAAAATAACTATTTTGGGGTCTGACATTTCTGGAACCCTGATGTCTGTAGGATCAGGGGTGTCAGAATTTAAGCCCGGTGATGCGGTTTTCGGCGACATTATGGAATATTGGGGAGGCTTCGGAGAATATGCTGTTGCACCTGCCTCTATGTTAATGACCAAGCCAAAATGGATCAGTCACCAACAGGCGGCTTGTTTGCCTCAGTCCTCTTGCGTGGCATGGCAAGCCCTGGAGAAAATTGGCCCTCTATATGCCGGAAGTTCTATATTGATAAATGGAGCAGGTGGCGGTGCAGGTTCATTTGCGATTCAATTGGCCAAACGACTAGGAGCCAAAGTAACGGCGGTAGACTCAGTAAACAAGTTCAGTCACATGAGACAAATGGGCGCTGATCGAGTTATTGATTATCGACAAACGGACTACTGCCGTGAACAACATCAATATGACGGTATTCTGGATTTTGTAGCAAGTCACACCGTATTCGATAATAGCCATGTGCTTAAACCCCGGGGTAAATATTATGTCGTTGGAGGCAGGGTCAGCAATATTCTCAAAACGTTAGTTTTTGGCACGTTGATGACATTTATTGGCAAAAAGAAAGTACGCGTGTTGGCTGCTCAGCCTAACAAGCATCTAGAAGACATTATCATACGGGTAGAACACAAAGACATTATCATTCCCATTGACCGGCAATTCGGCTTTAAAGACATACCTCAGGCAATGCAATATCTCGGCGAAGGACAAGCAAGAGGAAAGGTTGTTATCAACTTTGAAAACCAAAACATTTAGAGCACCTCTGAAAGATGCAACCGCAGAAGATTTTATGCTTGTATTGAACGCTAATTAACGCAGGCATGACGATGCAGGTAATTTTCCAATGGCGCCTTAAGCTCAATTTGTGAGTTTAATAACTGGATAACGGCTTTGACATTGTCACACTAAATTTTGCATTTACTCGTGGCTAGAATCGGAGCACTCTGTCACAATAATCTCCTTTAATTTATTTCAGGCGCTAGTTTGTCATGACAAAACCAACAACTTCATCGTATCTTTTATTGTTTTTACAAGGCGCTATTTGGGGCTCTTCTTTTCAGGCTATTAAATTCGCATTAGTCAGTTATGGTCCAATGACCATTGCGGCTGGACGTATCACCTTGGCCGCCATAGTCCTTATCGGCTATGCGCTTCTTCGAGGACATAAATTTCCCAGGGAATTTAAGACAATCATGCTGCTTTCTGTAGTGGGTTTCTTTAATTGCGCATTACCCTTTTTCCTCATTTCATGGGGAGAACTGAGTCTGGATTCCGGACGTACCGCCATATTCATGGCTACTGGGCCGCTTATAGCGTTAGCGATTGCTCACTTCACTTCAGATGAACGGCTCAATCGTTTCAAAAGTACGGGGTTTCTTATGGGCTTTGTTGGCGTATTAATGGTTATTGGCCTATCTACATTTCTTCACAGTGATGCAGCCTTGTTACCGCAACTGGCCATTATATTGGCCGCCACTTCCTATGCCATTTCCGGAGCCATTGTTAAGTTTATAAAAGAAGTGAGTAGTTCGATGCTCACCGCCAGCGTGCTGTTATCGGCCAGTATTATGACAGTACCGGCAAGTTTATTATTTGAAAGCCCGCTGTCAGTAACCTTTTCTGGAAACGCTCAGTCAGCACTGTTGGCCATCCTGTACCTTGGGTTAATACCCACAGGGTTGGCATTTTTGATTCGATTCCATCTATTAAAGAAAGTTGGTTATACCTTTGTTTCCCAAGTCGGTTATCTGGTGCCTATGTTCGGCGTGCTATTCGGCGTGTTGATATTTCAAGAGGCGATTACACTGTCTATTATTACCGGCCTGGCACTTATTTTATCGGGCATCGTTGTAAGTCGAATAGAACCCGAAAAAATTGTAAGCCCTAAAGTGACCTAACTATTGCCCGGGCTGTGTGAAAACAGGTTAATTGACGCTACAGTCTCTTTGAATATATTACATAATAATTGGCACTTAAATGAAGAATTCACTGTTATCTACCCTGGTTGTCTTTGGATTAACCACGCTTACCGCATGTACAAACTCTACCAATGAACTCAATACCCATTTTGAACAATTGCAGGCAGCAAATGTTCAGATAGGTGTTTTGGATCTGTTTCAACGAAATGATGTCCGCAGGCAATTAGACATGGAAGTTGAGATGGCACTTTATGAAAAATGTGCAGCATTTTTTAGCTCGAATCCTGACCTGAATAGTTTGAAAGACAGCCTGGTTTATGAAGAGCTATTAAAGCTGTCGGTAGGCGATACCGACGCCCTATTAGGTCCTTTTTTACGCTTCACCGAGTCACAGAATCGCTATAATTTGAGTGACACGGCACAGAGTTTGATTTGGAGTACCCCACAAGAAAAAGAAGTAGCGTTCCGCTTTCTTAACCAATACAGGGGTAGCCCTGAATTTGTGGAAGCCCGGAGTTACATACTAACAAATCAGGATTCTCCCAAATTCAAACCGCTAGGCATCTGTATGGCCCAGGAAATGTTTGTCACCTTGTTTGGTGAGGAGACTGGCTCTACCGAAGCATTGCATTCTATTAGCGAAATTATAATAACTGAAGAGACAAGCTAGGTTGCTTTGCAAAAACCTGTTGCTTTGTTGAGACATATTGCTATCCAAGTGGATAATTGGCTCATATATAAACAGGTTTTCTAAGAAGTTGTTGAATCCGTTGAGGCAATCATTAACTCAACGGATTCAACCATGTGTTTCATAAGAGCAAATTATGAGGCTAGCATTTAATATGTTCCATCATTGGATCATACATGGGACGCAAGGATGCTTCGGCTGCATAGCGCTTGCCTGCAATCTCGATTTCCCAATCATCACTCTTCACATGTTCGGCAGTAATAAACTCGTCTGATTCAACAAAACCTAGCCCCACCGAAGCGCCCAGCGTAAATCCATAGGCACCTGCTCGTATATGACCTGCGAACTGACCATTCCGGTAAATAACTTCTGCATGATATAACAACGGCTCTGGGTCATTCAGCTTGAACTGTAACAGGCGGCGTTTAAAACCACCCTCGGCTTTTTGTTTAACCAGTGCATCCCGTCCTATAAAACCTCCCGGTTTATCAAGCTTTACAGCAAAGCCAAGCCCTGCTTCCAAAGGTGTATCCATATTGTCTATGTCATGACCGTAATCACGATAACCTTTTTCCATGCGCAAGCTATTAAGGGTTTGCATTCCGGCGTGTATAAGCTTGTGTGGCGTTCCTGCTTCAATAATTCGATCATAAACCTGCAGAGCATGTTCAGTGGGTATATAAAGTTCCCAGCCAAGTTCACCGACGTAGGTCACTCGAACGGCTATGACAAGGGCGTAATCAATATCAATTTCCTTGACCGATAAAAAGGGGAAAGCCTCGTTGCTGACATCAACATGGGTCAAGTCTTGCAACAAGTCACGGGATTTAGGCCCATGAAGATTAATCTGCGCATAACTGGATGTAACGTCAGTAACAAAGGCATGTGCATCTTCCGGAATATGCCGATCCATCCACATTTTCACATGTCCGTGAGCAGTATCTCCACAGATCACCATAAACTTATTTTCGGCCAAACGGGTGACCGTTAAATCGGCTTCGATACCACCGACTTCATTAGTCCACTGTGTATAGACAATATGTCCCGGCTCTACTGCAATGTCATTACAACAGATATTATTCAGCACCTTTTCCGCATCCTTACCTTGCACTAAAAATTTGCTCATAAACGACATATCCATCAATACTACATCGTTACGACAGGCATGGTGTGCAGCTTCGTGGTAAGGAAACCAGTTTTGACGTCCCCAACTATAGTTTTCTACTTCTGACTTTTCTCCAGGTGGCGCATACCAGTCAACAATTTCCCAACCGGCACTTTCAACAAAGAAGGCACCCGCTGCTTTCTGCCGTTCATGCAGGACACTTTGTTTAACATTGCGCGCTAGACTCATTCCCTTGTTGGGATAATGGTTGTCGAACATTTTCCCAAGTATTTCGACCAGGCGATCATTACGGAATTTTGGGTTACGCTGACAATTATGGAAGCGGTTTACATTTATGCCGGTAACATCCATATCGGGACGGCCATCTACAATCCATTGAGCCAACAGCCTGCCAATACCCCCGCCAGTTAAAATACCCAGTGAATTCATGCCACAGGCAACAAAGAAATTTTTCAATTCCGGTGTCTCACCTACCAATGGCGAAAGATCGGGAGTAAAGCTTTCCGGACCACAGAAAAACTTGCGAATACCAAGTTCCGCTGCAGCGGGAACACGCTCATAGGCCTTTTCCAGAAAAGGCGCCATACGATCCCAGTCGGGTTCGATTTCACCAAAAGAAAAATTCTCCGGTATATGGTCAAGGTTCCATGCTTTGGCCACCGGCTCAAACAGACCAATCATCAGACTGCCCACTTCTTCACGGTAGTAAGCATAGCGATCGGGGTCTTCAATTACGGGTAACTGATTGTGCATTCCTTCCATGGTTTCGGTGATCAAATAATAATGCTCGGCTGCCTGTAGGGGTAGATTCACGCCGGCCATTTCTCCGAATTGACGCGCCCACATACCCGCACAGTTAACTACAAAATCAGCCTGGATCTCGCCCATATCGGTAACGACACCAGTCACCTTGCCATTGTCCTGGTTAATTCCTGTTACATTCACACCTTCTATTATTTTTGCGCCGCCCATTTTGGCGCCCCGGGCTAGAGACATCGTCACGTCAACCGGATTGGCTCTGCCATCTTTTGGGGTGTAAAAAGCCGCAATCACATCATCTAGATCTGCATCGGGCCATAATGCCCGCGCCTCATCGGCAGTTATTTCATTGCAGTCGATGCCGCGAGTTCGCATAAATGCAGCCGAACGGGCTAATTCTTCCCGGCGCTCTTCATTACAAGCTACCTGAAGATAACCGACAGACTTAAAGCCTGTCGCAAGACCTGTCTCTTCTTCGAGGCGGGAGTATAGGTCACGAGTATAGGTAAAAATATCAGCACTGGTCTCGTCAGTAATTATTCCTGCTACAATCAATCCCGCTGCATGCCAGGTGGTACCCGAGGTAAGCTGTGAACGCTCCAGCACCACAACATCCTGCCAGCCTAATTTCGTCAGATGATAGGCCACACTGCAACCAATAACTCCGCCGCCCACTATCACGACTCGAGCATGTTCAGGAATTGAAACTTTTGTTGTTTTTATCATTTTTCTATCCTATACAGGTTTATCTTCATTAATTTCCAAAAACTTGATTATCCAAACACCTCTGTTTTATAGCCCAAAATAACCACAGGGCCTTCCAGATGTCCAGCTTTGATCAGCTTCCAAGCGAAGCTTCCGATGACACCCACCTCAGCACTTCGTTGTCGGCGATACGAAAACTGTGCCAGACAAGGCTACCAACGAAGCCCTGGAATCGGTAATTGCAGGGCATTGTTTGGTTAAAAAGATTCATAAACGGAACAATAAAACGAATCAGCGCCTGCTGTCCAAAAAAGCCCATTTGCCGCCCATATTTTTTATAAAGCGACTGATTTAAATTGAACATTATCAGATGTGATTTATTGAGCCTTTTTTAGGTTAGGTGGCATTTGGCCCTAGGTTCGCCTGCATTCTAGACATTTCCACACAACCTGGGACAAAGGCAGCCTTCATTTGCAATAACCAAAGGAATAAAATTAATGACATAGCGGCCTAATTAGTAATGCTGTTTTAAGGGCTGCAATGTGACAGAAGCGCCCTGTTATGCCAAAAATTTGTAACTCAATATTTTGGCTTTAAATCGAAAGAACCAACTTATAAAACATGGACGCAATC
>Ga0224506_10001607_pt1 | contig 16035 bp, 11 predicted proteins | sample SF_Jan12_sed_USG_2_FD_169108 | JGI IMG/M metagenome (GOLD analysis project Ga0224506, IMG submission 169108) | Sediment microbial communities from San Francisco Bay, California, United States - SF_Jan12_sed_USGS_8_1 | ecosystem: Environmental > Aquatic > Marine > Sediment | place: USA... | reverse complement strand
AATTAATATACCATTTTAAAACCGCAACAACATCCTTTTCATTATTCCACATTCTTAACACAATAAAAAACGCATCCAGTTGTTTCCAAAAGGATGCGTAAATGACTAACGACTTTTATATTGTTAAAGTTATATCTACCACTTATATCCAATTAAGAATGTATAAGCTCTCCCTCTAGGGTCTGCTATTCTTGGATCAAATGCTGCTCCAGGAGAATAATCATTTTGATGAGCTGTAAAAGGAGGATTTTTATCCATAAGATTTCTTATTCCGAATGTTAAATTCCAATTTTCTAGCCCTGAATAATTTAAGCTATAATTATGAGTTGTATAACTATTCACAACTGGATTCCAATCAGGTGGATTGGCTACCCCAGCAGCAACACCAACAGGAACTTCATCAAGGTAACTATCTCTATAAATCTGAGTAAGAGTATGTCTCCAATCACCTTCAGAATAGCCAAACTTTAAAGTATGCTTCCAACGTAGAGGAATATTACGTCTTGTATGCTTACCAACAGCATTGTCACTGAATTCTACATTAGTTTGGATACGGCTTCGATCTTCAATTAAATAACTTCCATTAAAGTTCAAGTCCCACATTCCATCGCCTAACTGTCCATTAATTAACATTCCAACTTCTACACCACTAGTTTTTCGTTCACCAGCATTCACCCAACGACTATCAATTGCAATAATATTTCCAGTATTATCTCTGATGAAGTTTTCCCGGAAAACATCATAGTTATCCAACATCGCTCTGAAGCCAGGTAGCTGAATAGTTCCTTCTTTTTTGATTTTCCACCAATCCATATTAAAACTAAATTCATCAGTTGGTGCCCAAACAAAACCATAACTACTTTGAATTGACTCTTCAGGCTCTAAGTCCTCCTTACCACCATATAAGATATTGGGTTCAATATTGGTACAACCAGGGTCATTCGCGTCAACTACACCTGACGGACAGGTTGCAGGATCTACCATATCTAGACCTGTATATGGAACAGTAGTGACTCCATCAAACAATTGATTAAATGATGGCACTCTAAACCCGGTATTGTACGCACCTCTTAAAAGTAAAGAATCTACAGGATTATATTTAACAGAAATTTTTGGGTTGGTAGTACCACCAAAACCACTATAATTGTCATTTCTCACAGCAACTGTAGTCTCAAAGCTATCAGAAAAGGGCAACAAAACTTCAGCATAAACTGCTGTAATATCTCGTGACGCCTTATCTAAAATATTTGCTTGATCAAATGGTGCGCTATAAATAGCTCTTTGATTAGCTGGATCTCTACGATCGCCCTGAAATTCAAACTCTTCCTCTCTAAAATCAATACCCGCAGCTAACATCATATTGCCACCGCCTAATTCTACCCCGGTATCTCCACTAACAGATGCATCAACCTGAAATAAAGTAGATTTACCACTAAATAGGACAGTACCTGTTGCTGAAGCTGCAGCCAACATATCTAAACCTGCCTGAGTTTGAGTTTCACCAGGTAATAAGAAAGGATTTATTTCACCACTTCCTAAAGCGGCGGCTAATTCATCTGTAAAATAGTAACCACCTTTGAGATGAGATTGACCTTCACTGCTAGCCGTAGATATACCAACCTGATAATCCCAGTCACCCCAAATTGTACCCTGAGCACCTATAATAAAACGTGAAGCTTCTGTCATTGTTTCTATCTGGCGTGGGCCACAATCCATACAACGCCATCTATAAGCTATGGGAGCCCCAATATTTAGTTGTCCAGCACCAAAATAGGATGACAATGCATCAACTATCATCTGATAAGAAGATCCTGTACTGGGATACCAATTACCATAAAAATTCCAAGGCGTGATTTGCACTGGTTCAAACACTTTATCTGAAGTAACTTCAGAAGCAACAACTTCAGCAAAAAGTTCATGGTTGTCATCAAGCTTATAGGTTGCTCTAGTTACCAAGTTTATTGACTCAACGGGTTGTTGCAAAACGGCTGCTCTAGGATAATCCCATGCACATGCAAACTCACTGGAAGCAGAATTCCACAATTCATGATCGTATGGCCCTTGATTTGGGAAAATATCACAACCTAAACCACCTGGCAGGTCGAGAATATTAATTACAGCAGCCTCTTGACCAGTGTTGGGATCTATTAGCCCTGAACCAATTAAATTATAATGAGAACTAGCAGGATCATTCGGGTTAGAGAAGCGATCATTTATCGAGCCAAATTGAGGCCCACGAGTATCTGGCGATAATCCTCTATTTGACTGGAATGTATTAGTGAAATCTCTATCTGTTCCACGCAAAATCTCATTATTTTTGATCGACAGAGTTGTTAAAACATTAAAACCGTCAGCATGAATATCTCCAATACCTCCAACAAAAGTTACGCGGTTAATATTGCCCCCGCCCGCTTCTGTGATATCTGAATAAGCAGAAATTTCTGCACCTTGGTAGTTCTCTTTCATAATAAAATTGATTACACCACCAATTGCGTCAGTTCCATAAACTGCTGAAGCACCATCTCTTAAAACTTCTACTCTTTCTACCGCGGCCATTGGAATTGAATTAATATCAACTGCTCGACCTTTCATTCCATGCGTAGCAACTCTTCTACCGTTTAGTAATACCAATGTAGAAGAAGCTCCTTGATGTCTCAGGTTTGCTCCAGAGAAACCATTATTACCCCTATTATCTGCATTCGTAATACCAACATTGCTCGCAAGATTATCTGTTGAGTTAGCAGCCACATTCAGCTGAAGCATTAATTGTTCAGCGCTCGTAATACCCTGTTCCTGAAGCTCAATTTTAGAAATAATAGTTACTGGTAAAGCCTCCTCGGATAAAGTACGCTTTATCCGAGAACCGGTCACAACAATTTTCCTCTCATCCCCATCATCTGCCACTGCATCTGTATTTTCCTGACCCAATGCATTACTGGAAACAAGAAATGCCGAACTACCTAGCAAAATGGCACTAGATAAACCAAATAATTTCATTATCAACTCCCCCTTTGTATTTATTTGAATTCTTCCGATTTTTTAATCGACTTTGGTTATAACTGATAACTATTTTGCACCTGTAAAAAACAACAAAATAAATCAGCCAAATCCCATTCATTCGGAAAGGAATAAAATACCACTTTAAAAGCATTTGTAAATAATTTATTATTCTGCGGTAGTTGAAAATGAGCAAACGGACCAATTGCTCAATTTAGTATTCTTTCAATATACTCAACGAAAATTCACATGAAACGTGCGTGTTTTTTTGAGATTTTCGTAACACGTTGAATTAATAGAAAAAAATGGAATTACACCTTAACTTGATTTAGATTTAATTGGTAGAGATGAATATCAAGACAAAAACAAATATCACTTTTGTGAGATGTAAGCAACTTTTGCTTGCTTTAATATTGCTTCCAATTTTCTGCATTGCAGCAAAACAGCCTTCATTTGTTTCAGATGTCATTGGTGTGAAAGAAACCATGCTAACGCCTGATTATTGGCAAAGCAAAATTCCGAATGAAAATAAGCTTCTTCTGAGCGAAACACAAATAAATAAACAACAAAATCGGCTGTTTGACAATAGCCCACACTTGACAATCTTGCATCAAATGCCAAATCAAATGAAAGGAGAAGACATCAAAAGAAAAATTTTCTCCATCAGCCAAATACCTTCAGCAAAGCGCTATGACTCCTCTGGAAAACAGATTTCCGACAAACAATTTCAGCAATATATCAAATCTTTAAATATTCAACAATTATCTGGTAAACGAACAATTGAATTTGGAATGGTCGTAAATCGTACCGATATGAGAACATTTCCAACGGAGGACAAGGTTTTTAAATCTCCACAAGATTTTCTCTTTGACAGGTTTCAGGAAACTGCACTATTCCCAACCGAAGTTGTTGCCATATTACATGAAAGTCTGGATAAAAAATGGTGGTTTGCCACAGCCTATCATTATTCGGCCTGGATAAAAAAAGAAGATATAGCGCTAGGAGACAAAACCGAAATTTTTAACTACAAAAACACAACTGATTTTCTAATGATTACAGGCAATAAAGTCTTTACCAACCATAATCCGGTGAGAAATGAAGTCTCTCAAGTTCAACTGGAAATGGGAACTAAACTGGCATTAGTTGCACCGGAAAAAATACCTGCACTGCTGGATGAACAAAATACTTATGCCAGCCATGTGGTTTATTTGCCAACTCGAAAATCAAATGGTGATCTCGAATTTTCTATGGCTTTGATCGCCAGAAATCAGGATGTACACAAAGGCTATTTACCCTACACTGAAAAAAACATTTTGTCTCAGTCCTTTAAATTTCTGGGAGAAAGATATGGTTGGGGTCATTCATTTAATGCCAGAGACTGCACAGGCTTTGTCGGCGAGATATACAAAAGCTTTGGTATTTTGATGCCAAGAAATTCAGGCCAACAAGGTAATAGTGATCAAGGAACCAATTTTCGTTTTAACGATGAGACATCCAGAGAAGACAAACTGAAAATAATTAACCAACTGCAGATTGGCGATTTAATTTATTTGCCCGGCCATGTTGCCATGTATATCGGTAAGGTCGATAATGAGCCTTATATTATTCATGATGTTGCCGGGTTAAGTTACTATACAGAAGATAAACAATTCTACCAAAGCAAACTGAATGGTGTTTCGGTAACGCCTTTGTTACCACTTCACCTGAATGCTTCGACTTCTTATCTCGATAAAATTTATGCAATAAAAAAAATCAGGTGAAATAAAGATGAAAATAAAGGAAATAAAATTTGCCAAATTAACTGTCCCCTTAAAAACGCCATTCAAGACAGCGATTAGAACAGTTAATGAAATAGAAGATATTATTGTCATGGTAGAAACAGACTGTGGTCATACCGGTTATGGCGAAGCACCCGCTACTGCCTCAATTACCGGAGAAACTCTTGGCTCTATTGTTGCGGCTATTGATACCGTTATAAAGCCTCGAATTATCGGAAAATCAATTGAAAATATCAATGAACTGACACATATTATTCAAACATCTCTGGTGAAAAATTACAGTGCCAAGGCAGCAGTTGAGATCGCACTGTATGACCTTTTTGGACAATTGTACAAATCGCCATTGTACAAATTATTGGGTGGTGGAGAACCCATTCTGTCAACAGATATTACCATCAGTGTCGACTACATTGACAAAATGGTTGAAGATTCACTGAATGCCGTAGAATCAGGTTTTGACACACTAAAAATCAAGGTTGGCAAAGATCTGATGCTGGATGTTGAAAGGGTCAAAGCCATTTATGCTGCAGTAAAAGACAAAGCTCTTTTGAGACTAGATGCCAATCAGGGATGGAAGCCCAAAGAGGCGGTATATGCCATTCAAAAACTGGAAGATTCTGGAGTTAAACTTGAGCTGGTCGAACAGCCTGTACATGCAGAAGATCTGGCTGGCATGCAATATGTCACAGAAAGAGTCATGACGCCTATTATGGCTGATGAAAGCGTTTTTGGTCCCAAAGATGCGTTGGATGTTATCAAAATGCGAGCTGCCGATATTGTTAATATCAAACTGATGAAAACTGGTGGTATTTCAAATGCCATTAAAATAGCTGATATAGCTTCCATTTATGATGTTCAATGCATGGTGGGTTGTATGTTGGAAACCAGTGTCAGCGTTGCAGCTGCGGTTCATTTTGCCGTTGCCAAATCCAGTTGCGTCACAAAAATTGACCTAGATGGACCTTCTTTATGCCAATACGAACCTGTTAAAACCGGAGTGATTTTTAATAATTCAGAGATCTCGATTCAGGACGCACCAGGTTTGGGCATTAAAGATGCGAAAGCATTAAAAATAATAAAAACCTGAGATTGATAATTTAACGTTGGCTGGCCAAAGATAGCAAAATATCAATAATGTGCTGCTGCGCTGAACGGCTTGAAACGCCAAGTTCATCATAGGTGTCATCATTGGCAACCGTTGTAATATAAATGTCAGAGACATGTTGATTGGTTTGAGGTGAGTAACGACCAATATGCAGAATTGAAATTCCCTTGTCCCTTAATTCTGTTAACAATTTGTTGTCCAGACGAAATTTCTCTGATTCATTCAATAATATAATCAGATCTTTATTGTTAAGGGTTTCAAGAAATTGAGTTCGATAGACCGGATCGTTAGAGGCAAAAGCCACCTTACCCAGATTAATCAAACCCACAACAAAATGCTCAGCAACGAAACTTGAAATACCACTACCAAAAACCTGAATTTTTTTGGCCTTGTCTATTGCATCACTGGCTCTGATAAAATCATCTTCGTGATTATGCTGAATGGTTGCAGAAACCGCATCAATCTTTCCTTTGAGCAATTGGTCAGAAATGGTATTCAGTTTTTTATTTTCAAAATGCTGAATAGCACTAATACCATTGGGCGTTAAATTAACGGCAAAATCTTCATAAATGGCGAGTTTCAGATCAGGATAACCTTTATATCCCAGCTTCTGACAAAACTTGACCACACTGGACTGACTAATGCCAACAGCATTAGCCAATTGCTGCGAAGAGTAGTCTCTGAGCAAAGGTACATTTTCGAGAATATAATCAATCAGTTTTCTTTCATTGGCTGATACATCTTCTCTTATCGAGCGGATTTTAAGTATACAGCTCATAAATTCATTACCTACAATTTATACCATTGGAAATTTGAAAAAGTAAACGTTCTTTTTAATCGCTATTCAGGATACAGCAAATACGCCTTTCTCATTGACAAATATTGCTGTAAACCCTTGTGCCAGCTTTTTCTTATAGCATCAATCGATTCACCGGCAAGAATTTGCTTTCTAAGTTTGTCACTGCCTGCCAGTTTATCAAAAAAATCAGGCCGAGAAATTAAATGCTTATTATTGTTACCAAATTTGTGGTTCCATTCAAGAAAATACTTAAGGGTGAATGGTGAACTGTCTTCATTATTGAACCTGATCCCATACAGACTTTCACCCGCATAATTTAATCTGGACCAACTTCCGGTAATAGAATGAGGTTTAAAAACAAAATCTCCAAAACTTTTATCCGGATATCCCAACATCTGAAAGGGATAGTCTGTTCCCCGACCAACACTCACATCAGTGGCTTCAAATAATGCCAGCGATGGATACAGTCTGACAGCCAAATCATTGGGCAAATTGGGTGAAGGTTTAACAGGTAAAGAATAGGTGGTTTGATGATTGTAATTTAATACAGGAACAACCATTAATTGACACTGTGCACCATTTTTTAACCACCTTTCCCCATTGATCATCTTTGCCAATTCGCCCACTGTCAAACCATGAACCAAAGGAATTGGGTGCATACCAACAAAGCTTTGATAGTTTAAATCCAGCATTGGCCCATCGACATAATCACCATTGGGGTTGGGTCTGTCCAAAACAATCAAAGGGATATTATTCTCCGCACAGGCTTCCATCAGATAATGCATACTGCTGATGTAGGTGTAAAATCTCACTCCCACATCCTGAATGTCAAAGAGCATTACATCAATCTTTTTCAATTGCTTGGCAGTCGGTTTCTTTTGCTTGCCATATAGCGAAAGCAATTTAATTCCTGTTTTGCTATCAATACCATCTAACACTTTTTCACCAGCGCCATGATCGCCGCGAAAACCATGTTCAGGTGAAAAAATCATTTCAATGGCAACTTTTTGCTCGATAAGAGCATCAACCAAATGTTTGTCTTTAACCAGAGAGGTTTGATTCACCATCAGGGCAATATTTTTATCATTTATCCATGGCAAATAAATGTCAAATCTTTCAGCTCCAACAACAACATTGGCGGAATTAGTTTTCAATGAATTTTGAATGATTTCAGTGGCAGAAGGTTTAGACAGACCAATAATAGTCATCAGCAGGATTAAAATTAACAAGCCTGATTTAAAATTGGAGTAGTACATCTTGATATCAGGAAAAATTTTGCAGTGCCTTACGCAGCACACCATTGGATTCAATTAATAACTGCTCTGACTCAGCTCTGTTTCGACCACTTAACAACATAAAAATTGCAAGCTTGGCCTTGCCATCAGCCTGAATCAGAGATGCATTGGCTTCCTGCTCTGTTGCGCCAGTAACTTGCATCACCATTCGAATAGCTCTTGCCCTGAGCTTTTCATTGGTTGCTTTCAAGTCAATCATCAGGTTTTGGTAACTTTTACCAACTTTAATCATGGATGCAGTCGATAACATATTCAGCACCATCTTTTGTGCTGTACCGGATTTCATTCGGGTTGAACCTGCCAAAGGCTCAGGACCAACAACCGGTGTAATGTTTATATCAGCGTATTTTGCAATTTCAGCATCAGGATTACTGGAGAGAGAAACAGTTTTTGCGCCTTGCAATTGCGCATACCTTAACCCGCCTACCACATAGGGTGTTCTGCCACTAGCAGCAATACCCACAATGACATCCTTTTCGCTAATAGAAAGTTCATGTAGATCTGCTTCTCCTGCTTTTGGGTCGTCTTCAATACCTTCTTTGGCTTTAAACATGGCAGCTTCACCACCAGCCATAACACCAATCACCAGACCATCTTCAACACCAAAAGTGGGCATGCACTCCACCGCATCCAAAACACCTAAACGGCCACTGGTTCCGGCTCCAATGTAAATCAATCGACCACCCTGAACGAAAGCTTTGGCAATGATATCAACAGCTTCTGCAATTTGTGGTAGTACCACACTGACAGCCTTAGCCACCAACAAATCCTGACTATTGATCATTTTTAGCATTTCATTAGTCGATAACAGATCGATATCCAATGTTTCAGGATTTTGGTTTTCAGAAACCAGCTTTTCAAGCTGTTTAATCAATTCCATAATTGACCTATTCTTTTTTCATTGCATCTGAAGCCAAAATAAAAGCTCCATCCAACGCGCTTCCTTCCGTTGCAACCAACTGAGCCTGAATAATGTCACTCAGATAGGGTTTTATTATATCAGTCAGCCCTCCCATTATTACAACAGGATAGGCTTTACTATCCAATGCTGAAAAAATGAGTCTTTCTATACCTGCAGCAGCCTGTTTTAAAATAGCGTAAGCTCGTTCGTTAATATCGGCATTTTCTGTCAACAATGATGTGAAACGTGCGTACGAATCCGGTGTAGCCTTGTTGAACCATTGAATAATTTCACTGCGATTTCTTCCGATAATGCTAAATACTGATTGCGACAAAGGATCTTCAGCTTGATCAATATCCAAAAGTTCCAGTGTTGTAGAAACAAGTGTTTTACCCATCCAGGCTCCACTACCTTGATCAGCAACAGTAAACCCCCAACCACCAAATATCCTTTCATTTCCTTCATCGTCAAGGCGCATGGCCGCAATTCCAGTTCCAACTGCAACAGCTATAACAGGTTTGCCAGAAGCAGCGCCGTATAGGGAGGCTCTGGCATCAGTAACGACTTCAAGCTGGCCAAAGCCTATATCTAATGAACCCATTAATTTAGCTCTTTTGTCTTCATTACCGGCACCGGCAGCAGCAATCATCAGAAAAACTTGATCTAACTTGACCTTACTTTGTTCTAAAACTTCAGAAATTAAATTATTGAAGTTCTGGCAAGCCATGTCAAAATCATAGGTAAGGGAACCCGGACCAACTTGATGTGACGCTAGAACCACACCATCCAGAGATCGAAGTTGACCTATTGTTTTTGTCGCACCTGCATCAATCACCAAAATATATTCCATCATAACCTAGTCCCGTTTGTCTATTACAAATTTCCTGAAGCTTCATCGGGCTTACCAGCAAAACACACCAAAAATGCTATTCCTGAAGCAATACAAAGTTGATATGGGAAAGCCAAATCAAATTTTAACCATTCTATATTGAGAAAATCCTGAATATAAGACTGGCATAACAAAATTAATATAAATCCTACAATTAAAGATAGCAAAACACTATTTACATTGCCTCGTTTTGTAAATAGCGCTGTAAAATATACCCCCAACAATCCACTGTAAGAAAATGCCATAACACTTAAGGCAAATGCCAATAATGAAGTATCAGTATATCTTTGCCAGTAGAAGCTAAGAATTGCCATCATCGCTAAAGCAATACTGACAACAAACATCCCAATTCGACCCGCTTTTACATAATGATGATCAGTTTTTGTTATATTTCTTCTGGCAAGAAATGGTCGATAAAAATCCTCAACCAGCACTGAAGACATTGAGTTAAGGCCTGAATTAAGCGTTGAAAGTCCTGCAGCAACAATACCAATTGCTATCATTCCTTTAAATCCCGCTGGCATTTCGTTAAGAACGTAATACATGAATATGGATATCTTTTCGCCTTTAAATTCCTGAATAATTTCCGTTGCTTCTCCAGATAACATAATATCAGGTCGTTGATAAACTATGTAAAGCAATAAACCGATGGTGAGAAAAAGCAGAACTATTGGCAGTGTCAAAATTGAAGAAAATAACAGAGATTTAGTTGCCTCAGTTGATGATTTACAGGACAATACTCTTTGCGTCATATCCTGATCCATACCAAAAGAAGCAATGCTTAATAAAACAAAACCTGTTATTGAAGCCCAAAAAGAGAACTCACCTTTTCTAGTAAAATCCAGATCAAAATTTAGTACGGTTAATTTGGAATGACCACCGTCCAAAGGGTTTTGTAATGCTTCAATTATTTCAGGAATTCCAACTGGAATTGTTTTTAGCAAATAGATCGCAACAACAATGGCTGCCCCTACATATATTGCAAATTGCAAAACATCACTGTAAATAACCGCTCGTATCCCACCAAGAAATGAATAGAGAGCCCCTATAGCAGTGATCACTAAAACTGAAATCAAAACATTTTCTGCAGCAATATCGCTAAATAAAATCATTGAAACCGCAATGGCCGCCATATAAAGTCTGGCACCACTGGCAAACACTCTACCAATCAAATACATGGCTCCAGCTTGTTGTTTAGCTCGTTCACCAAATCTGTCTTGCAATAATTCATAAACAGTTGTCACACGATATTGATAAAACTTCGGAATCAAAAATTTGATTACAAACACTGCCGCTATAATGGTACCTATATTTGTTGCAAGATAACTTAGATCTGCACGATAGCCATGTTCAGGCCCTCCCAAAAATGTGGCTGCTGATTGCATGGTTGCCAACACTGAAATTGCTACCAGCCACATGGGCATGGTGTTACCACCCAAAAAGTATTCATTGGTATTTGATATCTTTTGACGATTAAAAAACCAGGCGGCTATCGAAACAACGACAAAATAGCCAAAAAAAACGCCCCAATCCAGTAATGTAAGCATCGACTCCATATTGACTCCCGAAAGATTTACCTTTCTTGTTATGATTTATTTTTGAATCAGGCCTGACATCAAACCTTTAAACTCAACCATTCCATATTAATCGGCATTGTGTATCATGGCAATTGCTTTGAAGTTTTTTTGTTTTGAGATATTTTACTCATTCTGTTTAATTTAATCCTGATTAGATTTATTTTAACCATAAAATTTAAAATATCTGATGACATATCAACTGGCAATGCTACAATGAATAGACTTAACTGACTCATTGCCGGACTCAAAGACAAAAATGAATATTGCCAATTTGCTGACTTCTTTTCGAATTTTGTGCATCCCTTTATTAGTTTTTTTCTTTTATTTACCTGTGCCATGGGGGCAGACTACAGCTGCTCTTATATTTGCAGTAGTCGGCTGGACAGACTGGTTTGATGGCTGGGTAGCAAGAAAATTTAATATGCAATCCCCTTTAGGTGAGTTTCTTGATCCTGTAGCTGATAAATTAATGGTAGCCGCATCACTGGTTTTGCTGGTTGAACAACATGCTACCTTCTGGATTGCAGGCCCTGCATTGGTGATTATCAGCCGTGAAATTACTGTTTCTGCCTTAAGAGAATGGATGGCCGAGTATGGAAAACGTTCTGAAATAAAAGTGGTATACATCGCGAAGTTAAAGACCTTGATGCAATTATCTGCCATTTTCTTCCTGTTGCTTTCTGGAAAAGAAGCTGAAATAGTTTCATTTTGGGATCACAGTCTGCTTTATATCTGGGGTTATATTTTCCTCTATACTGCAGTCACCCTCACATTGTGGTCAATGTACATTTATTTAAAAGCCGCGTGGCCAATGCTTTTGGCGAAAAAATAAGCAAAATAGACAATATTTATTTACTGGTATTTGGCAAAACAAAAAAAGTTTAAAAAGTTACATTAATGATGCTTGACAGAATGGAATCTTGCTGTAAAATGCCACTCCACTTGAAGCGGGAATAGCTCAGCTGGTAGAGCACGACCTTGCCAAGGTCGGGGTCGCGAGTTCGAATCTCGTTTCCCGCTCCAAATTCAAAAAACCTCGGTTCTTTTCAATTAAGCCCGGGGTTTTTTAATGTTAGGCTTATTGCTTTTGTGCTAGACTTATCGCCTCGATATACCACAGAAGATATCACATGAACGATATCCCTGTGGCGATAATACAGAGGCTGAGTGGCAGAGTGGTCATGCAGCGGACTGCAACTCCGTGTACGCCGGTTCGATTCCGACCTCAGCCTCCATCTTTATTAACTTAATAAAGATTTTTAAGCGATAAGTTGTAGATAGCAACGAAACAAAATAGAATTAAAACACCCATTGCCTGGGTGGTGAAATTGGTAGACACACAAGACTTAAAATCTTGCGACTTAACGGTCGTGCCGGTTCGATTCCGGCCCCAGGCACCATCAACACTTCCTATCCCTTATATAAATATACTTAATAAATATCTCAAATAACTAATAGCATTAGCTAAATATTTCTGGCAACATCGTCAGAACAATCATTTATTCAGGGAGCAGATAGATGGTTAGTCTAAATAAAATTATCGAAAAACCGCTTTCTCGACATTTTCTTATTACTTTATCAATTATTTTTGTGATTGCTGTTGCAACTTTAATTTCACATTATCTTGTTCGCGGTGTTGCAGAAGAATGGTTAAATATTGAAATAAACGATCTTAAAGATCCTGATAGTAGGCAATTATTATTTCAAGACGATAACAGTGTCATTCCCGAATTAGCCAGACAAAGAATTGAAGAACAATACACAACAATCCGTAGTCGTGAAAAATTCCATCTGGATGTCACTATCTTCTTTTATAGTCGATACGTGACGACATTAACTGTAGCAACTGTTCTGGCCATATTATCTGCTGTGATGCTACTTTTTATTTCCAAATCGGGCTGGATCAATACCAACCCTTATATCATTAATGCTTTTCTTACTATATCCAGTTGTGCCACCTTCTTTAGTATCATGCCTGAACTTTACGAGCAGAAAATCAATATTGAAGAAAATAAGAGTCTTTATGTGAAATATACAAAACTTGATCATGAAACCAGAAGTTTTGTTGCAACACTGCCTGTCAATTATTCGAGCACTAAAAATCAGGAACTTGCCAACTTTATAAAACACACTGATGATAGTCTGGCCAAGTTACATATCTTACCACTAAGTCTGGATCCGGAAGCTATCAATAGAGTTGATGACGAAGTAAACAAGGTAGAAAGTCAGACCAATTAAACAATAGAATTTTAAAATTATCTCAAATAATCATAAATGGTTTGAGCCATTGATTTGCTAAGTCCTTCTACTTTCTGCAACTCGGCTACACTTGCACTTTTTACTCCCTGAATACCTCCAAAGTGTTGAATAATGGCGCGTCTTCTTTTGGCGCCGACACCCGGGATCCCTTCCAGTAACGAGACTTTTCTTTTTTTATCTCGCTGGGTTCTATGTCCGGTAATGGCAAAACGATGAGCTTCGTCCCTGATCTGTTGAATCAGATGTAAACCGAGAGAATCAGGTGATAAACGAATACCAATCGCTTCATTGGGAAAAAATATCTGTTCCAACCCTGCTTTTCGATCGGTTCCTTTTGCTACACTTATCAAAGTAATGTTATCCAGATTCAAATTTTCCAATACTTTCTGTGCCTGATTAAGTTGACCCTTGCCACCATCAATAATCAACAAATCGGGTAGTTTTGCTTCTTCTGCAACCAGACGTTTAAATCGCCTTTCAACTGCCTGTTCTATTGCTGCATAATCATCTCCGGCAGTGATACCTTTAATATTAAATCGTCGATAATCTGATTTTTTCGATTCGCCATTTTCAAACACCACACAGGAAGCCACTGTCTTTTCACCCATGGTATGACTGATATCAAAGCACTCCATACGCATAGGCAATTTGTCCAGGTCCAAATCATGTTGCAGTTGATATAAGCGCTTTTGTACCTGAGCTTTGGAGGCCAGTTTCGATTGCAACATTGCCATCAAATTACTATTGGCCATTTCCAGCCATGCTGCCCGATTGGTTTTAACCTTGCTGGTGATTCTTATCTTGTGATTCAGGTTTTCACTCAGTAATTTTGCAATAGTTGTTTCATTGGACAGAGGATGATTGGTAATGATTTCCTTTGGCATGTTTCGATTGATGCCAAAATAATATTGCTCAATAAAAGCCTCTAAAACTTCCTCAATGTCTGTTCCCGAAGGTACTTTGGGATAGAAACTGCGATTTCCCTGCACCATGCCATTTCTGATCTGCAACATAAAGATGGCTGTGACTTTCTGTACCGTATCACCAACCACAATATCAATCTCGCCATCCTTAACATTCACAACCTGTTTTTCAAGAACCTTTCTAAGTTGAATGATTTGATCCCGAATATTGGCCGCCTGTTCAAAGTTAAGCTCATCCGAAGCCTGTTGCATACGCTCACTTAATAACTCAATAACCGTATCGTTTTTTCCCTGATAAAACAAACGTACCAGATTGACATCCTTGTGATAATCAGACTCGGTAATTTTGCCTACACAGGAACCACTACATCGTTTAATTTGATATTGCAAACAAGGTCTGGTTCTGTATTTAAAAACACTATCCTCACATTGTCTTATTTGAAATAATTTCTGCATCAATGAAATACTGTAGCGAGCAGCACTGCTTCCGGTAAATGGTCCGAAATACTCACCTTTTTTGTTTTGCTTGCCTCTATGAATAGTTAATCTGGGATAGCTTTCATCGGATAAGAAAATGAAAGGATAGCTTTTATCGTCTCTGAAAATAACGTTATAACGTGGCAGGTATTTTTTAATTAACTGATTTTCAAGTATCAGCGCTTCATTTTCACTTTCTGTGATGATGATTTCAATCTGGTCAATTTGTTTGACCATAACTTTGGTTTTAGGGGAATGGTCGGTTTTCTGAAAATAACTGGAAACCCTTTTTTTCAGATTTTTGGCTTTACCTACATAAATCACTTCGCCGCCAGCGTTCATCATCTGATAAATGCCTGGTAAAGCGGTCAAATTTTTTATAAATGACTGGTAGTCAAAACTTGTTTGAGGAATGATTCTAACCCTGAAAACTGACTAAAAAGATGATTCTAGTGCTAAAACTTTTCTGCGTCTATAATTCCGTATCGAATTGCCATATGAGTTAGTTCCACATCATTCTCAATATCCAGCTTTTCGAAAACTCGATAACGGTAGCTGTTGACTGTTTTGGGGCTTAAAAATAATTGTTCTGAAATATCCTGAACCTTGACGCCTTTGGTAATCATCATCATCACCTGCATTTCTCGATCAGACAACTCGTCAAAGGGATTACCATCATCAGGGTTTAAGGCTTTTAATGCCATTTTTTGGGCAATTTCAGGAGACAGGTAGCGCTTGCCAGTAGCAACTTGCCTAATAGCAATCACCATTTCATCTGCACTGGCTCCTTTGGTCAAATAACCTGAAGCGCCCGCCTGCATAAAACGACTGGGATAAGGCTCTTCATCGTGTACAGTTATGACAATAATTTTAATATCCGGGTCGTAACGTAGAAGTCTTCGGGTTGCTTCCAATCCACCTATTCCTGGCATATTGGCATCCATTAGAACAACATTTGGTTTTAGTTCTCTTGCCTTGGTAACAGCCTCTTCTCCACTTGCTGCTTCAGCTACTATATCTATCTTTTCCTGATCT
>Ga0224506_10001606_pt1 | contig 16036 bp, 13 predicted proteins | sample SF_Jan12_sed_USG_2_FD_169108 | JGI IMG/M metagenome (GOLD analysis project Ga0224506, IMG submission 169108) | Sediment microbial communities from San Francisco Bay, California, United States - SF_Jan12_sed_USGS_8_1 | ecosystem: Environmental > Aquatic > Marine > Sediment | place: USA... | reverse complement strand
GAAATCAAAACCGGCAAACCAACGCAGTGAAATGGGATTGTTGGAAAAATTGCGGTTTGTCGTTGATAATGTGTTTGCCCGGGTTACATATACCGAGGCCATAGAAATACTGCGAAACTCAAAACCTAATAAGAAAAAGAAATTTGAATACCTCATTGAAGGGTGGGGAGCCGATTTGCAATCGGAACATGAAAGGTATCTGGTAGAGAAACATTTCAAAAAACCGGTGGTGCTTTTCAACTACCCCAGTGATATTAAAGCTTTCTACATGCGGCAAAATGAAGACAATACAGTTGCGGCTATGGATGTGTTGTTCCCGGGTATAGGGGAAATAATAGGAGGTTCCCAACGTGAAGAGCGCTATGACCGATTAAAAGCCAGAATAGATGAGCTGAATATCCCTGAAAGTGAACTGTGGTGGTACCTTGAGCTGAGAAAATATGGTTCGGCTCCGCATAGTGGCTTTGGCCTGGGTTTTGAAAGACTCGTGCAGTTTGTTACCGGTATGGGCAATATCCGTGACGTGATTCCTTTTCCCAGAACCCCCGGCAGTGCTAATTTTTAGATGTTAGTCTACTTTTTCAGGAATTTATAGGTTCGGTTAAATTCCGAAGGCCTGTCCCTGATGGTGATCAGGTAATAGCCGGGAGGAAGGTCTTCCACGTTAATAACGTACAGGTCTTCTTGAAGGGGATCGATAGCTACCTTCAGCTTATTGCCGATGATGCTGTGAACAGACACTGTGGCTTCTTTTAATGTAAAATTACTGATGCTCACCTTAATCACTGAGGTGGCGGGATTGGGGTATAAGCTCACCTTGTTGTCCCTGTCGTCCTGGGCTTTACCGGTTAAAGCGAAGGCGAGGACGAATAATAATATGAGATATGTTTTAGCCATACAAGGTAAGTAGCAAATAGTGAGCCACTTTTGGTTCTAACGAAGGAATATAAAAAATGTTGTGTTGTGATGAAATTTTATTTTTTCATCAGGTAGGTTAAAAGAAGTTAATGCTCTTGAGGTGGATGTCTTTAATATAACCGGTCTTCTCTCCCCACTTCACTTTGACCCATACGTCTTCAATATCAAGGATGCTTAAGCGATGGCCTTCACCCAGCACCTCTATCAGATCCGCTCCCGGGCTGGGCCCTTTCATCACAAATACGGGCCCTTCGGTAGTGATGGCCTTGTTGTAATACCGGCCGTGGTTCACGAAATAATAAAGAGAAGCCAGCACTACTACAAACAAAATGCCGGCGAGGTATGGCTTTTGCACTCCTCTGCGCACTTTGAGGAAAAAGAGGAAAGCAAGTAAAAATACATCGCTACCTCCGGTAATCATGAGGAGCTGATCATAATATTTAAAGTACAGCGTAGCGATAAATTCTTTTTCTGTGGCTTCGAAGCCCGTAATGCCCTGTTCTTTGGCCAGTTTTTCCATCTTCTCAAGTGTCCCGTTGTCGGCCGTCAATAAATAATACAGATTGAGGTAATATAAGGCATCGTCATACTGTTTCAAGCCTTCAGAAATAAAGGCCATTTTGAGGAGCATGGCAGGGGAGTGGAGCCCCTGATTGATGAGGTCTTCGTAGATATCATACGATTGTGTATACTTCCCGTCATTAAAAAGGGAGTCAGCAGTTGCCAATTGTTCCTGGGGTTGGGCTTTTAAATCAGTTTTAAGGAGGCTAAAACTAAAAAACAGAAATAAAATCAGAAATTTAAATATTAACTTTTGCATTTTTTGTCAGAGATATTACCTTTGCAACTCCATTTGCGGAACGGCCCTCAAATGTACGAAAAAAACTTAATGATTCGGTAGCTCAGTTGGTAGAGCATCTCCCTTTTAAGGAGAGGGTCCTGGGTTCGAGCCCCAGCCGAATCACTCAAAAGCTGTCAGTAAAATGACAGCTTTTTTTTTGTGAAAAATTATAAAATAAAGAATCAGTTGACGTGATAATACGGCCTCGTACGCCACGTGAATTCAAGTTTAGACACCTAATATGACCGCCCAAAATCATTGATTTTTTGATAAATATTAAATAATTTAGGAACACAATGGTAAATGTAGGATTCGCGTTTAAAGTGAAGGGGTTTGACGCCGGCCTCTTCGGAAAGGAGAAAACAGCCTCCATTTGAAATTAAAGAGCCCTACACCATTAATGTTCATTTTTTAATTGAAAATATTGTGGAAGATTTCAGAAACCAATATAATTGCCTGGATTGTGAAAACTGCTTTGATTTGAGTTTGTTTAATTTTTTATCTGGTGATGAACTAAAAGTAATTAATGAATCAAGGCTGGAGGTCAACTTTAAAAAAGGTGAGATTATTTATAAGCAGGGAACTCCTATTACACATTTAGTTATTATTCATGACGGCCTGGGCAAAACATATATAGAAGGGCCTAACGGTAGAAATCTGATATTAATTTACACAAGAAATACCGATTTAAATGGTGGAGTAGGCCTTTTTTTAGATCAGAGACATCATTCTTCATTGATGGCTGTAACGGATTGTGAAACTTGCTTTATTGATGTTAATTCATTTCGATCCGTTTACAGAAATAATACAGCTTTTCTGGAAGATTACTTAAGGGGACAGTCACAACGCAATTTACACATCCTTAATCAGTTTTTACTTTTAACTCATAAGAATATGGAAGGCCGCATGGCTGAAACATTGATTTATATGAGTGATAATTTTTTCAATAAAGGGCCAATAATAAATATCCCTAAGCAGGATTTTGCCGAATTGACTGCCATGTCCAAGGAAAGCACCATCCGCGTTTTGAAAGAATTTAAAGATGATGGCCTGATTAAGATGGCAAAACATTATATTGAAATTGTTGACCGGGAAGCACTAAAAAGCATTGCAAATCATGGATGATGAAAGAGATCCCATAAAAAAAAGCTACCCCCCGGGTAGCTTTTTTTTATAATCAATTTGAATATTCAACGCAGTGATTACAGTCCCAGATTAGTCTCAGCGGTAGTTAATAAGGTTTTTAAATAACCCGGGTTGTGAACGCCACGGCTTTGATCTTCCATAAGAATCATATAGTTCCAGAAAGCCTCGAATTCAGCTCTTGTAATGGATGCATATGCAGGATGAGCTTCTCCGGTTGTAGCATCTACATGAATGGCATGAATGCCTTCAAGCGCATCCTGAATAGCTGCTATGCGTGTGTCAAAACTGGTTTGGGCGCCATTGACATCAAAACTGGTTTGATCACTATGGCAGTTGGTTGTATTGCAATTAGCAACATTTGCATAGAAGGAGTGGCCACCTGCAGTTTCACTTGCTGTACCCATATGGCAGGTAATACAACCCTGGGTTGAATGAGCTCCTTTACTGCTGGCTCCGTATCCGCCTACACCTTCAAGGCTGTTGGCCTGCGGCCCATGGTGAGGTCCTGCATGTGTACTGCTGATGTATACATGTGTAGTGGGAACATCGAAAGTAACAACGAGTGTATCAGTGGTGCCGGATTGATCCAGAACAGCAGTGCCAGCCGGACCAAAGGCTGCGGTTGTATAAGTTGCAATGTCATCCGGATCTGTATACTTCCTTACAAATGATTTATTCGCTGTGTATTTGTCGTAATAACTTCCGTCTCGCCTGGATTGGTGGCAATTGGCACATAGATTGGAAGAATTGACAAAATCAAATTCAGTCGTGCCGTCAGTGAGGGCTATAACAGGATCAGTTGTAGCCATTGGTGCGGAAATTCCATCTTCTAGGCTCTCGTGGTTGTTGTGGCATGTACTGCATCTGATTCTGGAGGGTGCAGCGATATCTGCGGCACTTACGCCAGGTGCAGCGATGAGGTAATTAGCAAATCCTTCACTTGAGTGGCACCGGGCACAATCGGCCCTGCCACCGGCATAAGACACCGTGGTTGCCGCAAAATGCCCTGATAGTGCGTATGAACTTTTAATGTCGTCCATATTCGCTTGAGTATGACACTCAAGACATGATAAATTACCGGCAACGCCAGGAGTACCATCACTGCCTGCAGGTCCTGCGGGTCCTGCGGGTCCTGCGGGTCCGGGAGGGCCTTCAGGTCCTTCACACCCCATTGCAAAAACACAGGCAATTGCAACTATAATTACGTGGGTAAATCTACTTATATTCATAATTGTGATATTTAAGTTGTACCTGATTATAATTTATATTTTTTTGTATTTTTCAGCTATACAGTTTGTTTGCCGAACACTATAAAAGTAAAAACACCCCCTCCAATTACCAACCGGATATAATAGATATATTACCTGTGAAAAATGGATATTTACTTTATTAAAATTGACATAAATTAAAAAATAAATGAGCTATGCATTCGTTTTTTTGCCGTTATAACATCAACCAGGTACTCATCAATACACACAATTATTTGGAGGTAAAAAGAAATTTGAATTTTATGTTTTGGTTCATCTGAAGCAGCGATTAAATACATCGGATAGTGTCCTGTTTTCTCCTGATAGCAAATCAATAAACACCCAATAATATTTTCTGCGAATGAAAATATGTACCAACAATATACTTTTTACCAGAGAATGCTATTTCAAAATCGGGATATAAAACAAAGAGACCTCCTGGAATTCAGGAGGTCTCTTTGTTTTTAATAATTGTTTATTGTCGGAATCCTTTAAAAATAAAGGATCATGAATTTCTACCTGCCGATACCGCCACCCATCTTCCGAATACTTTCCTGGTAAGCCTCGTCCAGTTTGTCAGCGAGGTCTTTTTCGCCATTTTCCAGCAGTGAGCTTTGCAGGGCACTCAGTATGGCCATGTTCCTTTGCAGCACGGAGCTTTGCGGCGTGGCACCCCGGTCTATATAGTAATCGATTTCATCGATGATACGGGCACTGTAGACTTCGGCCATTTCCCGGGCCTTTTCTTGCTCATCCAGTTGCAGCAGGTAATCCACCAGGGCGTAAGTGCTTACATCGTAGGGGATAGCCTCATCGGGAATTCTTTCCAGGCAATAAAGCAATACCTTTCTGGCCTTTTCCCTGTCACCTTCGTTGATTAGCGCCTCAACCAACGTAGTGAAAGTCAGGCGTAGGTTTTGGGCAAAATCCCTGTAATCTTCACTATAATAGGTGTTGGGGTTGTCCAACTCCCTGTAGTGGAAGTTTTCCATCATGTTCTCATACATCAGTTCGGTATTGACCATGTCGGCACGGGGTATAGGGTTTTCAACCGGCAACAACCGATAGGCATGTCCTTCCTGTACCAGGTAAGGATCCAGGGCATAGTTGATCTGCTGCCTGGAGGTGTTATTGAGGTAAATGGGGCGTTCCCAGTCATTCGTGGCCAGGATGTCGAGCAAAAGCAGGCTGTTTTTCTCTATGGCATTCTGTCCTTGTTTCAGGGGCATGATCATCCGGTCTACCACCAGACTATCCCATTTTTTTGGGATGATGCCTGAGTTTAGCACCTGCTCTTTATCTACTTTGAGCGTGAGTATTTTACTGGGCAGCACATTGGTTGATCTGCCGGGTTGCTTCAACAACTTATGGTCTTCCCTGATGAGTTTCAGGAATTGATCTACGTCCAGGTTGTTTACTCCCATATCTTCATACATCAGGTAGTCGTTGAGCCCACCCTGCTGGTAATTTTTAGGTGTCAATGACAGAGGAAAAGGTTCAGACTCATACATTTTTTCACGCATCTGATTGATGTACCAGTCGGTATTGGAATAGCTCAAGACGACCACGCGTACGTCTGTCCTGAATCCTTCTACTTCCTGGGCATACCATAGGGGGAAAGTGTCGTTGTCACCACCGGTAAAAAGTATTGCATTTGGCGCACAGGAGGCCAGGAAGTTCTTGGCCGAGTCTACGGAATAAAAGCGGTTGGAGCGGTTATGGTCGTCCCAGTTTTGGTGGGCCATGATGGCCGGGCTCACCACACAAAAGGCCGTAGCTATAGCCAGGGATGCTTTCGGATTTTTAATAAACCCACTCAGGAAGTCGGAAAAGGCAATGACGGCAAAACCTACCCAGATGGCAAAGGCATAATAGGAGCCTACGTAGATGTAATCGCGTTCTCGGGGCTCTATGGGAGGTCCGTTCAGGTAAAGGATCAGAGCCAGGCCGGTGAGGAAAAAAAGTAATCCTACTACAGCAAAGTTTTTCTTGTCTTTATAATATTGATAAAACATACCGAGTAACCCGATGAACAGGGGCAACATAAAGTAGTTGTTTCTTCCTTTGTTATCCTTCAGGTGGGCCGGTAACTCTTCGAAGCTGTCCCAGGGGGTCATGTAGCTGGCATCTTTGATGTCGCTTTCCCGCCCGGCAAAGTTCCACAGAAAATAACGGAAATACATTTTACCCATCTGGTGGGTCACCATGTAGTAAATATTATCAAAGAATGTCGGGTTGTCATTGGGTCCCAAGCCGAGTTTCTGGCGGTATATACGCTGATGGTTGGGATCAGTGCTGTAAATACGCGGCATAATGGTCATTTGATTGGGGGGATAGACATAAGAAAGGCTGCGATCTGACACCTCATATTTCGTTTCTCCCTTCCGATAAGATTCACTGCCTTCTTTGGTGTCAACAGGTCGGGCGTTGAAATACTGGCCGTAAAAAAGCGGACGGCTGCCATATTGTTCTCTTTTCAGAAATTTAACAAAGCTCATCACATCTTCCGGATTGTTTTCATCAATTGGCGGGTTGTAATTGGAACGGATCACGATGATGGAATAGGACGAATATCCAATCAAAACGAAGGTGAGGCCTAAAAGAGCGGTGTTTAGCAGGGCATTTCCCTTTTTTATCGAATACATTATACCGTAGAAAAGAGCACCTACGATCAACAATACGAAGAAAACGGCGCCGGAACCAAAGGGCAACCCAAAGGAATTGACAAAAGTAATTTCAAACAAGCCGGCCACCGATGGCAGGCCAGGTATAATGATGAAGTTGATGAGGATGATGATGGCCCCACTGACAATGAACGTAGCCACAACACCCCATTTGGTGATGTTGTCAAATTTCTTGTAATAATAAATCAGGCCGAGGGCCGGGATAGTCACCAGGTTGAGTAGGTGGACACCAATAGATAGCCCCATCATATACGCAATGAAGATGAGCCAGCGGTTGGCCTTACTTTCATCATCGATGAGGTCCCACTTCAAAATGGCCCATACAACGATGGCGGTAAAGAAAGAGGACATGGCGTATACTTCTGCTTCAACAGCAGAAAACCAAAACGTGTCTGAAAAGGTATATACCAAAGCGCCTACAGCAGCGGAGAGAATAAGGGTGATGGCTTGGTATTGCGAAAGGTCTTCTATTTTCCTTACACCCATGATCTTGCGTCCAAAAAGGACGATGGTCCAGAAGAGAAAAAGGATCGAGAAGCTGCTGCTCAGGACACTGACCATATTGATCCAGTAAGCCACACTTTCCACGTCGCCAAAAGCAAAGAAAGAAAACATTCGCCCAATCAACATGAAAAAGGGTGCTCCGGGAGGGTGAGGCACCATGAGTTTATACGATACGGCTATGAATTCACCGCAGTCCCAAAAACTGGCAGTTTCTTCAGCAGTGAGCAGATAAACAAGCGTGGCGAGGGCAAAAACAGACCAACCTGCGATATTATTTATTTTCTGAAAGTTCATTAACTGTGATGAGTTTTATGATTGTGGGGCGAAAATAGTAAATAAATAAGAAAATGACACAAAATACCTATTTGTATACCGTGATATAAAAACCAAGCCACCCCAGAAAGAAGAATACATAACCACTGAAAACAATGGCCCAGGCTATATTTTTGCGCTTTTCGGCGTGGTAGTGGATGGCCTGTGCAAGCATAAACCAATAAATTACCTCAAAGACGTTTAGTGCTTTGAGGGGGTAGTGATAACGGGGTTGGATTTGGGTATAGTCAAACAGATTGATAAGCGACAAGGGATAAAAGCTTCGAATATCGTGAATGTTTGGGTCGGTCTCTACAAACATAAACCAGAGGAGTTTTAAAAACTCAGGGAGTAGAAAAATGGTTTCTGAAATGATGACCAGCCCGAAAATGGATGAATAGGTAATTTTATACCCGAACATAAAACTGCCTATCCACAAAAGAAAAGCAATTAAAGTGAACTTATATAGGTAAACAAAGGGAATGGATACAAATTGCAGCGCACTGACAGCATGCATCACGCCCATTTCGCCTTTTTGTTCCAAAACCATAAAGGCGGCAGTTTCGTATTCAATAAAACTTTTTTTGGCCATTAAAAGTAGAAAAGTGGCCAGGCAAAGAAATATAAAATACAGTTTTTTGTTTGATTCCAGTAGTTGTGTGAACACAATTATTTCTTTATAAAAAGTTAAAGGCTTTAATATGCACAATTTTTGTAAAAGGTTGGAATAGAATGCGAAACTATCGCACATAAATTTTACATTTATGTTTTAATATGACATGAAAACCAGTTTATCCATAATTTTGATGTTGTTGGCGGGGTTGGCTTTTGCCCAAAAGAGTGATACAACTATCATCCTGATCACTGATATGCAGATTCAGATCGAATCTTCCCAGGGTTTGAATGATATGTATAATTTTAAATTCAGGGAAGCACATAGTCAGTTTATGTGGCTACGCAATAAATACTCCTGGCATCCGCTCCCCTTTTTGTTGCTCGGCATGAACGAGTGGTGGAAGATTCAACCCAATCCGGCAAATACAGCGCATGATGAGGTGTTTCTGGCTTACATGGATACGGTGATTATGGTGTCGGAGCGACTGTATGAGAGGCCGGAATACAAAATTGAAGCGGCCTTTTTTTTGTCGGCGGCCTATGGCTTTAAAGGACGACTTTATTCTGATGAAGACCGCAAAAACTGGCGGAAGGCTACTGTCGCCGGCAAGGAAGCACTCAACTACCTCGAAGTGAGCAAAGGCAAGCCGGATCTCAGCCCGGAACTGCTTTTTGGCGATGCATTATATAATTATTTTTCGGAGTGGATACCGGAAAACTACGCAATACTCAAACCGGTGATGTTGCTTTTCCCACCGGGAAATAAGGAACTGGGCATGAAGCAACTCAAAGAAGTCTCCTTCAATGCTTTCTACACGCGAACCGAAGCGATGGTGTGGCTGATGCGTATTTTGCATAATTATGAAAACGACCCGAAGGGGGCTTTATATATAGGCGAGTACTTATACAATACCTACCCTGACAATGCCTACTTTCACCGCTATTATGCCCGGTTGTTATACAGCAGTGGCCGCTTTTCAGATGCTATGACCACCTCGGAGCGAATCATCCAGCGGATTGATAGTGCGCATACAGGCTATGAGGCCACCAGTGGTAGGTATGCTGCTTTTTTTCTGGGCCATATCAATCAGGTGAGGCGCAATTATGGTGATGCTAAAAAGTATTATCTGCGGGCTATCGATTTTGCCCGTCAGATTGGTGCCACCGAAACGGGGTATTATCTTTATTCCATGCTGAACCTGGGTAGGATTTGTCAGGAAGAAGGCGATGAAAAAATGGCCAGGGAGTACTATAAAATGGTTCGTTCGGAGTCGTCAAGAGGCCATTCGGCCAATAAAGAAGCCCGGGAACGAATGCGCGATTTATGATATGTCGAATTTTTATGCGAGTTAAGTTTTCCTTTACCCAATTGGCGCTGGTGTTAATGGCGTCCTGTGCCGGATTTAACAGTGATCAGGTAGATTACATCGCTGAAGTCAAAAGCTTGAATGCAACTGAAAGCCAGGTTGAATACCTGATGGAAATTGGGCGGATAGACCAGGGAATAAGACAGTTGGAAAAAAGAATCCTCGATGCGTTCGGATATGATAGTAAAGAATATCAGGAAATGCTGGAAACAATGGTTCAGGTGGACAATGAAAACCTGGCAAAAATAGAGGCCTTCCTTGAAGTGTATGGTCACCCGACCATTGAAGAATACGGAAAAAAAGCGGCCAATGTACCCTGGTATGTCATACATCATGCAACGGGGGGTATGGAACCACGGATTCGCAATTTCAAGCATATCTACAGGGCATGGAAAAAAGGTGATATTGAAGGCGGGGCAGTGTCTTTTTATCTGGGTAGGATGCACAGGATAAAGTTTGACCAAAGGTTTGATATGCCCGGTCCATTCCAGCGGGAAGCCGAAATTGACACGTTGATCCAACTGCTTGGACTTGAGCAAATGCGGACTGAGGTGGAGGAAGGCTTGTGAGATAATGTCGATATATTTGAAATTAGATTCAATGTCGTTTAGTTAAACCACCTTTGGCCTAACCCTTGAAGGGTTTGGAACCCTTCAAGGGTTGTAATTGCTGTTAACTAAACGATATTGAATTAGATTTGATCCGGATATAGAGCTTTGGGTAATTTTCCAATTCAGGATTAGGTTGTTAATGTTCCCGTTTATATTATTGGTATATTAAACAATTTACCTATGGCCCAATTTAAACGAAGAGATTTTATTAAAAGTACCGTCCTGGCAGGCGTGGGATCATCCGTACTCCAGACAAATAACCTGATTGCCGGAGACAAACCGATAGGGAATAAAACCGCCTATAAAGGAAATTCAACCCCTAAAAAAATTATTGTAGGTGGGGGTGGGATAGCCGGATTGTGTACGGCTTATGAGCTTATGAAAATGGGCCATGAAGTAGTGGTAATGGAAGCTTCAGGAAGGCATGGGGGGCATGTTTTTACCCGCAAAGACGGCCTTTCTGACGGGTTGTATGGTGATGGTGGTCAGGAGCACATTACCAAACCAGGCTATGACCGCTACTGGGGGTACATCGAAGAATTTGGACTGACGGCCCTGCCTTACCCACGCCGGAAAAACCTGCTGCGACGCATCGATGAAAAATTTTATACTGAAGAAATGCTCGCCGATCCCACAGTCCTCAAAGGTTTTGGGTTTAATAGCCGCGAAGTGAAATACCTGTCGGACAATCCCTGGCAGGAACTGCGTTCACTTTTCCTGAAACCCTATATGGATAATTTTAAAGATGAATACCAGCCCTTTGGGATTGGTTATGACCATTTGGACAACACACCGCTGGCTGATATTTATAAGAAAGAAGGTGCTTCTGAAACCGCACGCCGCTTTTTGGGTGGAAATAGCTCATCCGCGCTTTATGGACTGTGGTATAATGCGATCCTGCATCTGCGGGGAGTTCCCGTGGCCCCCTCAGAACTTTACCGCCTGAAGGGAGGAAATCAGATGCTGCCCAACGCTTTTGCCAGCCGCCTGGGGGAAAGAGTATGGCTCAACTGTCCTATACAGGCCATAAAGCATGGAGATACAGGTGTTACGGTGTCGTACCAGCAGTTTAATGAACAAAAAGAAATGACCGCTGATGCATTCGTGAACTGTATTCCCCTGCCGGCCTTTCAACATATTCCGGTAGAACCGGCTTTACCGGCTGAAAAGCAGTATATTTTTGAAAATGTGACCTACGACTCTTATCAGCGGTTTGTTTTTCAGGCCAGTTCTAAATTCTGGGAAGACGACAAACTGAGTATTAATATGGATTTGGGGCATCCGGATATTTGGGGGGTGTGGCATTCTGCAGAAGAAGTTGATACTCACCGGGTTATTGTGCTGGGTACCGGTCCGGGAGGGGTGTCTCCACAACGTGCATTGGCCGGATTCCGTTCGGTGTATCCGGGCAAAGGAGATACCATTGAGATGGCCCTGGGGCAGGATTGGACCAAAGACCGGCATTCACCTACCTGTGAAAGGCTGCCCTTTCCCATGGGCGAGTTGAACAAGTTTTGGCCGGAAATTATAAAGCCCCATGGCCGGATATACTTTGCCGGAGCCTATGCCGATAACCTTAACTGGGGTACGGAGGCAGCTACGCGTTCGGCCAACCGGGTAGCCAAAGAGATTGATGGTTTATAATTTATAATGACAAGGCCCGGCGTGTCCGGAAATCAGGAACGAAGAAGCAGGATTAATGATCCAGAACCTGTAATATGTGGGCCAGGAGCGGGAAAGAATACGGAATAGGGAAGTTTTATTAGTTAGAAATGCAAACAAATAAAAACCTTGTCGGTCTGGCTATGTTTATTTTTGCTGTTTTTTGTGGCATAAAGAATTATGCGCAAAGCACCAGGGCTGATACGAATAACCACCCGCCGGAAGTAAGCCTCAATATCTTGTTTGGCCAGGGACAGTTTAAGTGGAACTCGCTGGTTTATTACAGCATTGCTATCAATGATAAGGAAGACGGGAGTTCCGAATATGACGAAATACCTGTTTTTGAAGTCCTTTTAAAAGTGGTTTACCTGCAGGATTCAGCCCTTTTGAAAGATTATTTGGCGGGAAACAGTATGATTGCACAACGTTCTTTAGGTGTTTTGCAAGGTGATAAAACAAGTGTTTCAACGGGCGGGTTGACCATTATGCGGAAGTCCACCTGTTTTACCTGCCATGCATCCAAAGGTAAATTGATCGGCCCTTCCTTTGAAATGATTGCAGACCGTTATCAATACAATCCGGACAACATTAAAATGCTTACCAAAAGGGTGCAAAACGGCTCTAAAGGGCAGTGGGGTGAAGAGCAGATGCCGCCGCATCCGGGATTAAATGATGTACAAACAGAAAGTGCGGTAAGCTGGATACTGCACCATGGCAAAAACGACGATGTGTATTACCTGGCAGGTATCAAAGGTTCTTTCCGTACCCGGGAAAAGCCTGAAAAGGTGACGGGAAAAGAAGTATATCTATTGGTGGCGAGTTATTTGGACCGTGGGGTACCTGATGTGCCGGATACCGGAAGGTATGGTGGGGACATTTTGATATTGAGAAGTGATGAGTAGCTTGGTATTAAGCACTTTTGTTAATTAAATTAAAGCCCCTGGTCTTATTTTTCTTTTTAGGTGTTCATCTTTTTCATTGTACGTATTTGGAAATACTTTAATGAAGGCATCAATAACTTGTGGTTCATTCTCAAAAACCTTTTTCCAAACAGAATAAAAACCTGTGCCAAAAGCCGTCTTCGCAATTTGATCCGCCATATTTTGATCCGGCAATTTTTTCCAGTTTTCAAGGGATAACTTAGCGATTAACCAAGCCTGTAAACGTAATATCCATCTGGTATCTGCATCTGTAGGTTCGTTGGTTCCTCCAGGTCTGCGATCAAGCCCCAACAACTTAATGGTTGCGTTTGCAGCTTTTTCAATAAAACCATTCTCTTGTTCGGGTTCTATAATATTTTTCTCTGAATAGTTAAAAGCCAGGTCTGTATTATCCCTATCTGGCCACAAATAACCATCCCGGGAAGTATTATTGTCTGATTTTATGGTATTACAATATTTGCATGAGATAAGAAAATTTTCCCATGAAAGTGGAGCGCCACCATGATTTCTTGGTACTATATGCTCAACTTCAAGCATATTAGAAACAGGCATTTCACAATAACTACAGTACCAACCTAATCTGATAGCAAGGTCATTCCGTGCATCTTTCCAATTTTTATAAACATTGGGACTCTTTCCTTTATCAACTGGCCTCATCGATGTTTTTCTCTGATAATCTTATTTGTTCGATAAATGCATCAAAAGCAGGGTTTTGAGAAAAAGGTTTAAGTTTTTTTGCCAATTTTATTTCCATTTTCCCTATTGAGGATTTGCCCTCCTTCAAAGATTTATAATATTCTTTAGCGAAGTCATAGAGTTCTTGCTTTTTAGTGCTCCATTGTGGATTTGGAACACCTTGTATGTTTTCAGCAATATCTTCAATGCTTAAATCGTCACCTCCCAGTCCATCTACGATATTATCTGTATCTAATTTGATTAATTGGTTGCGTTGCACTTCTTGGATAAGAAAAGGAGAATGTGTAGTTGCAAAGAATTGAATTTTAGGAAACGTTTTTTGAAGAGACTTTATTATTTTTCTTTGCCACTCCGGATGGAGGTGAAGGTCCAATTCGTCAATTAGTACTACACCAGGAGTTTCTAAAAGTGCTTCACCTTCAAGTTGAGGGTTAAGTGTAACACATTTAAAGGCTAAATCAGCTATTAATGCCAGGTAATTTCTTGTGCCATCACTAAGGTATTCAAAAGGTAGCGTTCTATTGTTGCCCATTTCAATTATTAAACCGGAGACCATATCCGGATCAAACTCGTAAAAAATATTCTGGCAACCAGGAATATTGTCAATTATAGCTTTTTTTATAACTGCAAGAGCCTGACTTTTTTGTTTTTTTTGAATTTCAGCTAGTTCTTTTGTTTTATACCATTGTGCAAAATGTTTAAATGTTGATTTAGCTTGAAGACAGTTTTTGTATGATCTGAATCTTCCCTTTTCTCCATTTGTGGTATTTTGGAATTTTGTGTTTGCTGCTTCAATGAATAACCTTCCGGTAGCATAATAAGCCAGTGCCGGGAGAATGATTGAGGTATCTCCATTCCTTATTTTTTTATCTATTTCTATGGCAATTTCTTTAATACCAAGGGCCGAACGGAAAAGTGTTTTGCTCTTAAAGCCAGTGAGTTCCCTTTGCCAGGTGATTGATTTGTCTTGAACAACCCCATCAGCTTTAACTATAGTAGGGAAACGATGCTCTACTGAAGATTCATACCCTTGATAATGCACATCATGTGGGTGAATGTGCCTTGAGTCGGTATTGCGTATACCTAAAAAAAATGACCCCATAGAAATGGTCAGTGCTTCCAAAAGTGCAGTTTTACCACTTCCGTTTGCGCCAATGATAAGGTTGAAATGTTTATCAAAAGTGAAATCTACTGACTCATAACCACGAAAGTTTTCCAGATGGAGCTGATCAATTCTCATGTCGAATTATTATATAGAAATCGAAGTTACTTATTTTTGGAGTTTTTTCCTTCCAGAGATAGGAAATTCAAATAAAAAAGGCCAGTCGGGATCCCGACTGGCCTTTAAACCTACTATTTTATCAAAAGTTTATTCTTTCTGTCCTGACAGAAACTCGATCATGTCTCGGATCTCTCTTTTGGACATAATACCACCCATGGGTGGCATGCTTGACGGTATGTTTTGTCTGCTGCTTATCCGTGAAACGGCGATTTCCAAGGGCTCAGCTTCGGTGGTTTTTAGTGTGATTTCTTCTTCGGTCTCTTCAATCAGTATACCTGTTACAGTTTCCCCGTCAGTCAGGGTCAGGGTTACGGTGCCAAAACCAGGCGACAGGCGCGCACTGGGTTCAACAAGTGATTGCAAGAGTTGTTCACGACTAAGTATATTACCGATATTGCTCAGGGAAGGCCCTACTTCCCCACCGTTGTCACCAATTGAATGGCAACGCACACACTGTCCGGTGGAGTTTCTGTAGAAGTATCTTCCACCGCGATTGGCATCCCCGCCCAGAAGGGTGCCGGCGTACATTTCCATAATGGACTCGCCGGAACTTATCTGACTCAGTTGGGCGATGAGCGCTTCCGATTTGGTGGCTTCTACGGCCTCGGTCAGGTCAAGAACCAGCCCTTCTGACAGTTTATTACCAGCCATTTGGTCAATCAGGTCAGCAAGTACGCTTTCTGTTTGCTCAACGGGCAGATCACCCAGAACCCTGAGCAGTTGCTGCTGTTCGCGCAGGTCACCTTTAGAGAAAACAGGCCCTACAATACCGGGCAGTGCTTCTTTGGACAGGTTGAGTGAGGCCAGCAAACCTACTGCTGTGGTGCGTACTGTCGCATCCCGGTCAGACATTCCGGCTTTAATGGCGTCTTCAATACCATCATGTTTCAGTTGTTGCAGGGCCACTAACATGGCCGACCGGACTTCAGGAGTGCTGTTTTTACTCATTATACCTGCCAGCGCAGCGTTGTTATCACTTATGCCCAGCTGACTCAGCATCTGTGCAGTGGCAATCAATACCTCGGGTTGTCTATTTGTCAGGAATTTGCTTATATTTTCTTTCACCTTGGCGGTTACCAGGGCGGGATCTCTTTCAATCGCACCGCGGTAGCGACCATCCACGCGATCCATGACAGATGGATTGGCCCAGGTGCCCAGTGTGGCCAGAGCTTCAGCTCTCAATGAAGCAGGGGCTGTGTTGCGCAGGGCA
>Ga0224506_10001605_pt1 | contig 16036 bp, 15 predicted proteins | sample SF_Jan12_sed_USG_2_FD_169108 | JGI IMG/M metagenome (GOLD analysis project Ga0224506, IMG submission 169108) | Sediment microbial communities from San Francisco Bay, California, United States - SF_Jan12_sed_USGS_8_1 | ecosystem: Environmental > Aquatic > Marine > Sediment | place: USA... | reverse complement strand
GAACTCTATCAGGTAGATGCATTCACGCAATATGTCTTTGGCGGAAATCCTGCCGCGATTTGTCCATTAAATGACTGGCCAGAAGATCATTTATTGCAGCAAATTGCTGCCGAAAACAACTTATCCGAGACCGCTTTTTTTGTAGCCAACGATACAGGCTTTGCATTACGCTAGTTTACACCAAAAAGTGAAGTCGACTTATGCGGTCATGCAACTCTTGCCACGGCTCATGTTATTTTTAACCACTTGGCTTATAACAAAAGCAGCATCTGTTTTAGTACCCGCAGCGGCGAACTCATTGTACAAAAAAATACTTCGATGCTTCAACTCAATTTCCCTGTCTGTCCCGGCCAACTTACAACTGCACCCGAAAATTTAATCCGTGCTCTTAATTGCCAGCCTGTTGGCACTTTAAAAGCAGCCGACTGGTTTGTTGTATTAGCAACCGAGCAAAACATCCTTGATTTGCAACCGGACATGGAACTGCTCAAATAGCTTGATCTTCGTGGCGTCTGTGTAACCGCACTCGGTTCCGATTGTGACTTTGTTTCACGCTTCTTTGGCCCAAAGGAAGGTATTAATGAGGACCCTGTTACGGGTTCCTCCCATACAACATTAATCCCTTACTGGTCAGATAAACTTAATAAAAAACAGCTGCACGCTCGACAACTATCATCACGAGGCGGAGAACTGTTCTGCGAACTTAATCAAGAAAGAGTCCTTATAGCCGGATATGCTGCTGACTATATGAAGGCGATTATTACCATATAAAACTGACAGGCTTCTGCGGCAACTGTCACACTTAGCAGCGGAATTTCCTTTTCTGCTCTAAAGTCAGATAATGGTTCAGCAGCAAACACCAGATAAATCAACATTGTTTTACAATCATATAAAAACTTTAGAACATACATTGCTAGCTAACGGGTCACACACACCCATACTTAAATTCATTCAAACTTATTTATTTCTACAAGCTATAATCCATTACCATCTCTTTTAGAGCTTTGTAACTCTTTTTCATAAAGCATTCACCCAGCCGTCATCAATCTGACATACATGAAGATTATGTTTAGCCACACATTAAAAACAATGAGGCTACACATGAAACATTCTATAATTTATCTTAGCGTAACAGCGGCTCTTGCCATCTCGGGTTGTTCAAACTCTGGTACAGAAAAAACAGTCTCCGCTGTAAATTTTATCGGCATGAATGCACCGGTAACAGCCCTGCAATGAGCAACTGTCTACAGTGATGCACAAATTGCCATTACATACAGTGATGGCAGCAGTGAAACTAAAAACCTTGAATACAAACAACTTTTTGCAACCACAGAATCTATTAACGGCAATACAGTCGGTGGTCTTTACGATGCGGTCGGTCAGCCGTTAATGGACAGCAGTGTAGCAGGCAATGTCTCTCAGTACATTTCAGAAACACCGGACGCCAATAGTCTGTTAAAAATTGACGGTGCCGATGCACCGGCTCTAAACGTCACTGGCAATCCGTTGTTTATGGTTACTCATTATGAATATGTGAACAAAAATAATAACGACGACAGCGAGTAATCAAGGGGCTTTCTGCACGTAGCAAACCGAACACCCACCTTAATAAATACCAGTATAACTAATAATTTCAACTAGTTACGTGTTTTTCTTATCATGGGTATCCTGACAAGCCCCTTGGCTATATGTCACGTGGGCGACCTAAAAAAGATAAGGATGAACTGGTTAAATTTTAATCCCTCCGTCACCTTTAATTATGTTTTAAAGATTAAGATCAAAATCAAAGGCGTCGGTAGTCGACCGACAGCGAGTCACTTTTTTCTACAGCTAAAAAAGTAACCAAAAAAGCCGCCCTAACACTGTTTGCCCTGCGGGTTCCCGTGCATTGTAAAGGTAATCTTATACACAATAAAATACTTGGAGTAGCTTTAACCTCGCTAACGGGTCATTTTCATTCGCATCCCTGCTCAAGAAAACTTAATTTGCCGTCCATGGCAAATTTACCCTTTAGGGAAACAATGCACGGCAAACACTGAGGCGGGAAGGTAAATCAAAACCGATACAAAATCGAAGTTTTTAGTTTTTGACTTTTGTTTAGATTCCCCTACCCATTTGATCAAGCTGATGAGCGCTTTTGACCCCTCCCATTTAAACAAGCCGAGGAAGGAGTAATATTTACGGGGTTTACTGCGAGGATGTTTGAGTAAATGCGCCTTATGCATTTGCGAGTTCCGCAGCAGCCGTAAATATTGTGACTGACGAGGGGACTCTCATTGCTTTTTTAATGAGAGCTTGATTAACGGGGCGGCATTCTTTTGGTTACTTTTCTGTTGCTGCAGACAGAAAGGTAACTCGCTGTCGGTCGACTACCGACGCCTTTGATTTTGATTTTGATTTTAAATACTAAGTTTAGACAATCTCATTCTCTTTTTAACTAACCGCACTCCTAAATAACATATGCTTGACCATATATACGATATAACATATATTCACACCATGAAAATTGATGCCAATACCTTATTCACCGCCCTCTCCAATGAAATCCGCCTTCGCTGCCTGCTGCTAATACAACTCGAGGGAGAGTTGTGCGTCTGTGAACTAATCCATGCACTGGATTTATCTCAGCCAATGATTTCACGACACCTGGCACTGCTGCGTGATAGCGGACTGGTTAATGATCGCCGTTCAGGACAATGGGTTTATTACTCGATAAACCCTGATTTAGATGACTGGGCAAAAAATATTTTGCAAGCAACAGCACAGGCGAATATTAAGCAGTCGCCGTTTGCTAATGACCGTCAGTCGTTGAAAGATATGCCGAACCGGCCTGCAGCCTCCTGTTGTGCCTGAATAATCATCATCGAGAATAATTAACAAACACTAGCAGGATTAATCAATGTCAGTTCGTATCGGTATAAATGGTTTTGGTCGAATGGGTCGGCTGGGTTTCAGAGCCGGCTGGGATAAAAAAGAATTTTCGCTTGTTCAGGTTAATGAAACCGCTACTGACGCGACAGGCTCAGCACATTTACTCAAGTTCGATTCGGTGCATGGCATCTGGAATCACGAGACGTCCGCTGACGGAAACACAATGCATGTTGACGATAAGACGATCTCCTACTCATCCAACCAGACAATAAAAGATACCGACTGGTCGGGCTGCGACATTGTGATTGAAGCCACCGGTGTACATCATAAAAAACCCGAGTCCTTAAAAGCATATTTTGCTCAGGGCGTAAAAAAAGTCATTGTCGCCGCACCTACAGAAGGTGCATTAAATATTGTCTACGGCATTAATGATGATCAGTACAATGCCAGCCTGCATCATTTACTGACAGCCGCGTCCTGCACCACAAACTGCCTGGCACCGGTAGTTAAAGTGATGCACGAAAAAATTGGCATTAAGCACGGTTGCATGACCACGATTCACGACATCACTAATACCCAGACTATTGTTGATAAAGGCCATAAAGATTTACGCCGTGCCCGCGCCTGTGGCCAGTCACTGATTCCGACCTCAACCGGTTCTGCCAAAGCCATCACAAAAATATTTCCCGAGCTTGAAGGAAAATTAAACGGCCATGCTGTGCGTGTGCCTTTACTTAATGCATCGCTGACTGATTTTGTGTTTGAAGCAGAGCGCGCTGTAAGTACTGAAGAAGTGAACAGCTATTTTAAATCCGCAGCAGAAAACGAGTTACAAGGCATACTCGGTTATGAAGAGCGCCCGCTGGTGTCGGTAGATTATGTCAATGACCCGCGTTCATCGGTTATTGATGCACTTTCAACCATGGTAATTAATGAGACTCAGGTTAAAATCTACGCCTGGTACGATAATGAATGGGGTTATGTAAACCGTATGATGGAACTGGCTGCAAAAGTTTCAAATAGTTTATAACAATGAATCAGGGCCTGCGTAATTACCTCATCATCACCGGAAGCTACTGGGCTTTTACTTTAACCGATGGTGCGATTCGCATGCTGGTGGTTTTGTATTTCCACCTGCTTGGTTATTCGCCGATTGAAGTGGCGATGCTGTTTTTGTTTTATGAATTTTTCGGTATTGTCACCAATCTTATTGGCGGCTGGTTAGCTTCCCGCATCGGTCTTAACCTCACCATGCACATCGGTATGAGTTTGCAGATCGTGGCACTCGCTATGTTAGCTGTACCGGATCAATGGCTAAGCATTGCCTATGTGATGTTTGCACAGGCCTTATCAGGCATCGCCAAAGATTTAAATAAAATGTCGGCTAAGGCCAGCATTAAGACTCTGTTACCTGCTGATCAAAGCTCTGACTCAAGTCTGTTTAAATGGGTTGCCATTTTAACCGGCTCAAAAAATGCACTGAAAGGACTGGGGTATTTTCTAGGCACCTTATTATTACAATTGTTTGAGTTCAGAGGTGCTTTGATTTTTCTTGTCAGCGGCTTAGCCGTTGTGCTGATCGCCTCTGCTATTTTCTTGCCTTCCGGACTTGGTAAATCAAAAAGCAAAACCAGGTTTACTCAGATTTTTTCTAAAACCCCGGCAATTAACTGGTTGTCTGCCGCACGTTTTTTTCTGTTTGCTTCTCGTGATATCTGGTTTGTGGTCGCTTTGCCGGTTTATTTACACAGGGTATTTGAGTGGGACTATACTGAAGTTGGCGCTTTTATGGCTTTCTGGATTATAGGTTACGGCATCGTTCAGGCCAGCGCACCTAGGCTGTTAAAACAAACACATCATGGTCAGGGGCCTGACGGCAGCAGCGCCAGAAACTGGGCTTTCCTGCTGGCTCTGTTACCGGTACTCATTGCTATCGCCTTAAATAATACAGCAACACAAGCCGTTCTGATCATTGGTTTAATTATTTTCGGCATCGTCTTTGCCATTAATTCAGCCGTGCATTCATACCTTATTGTTGCCTGGTCGGACCACGATAAAGTAGCAATGAATGTGGGATTTTATTACATGGCGAATGCCGGCGGGCGCTTATTCGGCACTGTATTGTCCGGGTTTATTTACCAGACCCAGGGGCTTACCGGCTGCTTATACTATTCCAGCCTGCTGGTTGTTTTTGCGGCATTGCTGTCACTAAAACTGCAAAAAAAACCCTCTTAGCTGGGTATAATTTTAAATCCATGCACTGAATCTATTCGTAATAACCGGTTCGCTAATTCCGTAAAATGCTGTTTATTTTTAGTCATAATAAACATTTCATAGTGAATATAACTGCCGTTATCCCGTAGCGTATAACTCCAGTCAAATGACTTTAGCTTTAACTGATCCAGCATATTCAACAGAGCTTCTTCATCCATGCCCATATTACTTTTTAAAATATTAACTGAGAAGCGGGCATACTTTTGTGAGGGTATCCATTTTTCAAACCATCTGAACAGGGACAAAACAAACAGCGTAATCAATGTTGCAATCGCTGCCGGAAAATAAAAACCCAGACCGATCACTATACCAATTGAAGCCGTCATCCAGATGGATGCGGCAGTGGTCAGACCGCGCACAGACAAACCTTCTTTAATAATAACACCGGCACCCAGAAAACCAATGCCTGTCATAATGCCCTGAGCCATACGCGTGGGGTCAGTGCGTACGGTATCAATAAACTCTGGCGGAATAAGCTTCCACTGAAATGCCATAAGCACCATTAGCAAACTGGAAGACACACACACCAGCGTGTGTGTACGAAAACCTGCTTCGCGTCCGTGATAGGCACGCTCAATACCAATAATGCCACCCGCCAGCAAAGCCAGTAAAAGACGGGAAACAATAAGAAGTTCATCTGAATGCATACAAGCCCTGCTAAAAAAGTCCGGTGAATTTTTCCTGTCTGATAATAGCAGTTATTTTTTGCTTAGAAACGAAATTTTTAATGTATGCAGCAGACTGAAAAAATTAGCCGTATTCATTTCAGTCAGTTAATTTATTTTGTGCAGTCAGCTGTGTTAATTCTTTTTTATCAGCGCGTAGTAAAAACCATCCATCTGCTGATCACCCGTCAACAACTGACGACCGGCTTTTTGTTCACGCCCCCAGTCGGCCTGAATTTTTATTTCTTCAGCATCTTTTGTCCGCTTTAGAAAATCCAGCACCTGTTGTTCATTTTCTGCTTTTAATACCGAGCAGGTCGCATACAACATCAGTCCGCCTGATTTCAGCATCGGCCACACGGCATCAAGGATTTGCTGCTGGGTAGACACCAGCTCAGCAATATCGCTGTCCCGGCGCAAAGATTTAATATCCGGGTGACGGCGAATAACACCGGTCGCCGAACAAGGTGCGTCCAGCAGAATTCGCTCATACTGTTCGCCATCCCACCATTCGTTCGGCTGAGCAATATCGGCTGCAATCAGGCTGGCTTCACAGCCCAGACGCTGAAGATTTTCTGCCACTCTTTCCAGTCGCGTCTCTGATATATCCACCGCATCGACTTTAATCGACGGCTCGGTTTGCAGCATATGTAAGGTTTTACCACCCGGTGCGGCGCAAGCATCCAGCACTTTTTGGCCCGCTGCCAGCTGGATTAAATGTGCAGCCAGTTGTGCCGCGCCGTCCTGTACCGAAACCCTGCCCTGTTCAAAACCCGGCAGGCGATAAACATCCGCTGCCTGCTCTAACAGCAAGGCTGTTGGCACCGCCTCTATCACGTGTGCATCTAACTCTACTTCATTGAGCTGCTGCTGGTAATCCGTCAGACTGGTTTGCTGTGTATCGATGCGTAATGTCATTGGCGCTTCTTCATTGGCCTGAATCAGTACCTGTTGCCAGTCTTGCGGCCAATCGTTTTTAATCCGTTCAATCAGCCACTTTGGATGGGAAAACTCAGCTTCTTCGCAGGCTTTATAATTAATTTCTTCACGCTCACGTATCAGCTGTCGCAAAATGGCATTGATCATTCCTTTTGCCCATTTCTTTTTTATTTTCAGACTGCTGTTCACCGCCGCATCCACGGCCGCATAATCGGGTGTTCTCATCCACAGTAACTGAAACGCACCCAGCATTAAAATATATTGCAGGTCCTGATCTTTGGCTTTAAGGGGCTTTTTTATGTATTTACTGAGAATCGACTCCAGCTGCCAACGCCAGCGTAAAACACCGTAAACCAGTGCCTGCACCAGCGGACGATCGCGCTCATCAAGGTTTTTTATTTCCTTTGGTATGGCCGTGCTAAGTGACTCACCTTTCTGCATGACCCGGCTGAGTATTTTTATAGCAATAAAGCGGCCATCCATTTTTGAATGCTTTTCTGACATTACTCAGCCTGTTTTCCCAATAGCGCAGCCGACGGATCATGCGCGTTTAAAAATGCCGCCACTGGCATTGGTTTTTTACCCGGCATCTGAATTTCGCTCACTTCCAGCACACCGTCTCCGGTTGCCACATAAAATGATTTTTTCTGTACACCGATAACCAGGCCCGGTTCTGCATCTGTTGTTTGCTCCGCGACAGCACGGGCCTGCCAGATACGCATGACCTCACCGTTATACGTTGTTTGCGCTACCGGCCAGGCATTAAAGGCTCTTACCTGACGTGCAATTTGCTCAGCAGTTTGCTGCCAGTCTATTTTTGCTTCGGCTTTCTGTAGTTTTTCTGCATAGGTCACCAGTGTTTCATCCTGTCTGACCGCTTGCAGGCTCTGGCTTTCAATAGCTGGCATGATCTCCATCAGCGCCTTGCCACCCATCGCCATTAACTGGTCATGTAATTGTGCGGCCGTCATTTGCTCACCGATTTCGCAAGTCACTTTAGACAGCATGTCACCGGTATCAAGGCCAACATCCATTTGCATGATGGTGATACCTGTTTCTGTATCGCCAGCAAGAATTGCGCGCTGGATGGGTGCTGCTCCACGCCAGCGAGGCAAAATCGAAGCATGGATATTAATACAGCCTAAACGTGGCGCATCCAGAATAGCGGGAGGTAATATCAACCCGTAGGCCGCCACAACCATTAAGTCGGCATTCAGCTCGATCAGGGTTTGCTTATCTTCATCGGCTTTAAAGTTCAACGGTTGATAAACAGCAATGTCGTTTTCCAAAGCCAGTTGTTTAACCGGGCTGGGAGTTAATTTACGGCCCCGGCCTGCCGGGCGATCGGGTTGAGTGTAAACCGCAATCACTTCGTGTTCAGAGTCAATCAGTGCCTGTAAGGCAGCAACAGAAAAATCCGGCGTACCGGCATAGATAATTTTTAACATATTGATTTGATTAGTCTTTTAAGGTTAACCTGCGGTTTGCTTGCGCTGCTTTTCGAGCTTTTTACGAATGCGGTTTCGCTTCAATGGCGACAAATAATCAACAAACAATTTACCATCTAAGTGGTCGATTTCATGCTGGATACACACCGCCAGCAAATCATCGGCCTCAAGTTTGAAGGGCTGGCCGTCATAGCCCAGTGCTTGTATGGTAACGCTGTCGGCCCGGCTCACTGTTTCATAAATACCCGGCACAGACAAGCAGCCCTCATCCATCTCTTCTATGCCCGTTGAGGCAATGATTTCAGGGTTGATCAGATATAACGGCTTATTTTTCTCTTCTGAGACATCTATCACGATCATGCGCTGGTGCACATTAACCTGTGTCGCTGCCAGCCCAATGCCCGGTGCGTCATACATCGTCTCTAACATATCATCCAGAATCGAGCGGATTTGATCATCGACCGCCTCAACTGGGCGCGCCTTTGTACGCAATCGATCGTCTGGAAATTCTAGAATCGAGAGTAGTGCCATGTGCTTTTTTACCTTACTATTATCAACTAAAAGCCGAAACTTACTTTAATACCTTAAGTTTATCAGCTAAACTCTGGAAAACCACGGAATTATGATGAGGATATCGCCTTGGGGATTCATCAAAAAATGCTAAAAAACCCGTTACTCATCCTGACTATTTGTTCACTGGCCAGTTTTTCTGCCTACTCAAATGACGTCAGCGAAACTGAAAAAGCAGATTCGGTCGAAGTACCTGCTGCTCTAAATCCGGTTGCTGTTGCCAGCATACGTGAAGATACGCCACGTCAATATACTGTTAAATCAGGCGATACCTTATGGGCAATTTCCGGCCACTTTTTAAATGACCCCTGGTACTGGCCCGAGTTATGGGCAAAAAACCCGCAAATACAGAATCCGCACCTGATCTATCCGGGTGATATTATCAGTTTAATTTACGTCGATGGCCAGCCTGTTTTTCAGGTTTCTCGTAATGGCGAGGTTATCAGCAGCTCAGCCAGCACGGAAATACCTAAAACCACCGAATCACAGGTTACAGCACCCGTCTTCGAACAAGTACATAAAGATGGCCCGCTGAGAATCGTCAAGCTATCGCCGCGTATCCACAGCTCCAGCCTGAAAGAAAGCATTAAAACCATCCCCATTGATGCCATTGAACAGTTCACAACAAGGCCACAGGTCATGACGCTGCCGGAGTGGAATAATGCACCTTATATAGTAGGCAGTGATGATAAGCACCTGATACTCAGCCAGAACAACCGTATCTATATTAAAGGTGAGCTCGATAAAGAAAAGCTTCGTTACAATATCTACCGTAAAGGTGAAAAACTGGTCGACCCAAAATCCGGTGATGTACTCGGTTATGAAGTGATTTATGCCGGTGAAGCCAGAATCACAAAATACGATAGCCCGGCCAGCGCAAGAATCAGTACCGCCAGCCGTGAAATCATTGTCGGTGACCGGCTATTGGCCAATGATTCAACGGAAATCAATAACCTGTTTTTCCCAAAGCCACCGGAAACTCTGGTTGAAGGTCAAATCATCTCATTATTTGATGCGATTTCCGGCATTGCACAGTTCCAAATTGCGGTGATTAATCTGGGCTCACGCGATGGCCTGGAAGTCGGCAATGTGCTGGCAACGTATAGCCAAGGCGAAACGGTACGGGACCGCTTTGAAGAAAGAGAAGGCAAACTCAATATTACGCTGCCTAATGAGCGCAGCGGTATGCTGATGCTATTTAAGATATTTGATCGTGTTAGTTACGGCCTTATACTGGAAGCCGACAGGGTGATTCACCGCAACGATCAGGTTCGTACACCTTATAAATAGTCCCTCAGTGGCTGACATGCCTGTCATGCTGGCCACGCAAAACCACACGACTAACCGTAAAAAAGCCACTGCTCATGGATGAACTACAACACTGGCTGAAAATCTCACTCAACACCGGCTTAAGTTCTGAGAAGCTATTATTTGCTCTTGAAAAGCACCTTTCAATAGCCCGCCTGACTGAAACGACTGAAACCGAGTTAAAATCGCTGAATTTTACGCCTCAGCAAATTGCGCTGTTAAAATCACCCGCGGATGACAAAATTGATGCCATGCTAAAGTGGGCCGATGAAGCGAGTCACCACGTCATTCCCATTACCGATCAGCGCTACCCTGAGCAACTAAAAATCATTAGTAACCCGCCTAAAGTATTATTTGTGAATGGCGACCTCGATTACCTGTATCAGACACAACTGGCCATGGTCGGTAGCCGCTCGCCCACAGCTATTGGTAAAAAGATTGCCGAAGACTTCGCCCGCCACCTGTCAGATAGCGGTCTGACGATCACCAGCGGACTGGCTCGCGGAATCGATGCGGCCAGTCACCGTGGTGCGCTTATGGGCATGGCGGGTACCGTTGCCGTCGTGGCCACCGGTCTTGATCGTGTTTATCCGGCAGAAAACCGCGCGCTTGCACATCAGATCTGTGAACAAGGCGTACTGGTATCAGAGCAGCCGCTGGGAGTCGCGCCTCACGCAGGATTATTCCCGCTCAGAAACCGTATCATTAGTGGCCTGAGTCAGGGTGTATTAGTTGTCGAAGCCGCTATCAGAAGTGGCACTTTAATTACCGCACGCCATGCTATTGAACAAAACAGAGAAGTCTTTGCCATTCCCGGCTCAATTCACAACCCTGCCGTGAAAGGCTGCCATGCACTGATAAAACAAGGCGCCAAGCTGGTTGAAAACGCCGACGACATCCTCGAAGACTTGCAAATACTGGTAAAAAATAACACTTCGGGTGATACTATCCACGAAAATATTGAAAATGAGCCTCAAGAACCCGATTCTGAGTACCAGAAATTATTAAGCTGCATGGGTTACGACCCCATCGACATCGATAGTATTTCAGAATGTACGGGATTTAGTGCAGCTAATATTGCATCAATGCTATTAATACTTGAACTGCAGGGTGAAATAGTCGTCAAAAATGGCTTTTATACCCGCTGTGGCAAGCGAGAGAACAAATGAAACAAAATGTTGTTGATGTACTGATGTTCTTATTTGAACATTACATTGGTGATGATGAAGACGAAAATCAGGAATCCGTCCGGGATATGGCTGAACTTCGTCTCGAAGAACTTGGATTTCCACCCATGGCGATTAATATGGCATTCGACTGGCTGGAAGATCTGGCCATCTTGCAAGATATTGCTGATCTCACGCCGCTTGCTACCAATTCCATGCGCGTACTGAGCCATGAAGAAATGAGACTACTCGATCAGGAAGGCATGGGGTTCCTGCTGCACCTCGAACAAACCGGTATTTTAAACCCTTTCACACGGGAATTAGTACTCGACCGCGTTTTAGCGCTCGACACGCAAGTAGATATTGAACAATTGAAATGGATAGTTATGATCGTACTATTCAACCACCCTGGCGAAGAAAATGCTTATGCCTGGATGGAAAGTCTGGTTTTTGATCAGGTTCTGGACTATATCCACTAACAATCACACGATTAACTAAACGATAAAAACAACATATGGCTAATAGTCTGGTTATTGTAGAGTCACCTGCAAAAGCAAAAACCATCAAAAAATACCTCGGCCCGGGCACACAGGTCCTTGCCTCGTACGGTCACCTTCGTGATTTAATCCCGAAAGAAGGTGCAATCGACCCTGATAATGACTTCAAAATGAAATATCAGGTCATCGAGAAAAATGAAAAGCACGTCGATGCGATAAAAAAAGCCCTGAAGAAAGCCGACATCCTCTATCTCGCAACCGATCAGGACCGCGAGGGAGAAGCCATTTCATGGCACCTGTACGAACTGTTAAAAGAGCAGGACTTACTGCAAGACAAAGAAGTTCACCGCGTGGTTTTCAACGAAGTTACCAAACGTGCCCTACAGCATGCTGTCGCCAACCCGCGTGACCTGGATATGGACATGGTCAATGCCCAGCAGGCCCGCCGGGCATTAGACTATCTGGTTGGCTTCAATATTTCTCCACTGCTGTGGAAAAAAGTACAGCGCGGATTATCTGCCGGTCGTGTCCAAAGCCCGGCGTTGCGTTTATTAGTCGAACGCGAAGAAGAAATTGAAGCCTTTGAGCCACAGGAGTACTGGAGCATTGATGCGCAAACGGAGAAAGACAGCAAAGCCATCAGCGCCAAACTCACTCTTTTTAATAATGAAAAAGTAAAACAGTTTACTTTTAATAATGAAAAAGACAGTCTCGATGCCAAACAAACCCTGCTTAAAAATGCTGCTGGTAACCTCACCGTTGCCAAGGTGGAAAAGAAACAGCGCAAACGTAATCCGGCACCACCGTTTACTACTTCAACCCTGCAGCAGGAAGCCGCCAGAAAATTACGTTTTTCTGCACAGCGTACCATGCGCACCGCCCAGCAGCTGTATGAAGGCATTGATATCGGCGGTGAAACAGTCGGTTTAATTACCTATATGCGTACCGACTCTGTGCATCTGGCGCAAGAAGCCACTGAAGAAATTCGTGCCTTAATAGAAAGCAAATACGGTAAAGACAATCTGCCCGCTGAGGTGCGCACTTTTAAAACCAAATCAAAGAATGCACAGGAAGCTCACGAAGCGGTTCGCCCTACGTCGGTTAACTATTTGCCGGAACAAATTAAATCACACTTAAAACCGGACCAGCACAAGCTCTATGAACTGATCTGGAAACGTACCATGGCCTGCCAGATGATCCATGCCACGATGGATACGGTATCGGTTGATCTGAACTGCGGATCAGATCAGTACCAGTTCCGCGCTAATGGTTCGACCATTAAACACGCCGGCTTTATGTCCTTGTATCTTGAAGACACCGATGACAGCAATAACGAAGATAATGAAAAGCTGTTGCCGCCTCTTGAGCAGGGTGAAAAAATCAAGTTACTCGATATCATTGCAGACCAGCATTTCACTGAGCCGCCACCGCGTTTTTCTGAAGCCAGTCTGGTTAAAACACTGGAAGAATACGGTATTGGCCGGCCATCAACCTACGCCTCCATTATTTCTACACTGCAAAACAGAAATTATGCAGAGCTGGAAAACCGTCGCTTCACACCGACGGATATCGGCCGTATTGTTAATAACTTTTTAACTCAGCATTTTACAAAATACGTTGATTACCGTTTCACTGCCGATCTGGAAGACGAGTTGGATGCGGTTTCTCGTGGTGAAGAAGACTGGGTGCCATTAATGGCAAACTTCTGGAAACCTTTTAAAGAACAGGTTGATCACATTGAGGAAAATGTCAGCCGCGCCGATGTCGCTCAGTCGCGTCTGATCGGCACCGATCCTAAAACAGGCAAACCCATTACCGTTCGCATGGGACCTTACGGTTCATTTGTACAAATCGGCGACAAAGACGATGAAGATAAACCGGCTTTTGCCAGCCTGAAACCCGGCCAAAAAATGAATCAGATCACGATGGATAACTACGAAGAGTTATTCGTATTCCCTCGTGTACTCGGGCAGACCGAAGAAGGCGAGGAAGTTTCAGCCAATGTCGGGCGATTCGGACCTTATGTCAAATTCAATAATACCTTTGTCTCTATCCGCAAGGAATATCAGGACCAGGGTATTGATGCTTATAACATTAATCTGGAACAGGCACTGGTACTGGTTAAAGAGAAAAAAATATTTGAAGCCAATAAATACATCAATTCTTTTGAAGGCACTGATATAGAAGTTCTTAACGGTCGTTTTGGACCTTACATCACGAACGGTGAAAAGAATGCCAAAATCCCTAAAGACCGCGAACCAAAATCTTTAACCCTGAAGGAATGTGAAGAACTGCTGGCGGCAGCACCGGAACGCAAGGGTAAAAAGAAACTGAAAAAGAAAGCTGCCACTAAGAAAAAGGTCACCAAGAAAAAAGCCGTAACAAAAAAGAAAACAACCAAGAAAAAGACCACCGCCAAAAAGAAAACAACGGCTAAGAAAAAATCGACCGCAAAGAAAAAAACCACCGTCAAGAAGAAAACTGACAGCGAATAATGGTTAGTCAGTTCAACATCCGCAAAGCTGCTCTGGCAATCAAACAGGGTGGCATTATCGCCTACCCTACCGAAGCGGTATACGGCCTTGGCTGTGATCCTTATCAGCAGACAGCTACCTTTAAGCTACTCGAGTTAAAAAACAGACCTGTTGAAAAAGGCCTGATTCTGGTTGGCAGCCGGCTTGAACAGTTTTATGACTTTATTGAGCCACTAACGTCACAGCAGCAAAAACTTATTCAGAGCAACCGACAGACCAGCTGGATAGCACCCGCCTGTCATGCGCCTTTTTGGTTGCGCGGCAAGCATCAGTCACTGGCTATTCGCTTAAGCGCACACCCTGTCGTTATGCAGCTTTGTGACACTCTCGGTCAGGCACTCGTCTCCACCAGTGCTAACCGCAGCCATAAAGAGCCTGCCAGAAGCGGCCTGAAGGCTCACCAGTATTTTCATCATGAACTTGATGTCATTATCAGTGCCGACACAGGCACATTAGGACAACCTACCGAAATACGCGATCTGTTAACGCATAAAATTATCAGAGCCAACTAATCAATGTGAACACTATGAATAACGATATACCGGATATAGAACGCGTCAAAGAATTTCTGCTCGATCTGCAGAATCGTATCTGCAGCGCACTTGAAAACGAAGACGGCAAAGAAAAATTTATTGCTGATGAATGGCAGCGTGAAGCCGGTGGTGGTGGCCGCAGCCGTGTCATGAGCAACGGCGCAGTATTTGAACAGGCCGGGATTAACTTCTCACATGTCTTTGGCGATAATATGCCCTCTTCGGCCACTGCACACCGCCCTGAACTGGCGGGGCGGAATTTTCAGGCAATGGGCGTATCACTGGTAATTCATCCGCATAACCCTTATGTGCCTACCTCGCATGCCAATGTGCGATTTTTTATTGCCGAAAAAGAAGGTGCAGCCCCCATCTGGTGGTTTGGCGGCGGTTTTGACTTAACTCCTTATTATGGCAATGAAGAAGACGTCAAACACTGGCACCGGACATCATTCGATGCCTGTAAAAACTTTGGTGATGATGTCTACGATAAATATAAGCGCTGGTGCGATGAATATTTTTATCTGAAACATCGCGATGAACCGCGTGGCGTTGGCGGTTTGTTTTTTGATGATCTGAATGCAGATGGCTTTGAAAAGAGCTTTGAGTTTATGCAGAGTGTCGGTAATCACTTTGTACCGGCTTACCAGCCCATTGTCGCCAAACGCAAAAACACGGAGTACAGTGAACGTGAACGTGACTTTCAGCTTTACCGCCGCGGCCGTTATGTCGAATTCAATCTGGTGTATGACCGTGGCACCTTATTTGGCCTGCAAACCGGCGGCCGCACAGAGTCCATTTTAATGTCATTGCCGCCGTTAGTTAAATGGCGATATGACTGGCATCCGGAAAAAGGCACGCCGGAAGCCGAACTTTACGATGTATTTTTAAAACCAACAGACTGGCTTAATAAGTAATATGAACACTGAAGAACTGGTAACACTATTAAAAACATCTCCTGAAACGGTCACTTTCGATCAGGTTATCGCAACCATTACAGCGGATTATGACTATACTCCTGCTCGTTTCACTAATGGCTTTGATGAAAGCATGACTATCAATGAAGCGGGTAGCAATGAAGGATCGTGCAAGATTTTTTCTTTTGCTCTGTTAAATAATCTTAGCAAAGATCAGACTCTGCACTGCTTTGGCGATTACTACCGTAACGATGTTTTACAACACCCGCAAGCCACTGACCATGCCAACATCCGCAACTTTATTCTCTGTGGCTGGG
>Ga0224506_10001604_pt1 | contig 16039 bp, 22 predicted proteins | sample SF_Jan12_sed_USG_2_FD_169108 | JGI IMG/M metagenome (GOLD analysis project Ga0224506, IMG submission 169108) | Sediment microbial communities from San Francisco Bay, California, United States - SF_Jan12_sed_USGS_8_1 | ecosystem: Environmental > Aquatic > Marine > Sediment | place: USA... | reverse complement strand
TGAGCGTTTTGGAATGAAAAAAACGGATGTCACTTTTGCTAAAGGAGGAATAGACTATGTAATAATGGAGAAAGTCATAAACTATGGTGGAGTAGTTTGATTAAAAATGTAAAATAAATTAGCTTCCATCCATTATTACAAGCAAAATTTTCACCATTAGAGTATAGTGAACTTTATGTTACCATCTACTTTTATAAATATTACTAAATATTATTATATTTGATTGAAACACAATCTAGCATTGAGAGTGAGTGTTATTCGAATTTTGTATGCTATAAAGATCAAAGTATGAAAATATATTATAGAGTTTTGCTATTAACATTAGTTATCACTTCTTGTACCACTAAGGATAAGGGAAGATTAACTCATAATGGATTACCCATTATTAAAGCAACTCAAACAGATATTGACTTCAAAGTAGGAGATGATTGGTTTTCTGGATGGTGGACTATTGCTCTAGAGGTAGAAAACGACACATTACAAGTTATTTGTTTTGGACAAAAGGAAACTTTCAGATTTGCAACTGATTTAGATAGTATTGAATTTGAAATAGAGCCAGGGGAAAGTAAAAATTTTTATGTGCTTTTACACGATAGTTTGTATGCGCATACTATTATTCAAGGTGTCCCTTTCCAATCGAATAAAATAATTTACGATTCGGTAAATAGCGGAAGAGTGGAATTCATGTATCAAACAGAAAAAAGTGAATATCTGTCCAACCTAATGAAAGAATTCCCTTTAGAGTTTAATACAAATGAAATGAGTGACAAAGAAATTGTATTAGCTGTTCTAAATTGGACAAACAGTCGTTGGCAACATGATGGCAATAACTTACCAAAGAAGAATGATGCTATATCAATTTTGAAAGAAGCTGAACAAGGCGGTAGATTCCCTTGCTTTGCATACGCCATAGTACTTCGAGATCAATTGACAGCCTTAGGGTATAACGCTAGAACAGTTTACTTAAAAACTCAAGATGCAGAGGTTAGGGAATCTTCACCTGGACATGTTGCCACTGAAGTCTTTCTTAATGATTTGGAAAAATGGGTGTTTGTTGATGGGCAATTTAATGTTTTATCAACGCTAAATGGAAAGCCTTTAAACGCTATTGAATTCCAAAATGCAATAAGTAATCATTACGATGAATTAGAATTGGAAAGTTTGGCAGAACCTGACTATGCAGAATCAAAAAGACTTTATGTAGAATTTGTATATGACTATTTATTTTACATTGATACCGCTTTAGACAATAGATACGATCCTGACGAAAGATTTACTATAAATGGAAAGCGTTCACTTATGTTAGTTCCAAAAGAGGCTGATAATCTTGCTCACATCAATTTTTGGGACATAGATATTGACTTCTGTATTTATACGAATTCTGCGATGGATTTTTATTCAAGACCTAATTGATATGGCATACAACAACCCCTAATATGGTGTATCATATGTAGTTTAAATCAATCAATATACTGTAGCCGTATTTTAGGACGGGACATTAAATTCACCATATTTCTTTCTAACCTTCTGAACTTATTATACATTTGGTGCGTTATTACACCATATTAGCAGTTATGACAAGACAAAGTATTTCTTTTACAGAGCCTAACGATGAATGGTTGAAAGAACAAGTTAATAACAAAGAGTATGCTAGTAAAAGTGAACTTGTAAACGATCTTATTAGACAAGCAAGACAGCAGCAACAGCAAATTGACTTTGTCAGAATGAAACTTGAACAAGCTGAAAAAAGCGGGTTTACAGATGACAGCAAAAATCAGATTCTTGCTGAATCAAAGTCCTTGCTTAATGACTAAATACAGACTAGTAACACTGCCAAAGAAGACCTGATCAGAATTCATCATTATGGAGTTGCACGCTTCGGAATTGAACAAGCAGATAAATATTTTGACTCCTTTTTTAAGTACTTTGATATTATAGCACAGCGACCATACGCATTTGAATCTGTTGAATTTATTAGAGCTGATTACAGAAGATGCGTTTGTGGCTCGGACAGTATTTATTATCGAATTAATGACGAAATTGTAGAAATCATGACTATAATTGGGAGGCAAGACATTGATAAATCGTTAAGCTACCTGCTTAATGAATAAGAAAACGTTTGGCTACATTCGGTAAAAAAAACATAGCGTTTTGGTTAGCTGCTATTCAGTTAGTAAATTTATACATAACGTGTGGTTTCAATTGCTTTGGGTAGAATCCACTCTGTTTTTTACTTTGTTAAAAAAATATCGAAATAAAACTTATTTACGTAATAAATCATTAATTTTGTACGTAAAATAAATGTAATGGATAAAAAATTGACATTAAGTTTAGATAAATCAATTATTGAAAGTGCAAAAAAATATGCTAAATCAAATAATATTAGTTTGTCAAAACTTATCGAATCTTATTTAATGACACTTACTAAACGAAAGAGGGGTTCAGTTGAAATAACGCCTCTTGTTGAGAGTTTAAGTGGTGTAATTACTCTTGATAAAGATTATGATGTGAAAGGTGTGTATGCTGATTATCTAATTGAGAAATACAAATGAACAGGTTGTTAATTGACACAAATATAGTCATAGACCTACTTTCAAAAAGAGAAAAATATTATAATGAGGCTGCCGATTTATTTTCTCGTGCTGACAAAAAAGAATTGGAACTAACAATTTCATCCTTGACATTTGCCAACACAAATTATATTCTTACAAAAATTAAATCCGCAATAGAGGCGAGAGAAATATTGAGAAAATTCAAAGTACTTGTTGAGTTATTAAGTTTAGATGATAAAATAACTGAATTAGCTTTAAGCGATGATAATTTTCCAGATTTTGAGGATGGACTACAATACTATTCTGCTATCGAAAATAAAATTGATATTATTATTACACGAAACAAAAAAGATTTTAAATACTCGAAAATTCCTGTCTTAACTGCGAAAGAATTTTTAGCTCGGAAATAATGCTGGTGATTAACAATGCCTACACCTGTATAGCGGGTGTATATTGCACCAGAAAAGCATTATATTAGTATAGCGTTGAACATAAAAATAGATAATAAACATGAAAGCATTAAAAATTTTCCTTCTTATTACCATTACGTTTGGTATGTTTAGTTGTAATAATATGGATTCGAACACTGTGGTTGAGGAGAAGTCCATCGAAGATGGAAGGGAATACTATCAACTAAAAGTCTATACTTTTGACACTGAAGATCAAGTATCAACTACTGATACGTACCTTAAAGAAGCTTATATGCCTAAATTAAAGGATCTCGGAATAAGTCCAGTAGGGGTGTTTAAACAGAGACCAAGTGAAGAAGATTCTGTTCTTAGAACTTATGTGCTTGTTCCTTTTAATTCAATAGATCAATTTCTTTCGCTTGAAGAAGAGCTAGCTAAAGATGAAGAATATCAGACAGCTGGAAGTGATTATATCAATGCTCCATACGATCAGCCTCCATACCAACGTATTGAGTCAATATTGATGAAGGCGTTTATAGATATGCCTAAAATGATTGCTACTACAATGGAGGGGTCAAGATCGGAGAGGATATATGAGTTGAGAAGTTATGAATCGCCTACTGAGCAGTATTACATCAATAAAGTAGACATGTTTAACGCTGGGGGAGAAGTAAAACTTTTTGATCGTTTAGAATTTAATGCGGTGTTTTATGCAGAAGTGATATCAGGTGCTAAAATGCCCAATTTAATGTATATGACTACATTTACGAATCAGGCAAGTCGTGATGAGCATTGGAAAGCATTTGGTGATGCACCTGAGTGGAAAGAATTGATTGCTATGGAGAAATATAAGAATAATGTTTCGCATGCGGATATCATTTTCCTTTACCCAACGGAGTATTCAGATTACTAATTTGTTCTTGTAAAGTGAATTATAGAAAATTTAGCATGATACTTGACTTCGAGTACTTCAGTCTGCGTGTATGATTTTAAAAACGAAAAGTAGAGACCTTACAGGTTTTACAAATTCACATCCGTATTAATACTTAATTAGAGGTAATTTACAAATACAAACCTGAAAGGTCTAACTGATCTATGCTATGAATTAGTGAAACCTTCAAGGATTCTATACATGTGTAAAAAGCCTCTTCTAGTTTTCTATAAATCACTTCTCTTTAGTTTTTCATAAATCGCCCAAGGTATAGCAGCTATATATAGAGTAGCTACAATAATTGATTCTATACTCACGTAATCTTGGATTTCCTGAAATACATATTTGGGAAATGGAAATTCAATAAGATTGTTCATGGCATGCATTGGGAAATATGCTCCGATGTATTGAATGCTATCAGGAAGATAAGCTGTTATGATATATTCTAATGGCAAATAGATTACGAGAAGTGCAATAGTTAGCCCTGAACGCTTGATAAGTACTGTAAGTAAGAAAGCAAATAATAAATATAGGAGTACATCAATAAAATAAGCAAAAACAAATTCTATTCCTGTAAAGATATCAGCAAAATCGTAGTTAGGAGAGTATATAAGCCCTGTTATTAGTCCTGTGATAAAAACCAGTAGGGTTGAATAAAGACTTAACATTAAAATGGTAGAAAGCTTTGAACCTATAAATTCCAATCTGTTAAGTCCATCAATAACGTTTTGTCGTATGGTTTTGTAGCTAAATTCATTTGAAACAGATATGATGACCACTATTGCCAATACTATTTTTAAAAAAGCAAATACATAGGTGATGTTTTGCCAAATATCAGGAAAATACAAAACAGGAATTTTTAAAGGATCGAAACCTTCAAAATTAGCTCCTTTTACTTTTAGCCATTTCAAAAACTCCATTACCGAAGTTGGTATGGAGATAATAAGAATGGAGTAGAGGGTTAATAATACCCAAAACGTTCTATAATTAACTATTTTTTTTAAATCTATATTTAGTAAACGTAGCATATTTTCAGAGTAAATGGGTTATTGATCAGATGCAGCTAGCACTTCAAGAAATTGTTTTTCAAGACTTTTTTTCTGTGAGACTAAATGAGAAACAACCACATCATTTGCTATCAAATAGGTATTTAGAGTTTTACTATTGTGTCCATCATGTAGAGAAATAATCCATTTATTATGATCAGGTTTAACGCTTTTTATACCCTTATAGTTCTTTAATAACTCCTCAATATTTTCTTCTTCAGCACTTACTTCAACGGTTTCTTCCCCTTTTGATACATCTTCCACAAGGCCTGTATAGATCATTTTCCCTTTTTTCAAGACTGCGAAATGAGAGCATACTTTTTGCACTTCGTCTAATAAATGACTCGCCAAAATAATGGTTTTTCCATCTTTGGCTATTTCAATTATCAAATTCCTGATTTCAGCAATACCTTGCGGATCAAGACCATTGGTAGGTTCATCTAAAATCATTACAGTGGGATTGCAAAGCAATGCAGAGGCTATGGAAAGTCGTTGTTTCATACCCAAGGAGTAGGTTTTGAACTTATCATTTCTACGCTCGAATAAATCCACTTGCTGAAGGACATTGTCAATATTATCAGTTGAAACTTGTTTGATGTTAGCAACTATTTTTAAATTATCAATAGCAGATAAATAGGGGTAGAAAATTGGAGTTTCTAAAATAGCACCTATCTTTTTTCGATGTTCCTTCGAGGGTGTTTCTCCAAACCACTGGTATTCTCCACTTGTATGATTTATAACATCTAGAATAACCCCTAGAGTAGTAGTTTTTCCACTGCCATTAGGGCCTAATAGGCCAAAAATAGTCCCTTTTTTTATTTCTAAAGATAGGTCATTTACTGCTGTAATCCGACCGTACTTTTTTGTGAGATTTTTTATTGATAAAACGGTATCCAATAAGATTGAGTTTAGGTTATTGTAATGTCTGAATTTGTTTAGCAAGAGTTCCTATTTTATTTAACGGAACACTTCCTTTTAAATCAATAATGGTCATAGAGCTATCACTATTTATTAGAACAGCAATACCTTTTGTGATGCCATCTATTTCTTTAATGTAGGCATTAATTTTTGAACTTTCTTGTCGCATTGACATTAATTCTTCAAACTTGTCGGATTTATAATCTGAAACAAGTTCTTTATAATTTTCAGTAGTAAAGCTGTCCTCCTTTTTATCAATGGTAATCAATTTCATTTTATCAATATCTTTAATGATATCTTGAAACTCTTCATTGTTTTGCATGTTTAGCATGTTTAATGTGCTATGATAAAAAAACATGACAAAGGCATTATCATATTTTTTGTGCCATTTTTGAATAGTTTCACTTTGTGCATTTCCCAAGTAGGGAAGGGACAGCAGTAGAAGAAATAAATATTTTTTCATACAAATATGTACTGATTCATATATAAATAACTAACTAATACCATCTTAATGAGATGGTATTAGAAATTCACTTGTTTAGTGGTTTTAATCCCAATCATCATGATGCTCAACAATATAGGCAATATCCTTATGACTTAAACTACCATCAATGTTTATCAATGAAAAATCATCTCGTTCTTGTACTATTATCAGCATATTGCTGATGTTTTCTTTCGAGCCTTGTGCATAGACCTCAACGGTTTCTCTTCCATCTCTTACATTTATATATTCTTCATATTTTTCTTTTATTAAATTACTTTTAAAATCAGTAATTTCTTCTTTAGAAATATCAGCATCATATAACGAAAGGCTAAGTACCTCCATTGAATTTATTCCTTTAAAAATTCTGGCAGCCATCTCTGCTTCTTCATCGTCCGACCATTCGGCAATGTCTCCTAGTAAGCTAAATATATTACCTTTTAAAGTAACTACTGTGGCATCTTTTTCGTTTTTATACTTATTTGTAAATTCTTCAACTGTAGTTTGAGTTGAGCCTATTAATGAGGCTACAAATAGTAAAATAAGTGTTGTTAATTCTTTCATAATTGTGTTGTTTTTGAGTTTGTATATTAAGTTTTGTTTAATTTTTATCTTCTAGATTTTCTAATTTGTCTAGTCCTTGAATATCCATTTTTTTAGATAGTTTTGAGACTTGTTTAAGGTCGATTTCTCCTAGAAGTCGGATAACAAAAAAATCAGAATCTCCTCCAGAAACAAGTACTAACTCATTAATTTTTCCGTTTTTTTCCTTTATCATAAACTTCATCAGTTTACCATTTTCTCTTAAGGACATTAATTCATCAAATCCATCTTTTGGTATTTTTGTCATTAATTCTTTGTATAAATCCATACCATCAGGAGCATTGTCTTTTACTAACATTTTTAATCCAGTTAGCTTACTTATAGCATCCAAAACTTCTTGATCTTCTTCATTTTCTACTTCCATGTCTGTAAATAAACCGAACATTCTACTTGATACAGATATTTCGGTAAAATCTTCGTTATCAGCGTATTTGTTAAAAAACGCTGTCACTATATCGGATTGAGCATTTACACCAAAAGAGAGAGAAGTGATTAATAATATGAGTGCAGTTATATTTTTCATAGTTATCTATTTTCAGTTTTTATAATTCTACGTTATTGTTTTTTATTTTCTCCTCGGCTTTATTAAACTCCGAGAGCTTTACCATTTGAGTTTTACCTTTTCCTATTTTATTAGATATGAGCAATAATGCTTTTTTAGTTTCCTCAAATGCATCTTCAGGATTTTCAAATGTATCAGCCATTTGCACTTTATCTTGCTCTTGTTGTATGGTTCGTGTAACCAAAAGCGAAAGTACTATTACCATTATGATTACTGCTGCAACTTTATAATAGTTGTTGAACAAATGCACCATTTTAGTTTTTTTAGTTGATGCCTCTTCGTTTAGTTGAGCAAGGATTTTTTGATCGAAATCAGTACCAAGTTTTTTTTGCCTACTTTGAGTTTCAAAATATTGAAATAACAAGGCAGTGTCTTTAAACTGTTCAGGCACAGGCTCATTTTTGAAAAATGTTCTTAATTCTTTTTCTTCAACAATGCTGGTTTCGCAAGCCCAGTACTTTTCTAGCAGGTCTTCTATTCGTTTATAGTCCATATGCATTGATGTTTATTAAATTATCTTTCACTAATTTTCGAGCACGAAATAGGTTGACTTTTACTTGACTAAGATCAACATGCATGATTTCGCTAATTTCTTTGTATGAAAAGCCTTCAATATCGCGTAGTTGAATTACCTGTTTTTGTTTTTCAGGTAGCGAATTAATTATGTTATTTATGCTTTTCATTGTGTCGTTTGTTTCAGCTATCCTGTCAGGTGAATTATGAGTACTATCTCTGAGATCAAAGCCTTCATCTATTTGATCGGTAAGTTTGTAACGTTTAGATTTTACTTTATCGAGTACTTGGTTTTTTGTGACTTGCATGCACCATGCTTCAATATTTTTCCACGAATCCATATTTTCACGTTTGTTCCAAATTTTTATCATCACTTCCTGTACCACATCTTTAGCATCATCCTCATTGCGTAGCATGCGGTACGCAAATCGGTAGAGTTTATCTTTAGTGGGCAGCACCCTGTTTTTAAAGGCTTCTATGCTCATATTCATAAGGGAGACGATAGAGATGTATGTTTGTTACATGTAAGATAGTAAATAATGAAAATATTTTTTTAAGTGACTGATTTTCAGTTTAAAAATGTTTGCTTCAAGGTGGTAACTTTGGAAAGTTAACTCCATTTTGTAGGGGAGAACTAGCAGGACAAACGCATTTAATGCGGGTTTAACTTTCTGGGGAGTCATTCCGTATGTTTTGTTGGTTATAGCCAACAAAAACGAGGAGGAATCCTGACCAAAACGACATGTATTTATAATATCGTTAAGATTTCTATAGCAATGACACAAAAATTTTAAATGTGTTTGCCTTGGGAGAACTAGAGGAGATTTTGAATCAATAAATTATTAGGTTTAGAACTAGATCAATAAATTGTTTCTGTAATCCAATTAAAAATAAAGAATGAGTGTTTCTAAGACAAAACACCCCTATAATCCCCTAATTTAAAAAAGAAAGAAATCCACCTTTTAGCTTTTTATCCATCCAGTCGATGAGTTGAGTCCTTCCTTCTTCACTTTTATTGAAATAGGCTAATGCTCCTGCATCTTTACATTTTTCCATTAAATCAATATCATTAGCTAGTGAAGAAAAGATGACCACCTTGCTTTTTGGTTGTTCTTTTTTAATGAATTTAAGTACATCTAACCCATTGAGTGTTTCCAAAGAGAAATCAAGAATGATTAAGGAGGGCTTGTTATGTAATTGTTCAAAACACAATTTACCATCTGTAAAAACGTTAACATTATTGTATCCCTTAATTTCTAGGATTTTCTTAAGTGTAGCTCCTAATGCAGAGTCATCTTCAATGATATAAATAAGTGATTTGGACATGTTGTAATATTGGCTTTTTGGTTATGCTTTGTTCAAAATTCAAGCAAAAGCAAGCTATATTAAAAAATGAAATATATCAAACACTGATAAACAGCATTGTGGAATATATCAAAAAATCATTAATTTAGACATTCTAATAGAACTATAATGAAAAAATTATTTAAAAAGAATAAACCTCAACCATTACAAAACCAAAAGGAAAGTCATTTAAAAAATTTAATAGTACTTACTATGGCTGATGGACACATGGCCGAAATTGAAAACCATTCATTAATATCTATTGCCCACAGATTAGGTTTTGATGAAAAAGATATAGAGCGTATAAAATCTAATTTAGATAATATTGAGTTTGTTATGCCCGATAAATATGATGAAAAGATAGAGCAGTTCAAAGATTTATTGTGGCTCATGGTAGTAGATGGGCATATTGATCCAGAAGAAGAGTCAATATGTAGAGAAATAGCGAAGAAATTTGAGCTCACTCATGTAGTAGTTGAACAAATGCTTGCCAAATACAGTTGAGCTAGTTAAAGAAAGAAAAAAAACCTGAACTTATATTTTTCTTCATCCAAGTAATTAGTTCTTCTATTCCTTCTTGATCTTTATGAAAAAAACCTTCAGCTCCTTCTTTTTCACAGCGTTCTTGAAGCTCTTTATTTTCGTCAAGAGAAGTTAAAAACACTACTTTAGTATTACGATTTGTTTTTTTGATTAAACGAAGAACATCTAATCCATTTAATGTTTCTAAACTAAAGTCAAGAATAACTAATTTTGGTTTTTTATGAAGTTCTTGTACACAATCTTCACCATTTTTAAACAAAACCACGTTTTCATATTTATTTACTTGTAATATTTTCTTTATGCTTTTGCCAAATAATGGATCGTCATCAACAATGTGGATTAAAGCCTTACTCATACTAACTCAGTTTATTATTTCTTAATCTTTTATATTCTTTCTAATTTCTTTTCCTATTTTTTTAGATTGTTTACCAACAGATTTTCCTTCCTTTTTTAATTGCCCACCTATATTTTTACCACTTTTTTTCAGCTCTTTGCCAAGTTTTTTGAACTCTATTTTTAAACTATTTATCCAAGCGTTATGTTTAAATTCTGCTTTACCTTTATTAATTACCTTATCAGTAATTTTAAGTATAGCTTTCTCACCTTGTTTAATTTCTTTTTTAAGCTCTTTACCAATAGATTTTAATTCTACATTACCTTCTTCTACTTCTACTTCAATTTCTTCATTTGTAGTATTTACATTAAACTCAGTACCCAATACCATTACTTCTCCTAAATCAGTTTCAATAATAAATGTATTATCGGATTTCGCCACACTAAAAAATGCTTCGCCTGTTAGTTTTACATGTCTAGGATTAAAATCATCATCAAATGATATGGAGCTATTTTGATTGAGGTAAACTATAGAGTTATCAGGTAATTCTACTTGTTCGTAATTTTCAGTAGTCTTTACTGTAACTTCACCACAAGCAGTTAGCAAAAATATAATGACAAGAAAAAGGATGTTTTTATTAGTATTCATTATGATACAATTCTTTGTTAAGAAAAATATAATTAAAATATATATAAATTACTAATGAAAAAATGATTTTAAAAATTTCGTTTAAATTTCATACTCCAGTTAAGAGCTTCTCGCTCTTTTTTTATAGTACCATTTTCAAGTAATTCTTTTAAGGTTGTATTCATTTCCCCTTTAGATGTTAAATGCCATTGTCCACAATCATCACATTGATAAACGGTTATAGCAGAATTATGTTCGAACCTAATTCGTGCTTCTATTAATGCCTCTTCGGCTGTGAGTTTATCAAAATAAAGGCGTTTACCTGTAGGGCAATTCATTGTTGCAATTTAGTAGATATATCCTTAACAATCTTTTTTACGTAAGAATATAAGTAATAATGTTCAACTATAGTACTCAAAAAATAAAAACATGGAACACAAGAAAAATCCAAAGGTAGATATCTATAGAAGTTCTGGCATATTTTTTAATGTAGGACTAATTATAAGTTTAGTGTTGACTATCTCTGCATTTGAGTGGAAAAGTTATGATACTTCAGAAATTGTACTTCAGGGACAGATAAATAATGACTTTGAAGACTTGTTGGATGTTCCACTAACACAACAGCCACCACCGCCACCTCCAAAAATTCATCAACCTGATATTATTGAAGTAGCTGATGAGGAAATTATCGAAGAAATAGAGGTAGATTTAGATATCGAAATTACAGAGGAAGAGGTGATAGAAGAAATTGTATTCGAAGAGGCTGAAGAAGAGGTTGCAGATGAGGTTTTTACTATTGTGGAAGAAATGGCTGAATTTAAAGGAGGGAAGGTAGCTTTCGCTAAATTTTTACAAAAAAATGTTAAATACCCACCTATAGCTAGAAGAATGGGAGTTGAAGGAAAGGTGTATGTACAATTTATAGTGGGAAAAGATGGAACGTTATCAGATATAAAAATTCTCAAAGGTTTAGGTGCTGGGTGTGATGAAGAATCGATACGTGTTATGAAAAAATCTCCACCATGGAAAGTGGCGAAACAACGTGGTAGACCCGTAAGATTACGAATGGTAATTCCTCTTAATTTTACTATGGGAGGTTAATAATTCTCTATAAAATCAATTTCAGAATCAGAAATAGCACCAGTAGAAAGTAGGTCTCTATAATTTTTATAAGTTTGCCATGGTCCTTGTACAGCAAATAAGTTAACAATAAAAGCGGGCACTTCCCCTCCAGGATCAACATGAATGGTGTAGTTAACTTTTACTTTGGACTCGCTCAATGGTGTTACTGTTAAAATTGATTCTGCTTTTGGGACTCGAACTATATCTTTTTTTACAGGAATATATTCAGGAAGTTGTTTTAATGTAACAGTAAGAACTTTAGTAGTAGAGTCTTGACTCATTTTAAAACGAAAAATTAAATCACGGTGTGCAATGGGCCATGGTGCATCTACCTCACAATAATATATAAGCTCTTTTTCGTTTATAGTTTTAAGTACATATTGGTTTATTATGTTTGTTTGCCACTTTGTAATATTAGCAATATCAAGTACTCCAGCAGCATATTGTTTTAAGGTTGTCTTAGCTGTAAAGTTTACACTTACAGTTTTAAAAGGTGAGCCTGATGTTTCGCATAAATATACCTGAATTCCTTCTTCGTTCTTTTTTTGCTCACAATTTTCCTGACCATATACATTGTTTGTCGATGTAAAATGGAATATTAATATTATCACACAGTATAGTATTGAAATTCTATTCAAATTATAGTGCATAGCTTAGGATATAGTGAGTAGTAATTTATTAAATTAAGCTATTTTGTATTTTGAACGATCAATTTTTATTAATACTTAACTCAATTTCTCATCAAATTACATTATTGAATCATCGACTACAAGTTGAGACAGGTTTTTATCTTTCGGTGCTAAACTAAAAGCACAATATATAATAGCAGTTATTGATTAATAACTCATGAATTTATACCTCATGAAACTTTGATTACCTGTATTGATCAATATCAGCAAAGTAAGTTTTGTTTTGTAACTTTTATCACTCAAAAGTAAAATGTTCTTTTTTACTTTTGAGTGATTTTTATTTTTGGGCTTTTGAAGTTCCAAATCGGGAGCAGCTTCATTTCTATTTTTTTATGACATCTACACAACTAGGATTAAAACAAAATTGGAAACAATTTACTTTATTGGTATTAGTTAATGCCTTTGTAGGAGGGATGATCGGTCTTGAACGGTCTATAATTCCTCAATTGGCAGAAGAGGAGTTTTCTATTGCTGCAAAAACAGCTATCCTGTCATTTATTGTTGTTTTTGGTATAAGTAAGGCTATTACCAACTATTTTACTGGAGCTTTAGCCAATAAAGTTGGACGGAAAAACCTCCTTACCATAGGATGGTTGATCGGTATTCCTGTTCCTTTAATATTGATATATGCACCACATTGGAATTGGGTGATTGCAGCGAATATATTATTAGGAATTAATCAGGGACTTACATGGTCGAGTACCGTAGTGATGAAAATTGATTTGGTAGGCGAAAAAAACAGAGGTTTTGCCATGGGCTTGAACGAGTCTGCTGGATATTTAGCTGTCGGCATTGTAGCTTATCTTACAGGGTGGATAGCCTCTGATTATGGAATACGTCCTTATCCTTTTTATTTGGGGTTAGTGTTTGCCTTTGTTGGGCTTTTTAGTAGTTGGTTTTTTGTGAAGGATACAGTGCATCATGTTAAATCAGAATCAACATCTAGTAAAGTGAAATTGTTGAAAAATATATTTCGTGAAACCACATGGAGCAACCCTAACTTAGGCTCAATTTCTCAAGCGGGTTTGGTCAATAATTTAAACGATGGAATGATTTGGGGAATATTTCCAATATTACTTTCACTTCGGGGGTTTTCAATATTTGAAATTGGAAAAATAGTTGCTGTTTATCCTGTTGTTTGGGGATTAGGACAACTAGTAACTGGTAAAATTGCAGATCACTATAATAAAAAGTGGATGCTGTTTTTAGGTATGCTCTTTCAAGGGTTAACAATATTAGCCATGATAATGGCTACTACTTTTATCCAATTTGTAATGTTATCTGTTATTTTAGGTGTAGGTACCGCTATTGTATATCCAACTTTTTTGGCAGCTATAGCCGATAATACCCACCCACAGCAACGTGCGGAAAGTATAGGAGTATTCCGTTTGTGGAGAGATTTGGGTTATGCATTTGGAGCTATTTTAACAGGCGTTTTAGCAGATTTTATCAGTATTAACTCTTCAATTGCAGCTATTGGTGGTCTTACATTGCTTTCGGCTGTTATTATAGGAGTAAGGATGAAGGGGTAATTGATATTTTACTCATGTTTTTTTATAGAAATGTTAAACAAATAACATAGAGTATGTGTTATTTATAAGCATGGAATAATAAGTAGATTTAAACTTATCATGAGCAATAAAGCACTTGAAGTATACCTACAGAAAACCATTTTGGATTTTATAACACTACTTGGTGATAAGCTATACGTATAGGGCAGTGTTAGCGCTAATTAAGGCACGGTTATTGAAAGACTTCATTTGGTCGTCCAATTTTATAATAATTTATTAATCAACTAAATTTCACAAAAATGAAAAAATCGTTATTAATTATTTTATGCCTTTCAATGTCTTCTTTTTTAATGGCTCAAGAGAAAGTAAAACAAAAAGAAATTGGAATAGTATTTAGTAATCTTAATAATTTCGGATTGACCTTTAAAACTGGAACGGATAGATCTTTATGGAGATTTAATACTTTGTTTATATCAGGAAACAATATGGATCAGGCAGCGGACAGTTCTGTTAATAAGTGGCATCAGATGGGGTTTGGTTTTACATTAGGAAGAGAATATCGGAAAGTGATTGTTGAAAATCTAGAATTAAGATTTGGAGCTGATATTTCATTTTCATATTCACAATCAATAAATGATTATGACGACAAATCAGCAAATAATTTTGATAGATTAAGTAAACAGACAACCTATAGACCGGGTATAAATTTAGTATTTGGATTAAATTATGTATTAAATGATGATTTTGTAATCGGTGCAGAATTATTACCAAATTTTAGTTATACAACTGGAACTTCAGTAGAAAAATATTATTACATAAATAATGGTGATGAAGTAAAAAGAGATATTTCAGGATTCAACTATGGGTTGTCAAATTCTTCAGCATTATTATCTTTAGCGTATAGATTTTAATAATAAACTAGCGCTAACAGGCTGTATGAAAGCATATTTACAGACTAGTTCGGATGTAGTAATCTACTAAGTCTCTGCGTCAAGCCCACACTTTTCGGGTTTGCCTTTCATTGGTTAAGGCAATAGGTTAGCCAAGCATAACTAAACTGTGTGGTTATTGTCCTAGGTTATTTTAGTGGAACTTGGCTATTAACCCAAAAAGTACTAGTTTCATCGTTATTAACAATAATAAATACGCTTCATACAGTGGTGCTAGGAGCAATCGTCCAACTTAGTTTTATAGAACATTTGCCTTCATATATCCTCTTACAGCATTTAACCACTTAAGTTAACATACTTTATTCGGCAGCTATGCTTACTTTTAGGCAAACATTCTATAAAACACTATATTGTTATTAGCAATGACTGCAAACTTTCGAATTTGAAACTAACTCCATACTTAAGGTTTACTGTTGGTGGACTCTATGCCGTCAACTTCATAATAAGCGAGATAACAGCAACGTATGAACATCCATTGAATCCATTTTTTTGGATTTCTGAGATATTTGCTGGATTAGTTGTAACACTGTATGCAGTTTATTGTATCAAGCAAGGACTTAAGGAACTACAGAATGATAATCTTGAACTTCCTTACCTAAGAATTTTAGCAATTCTTATTGAATCTATCAACGTGTTAACCTTCGTATACTTACTGACTCAACTTGGTGGATCGGATTTAATTCCCCTTATACCCAACTTCCTAATCATGATTGGAATGGGCTACTTATTAACTAAAAATCTAAGAATAATGACAGGAAAATAGCTGATAACATTCGGTTCCATGATAGTTCCTGGAATTAGTAGTTTATTTTAAATCTATCTTCATTTAGCGTATTGTAGCTTTTTAGTTTGTTTTTGGTTAGCTGAGCATTTTAAAAATAGACCCGTCCGGTCAAGGGTGGG